>Ga0207715_100329_pt1 | contig 13922 bp, 8 predicted proteins | sample A23M3SouthBayCA_FD_187732 | JGI IMG/M metagenome (GOLD analysis project Ga0207715, IMG submission 187732) | Aerobic enrichment media from Eden Landing Ponds, California, USA - A23 M3 (SPAdes) | ecosystem: Environmental > Aquatic > Marine > Unclassified | place: USA: Emeryville, California... | reverse complement strand
AACTTCCGTGGGGGCTTACGAACGAGATCGTTGACCTGTATCTTGATAAGGGGATTCGAGCGTTCTGTTTCGATTTCAATGGGCGGACAGTTACCGCACAGTTCCAACTATCAAACATGGTCGTACCGCTCCTCCGTGAGATTGGGAAACGGAAACTGCAGGAAGAAGTGTTCTTCTACTGCCTGAACGCGAACCGTGGGCGAGGTTCAAGCGAATCAGACTACGTCCCTGCTCGTGATTTCATTTCCCTTGGATTCGGGTTCGATATCGTCGGTGACAAGCACATGGCGTTGCCTCTACCGGCCGACTTCTACGACAAAATGGATGAGACGGGGCCTGAGTTCCGGATGTTTCACAAAGACGAGTACTACTACAAGAACCACGAGTACGACTCAGACCTTATAGACAGACTCCCTTCGGAAACCGGGCTTGACCGTGAAAAGATAGCGGAGAATTCGAGCGATTACCATCGTCGAAAGTTCGAGAAACTACTGAACGGGGAGCAACAGGCATTAGAGACTATGGAGCTGCGCCCCGCTATTGATGAGAACCGAGCGATCGACCACATCGAGTCTAAGTCAGGGGTTGACGACAGCGTGATATCAAATCTCGAATCGTCGAAAGAGGAGTTCGAGAACGAACGCAAGCAACAGCGGCTGAATGATATCTGGTGATCACAAGGGTTGACAAGTTCTCCCACCTCGTCACCGTTCCAAGGTCAGTTCTAAGAGATACCACCGGCAAATCGGCCAAACCCGTGATGCCTGCGCTTCCCTCTTCCTGCCAGTTGCTGTGATTTCTCGTCTTGTCGATGAGGTCAAATGCTTCGCAACGGAAACACCCACACGTGACTGACGACATCGACACTATCGATCCGGCGACTCTCGATCCGCATACACTGAGGAACATCAAACGTCTCGCCGAATCCTACCCGGTCGTCTCCGAATCGCATGACGAACTCAACGAGTACCGGGAGGGGAAACGAGATGGATTCACTACCGTTGCGGCGGTGATCGCGCAGTGGCTCGACGAAGTCGATGAATCATAACCACACTCCTGTTCTCCCTGTCAGTCCCACTGGTTCCCCGTTTGGAAGGGCTATCGGACTGTCACGGACACCAGCGGACTCGGGGGGACGATATCAAATTGGTCGAAGAGTTCACGCACAACTACCATAATTTCGCTGCGGTAGTGGAGCTCAGGGTGACTGACGACCCCTCCTTCGGAGCGGAAAGAAACGCGCCATGGATCGAATTTTCCGGTGGGGATATCATCCCATCCTTCAACAGCCTCTGATGCGTGCCTGGCAGCATACTCCTCAGCATCCTCGACTGCATCACATGGATTCTCGCGGAGGTATTGAAGGACATCCACGACTTGGTCGTTGAACTTGTCAGCGTGCTCTTTAACAAAGGTGAGCGCGTCGGTTAGTTCGTCTGGATCAACTTCTGCATGACCGGTCCAGGTCATCACTCCGACCGCCTCGACGCTATGCCATGCGTCAACGATCCGGTTGTTGCGGTGGGTGAGGCTGACGAGGATGTCCTCTCCGGTCTCGGGGATATTGTAGATCCCCTCTTTGTACCCGTGATCGGATTTGAGCGTGTAGTAGTGCGTCCAGTTGTCCGGGATGCTCCAGAGTTCTTCTCCTTCCTTGACGTCGGTACGGGTGGCGGGAACGCGGCGCGTCCACTGGTCGCATGGGTCGCGTCCGCGGGATTTAATGACGTGCTCGTTTGTCTCTTCGTCTCGCGTCACGGTGAGGGTTCCGTCGGCGCTGTAGTGTCGGACTGTACTGTCGTCGAATCGTGGGGGGATATTTTGGGTCATTGTAGTCGCGTGCCGTGGTCTGTTGATACTGCTGACACACGACGTCCGACGACGCGCTGGCCTCGCGTCGGCAAGAGACTATGATACCGAGGATTGGGGTATCGTTTTGTTTTGCCAGAGTGGACTATGCATCGTCAGATTACAGATGCGGGGAGGTTCTCGGGCGTCGCTTGACTGGAAGAATGAATCTTTTGTTTATAAAGCCTCGTCCTGCACGAGAACCTAATCCCAATCCACCGGCATGAGCGAGGGCCGACTTGTGAGTCAGCTCGATTCAGTGCAGGTCAGCAGCAAGTCTTGCAACCGATCCCGTCCTCTGTGAGATGAATCGGGTTCTTTTCTGATAGCCTTTCACCACAGCTTTCACAGGTGGTTTCATCGGTGACGCCGCCAATTGCATATGGCACTCGGATAGTCTGCTGTTTCCCTGCTTCACTGAGATTGAATTCTATCTCTCCCCGTTCGTATGACACGAGTGTCAAAGCGACCGGTTTGGTATTCGCATTGATAGCGTGTCGGCCAAGGATTTCTCGTTGTTTTGTAGAGTACCCTTGCTCTTTCTCTTGGACTATCTCATCAAGCTCGGACTCCAAAGCCTCTATTTCTGTTTTGACTTCTTTTCGTCTCTCCAGCGCTTCCACACGCTGATGCTGTGATCCGGCTTCGTCAACCTCTGTTGCTAATCTCTGAAGGCGATCAGTGAGGGAACTTATCCCATTCTGGAGGTCGTTTATTCGCTGTTCCTGAAGCTGTTGGTACTCCTCGAACTCCGAAGTAGCAGCGCGAGACGCGGACTGGCGAATGTCCTGGAGTTCTTCAATGACTTCACTTTTAGCGGCTTTCTGTGAATCGCTGATTGCCTCGATAAGTTCCTCTGATGAAATCGCAGCCTCCCCTTTCAAACTCTCTCCTGTGTGTTGGCTAATCTGATCGCCACCTGGCGTAAAATAATCTGAAACAAGTAGATTCGTTAGACCTGGAAGTTGATCTCGGGACTGAATATCTATCGTCACCGCTTCTAGGAACTGTGTTTGGTACTCACTGACCGTCTCCACCCCTATTCTCACGAAGACAGTAACAGCTGTTCGGTCGTAATACGGACTGAATGTCGCCTCAGCAACCTCAGCACTACTCTCTGTAATCCACGAGGGATACGCATAGTTACTGTCGGTTGCTTCCTTTGTTAGAGCGATCTGACCAGTAGGGGTCATCTCAGCTGCTTCATCAAGCATGTGCTGAGTAAACTCGCTCTCGGGAGCAAGCAGATGGGCCGAATCATCCTCTGTTGCCACCTGGTCGCTCACCGTTACCTCAAATTCGCTTCCCTCGACAAAATCGACGTCAACGTGGTTAGGCAATCGGACAGACCATTGATTCTTGTTTTCCCGAACAGAAGCGCCTAGGCCGGTCAGATACGCTTTGGCGAATGTTTCAAGCGCAGATTGTGTTACTGCATGAGTTGCGTCAGTCATCGGTCGCACCCAAATCGAAACTCTCGAAGACACCGCTGTTAAACTTCTCAACCCTCTGTGAGAGATCCTTCTTCTCTTCAAGATCCAGCGCCATTGAGTCGAAATCGTTCTCAAGATCGACTTCGGAATCAGCGCTCGCAAGTCGTTCGAAAATTTCGTCTTCGAAGCTCTGCCCCGAATCCTCAAGGCGGGTAAGAATCGTGCTCAGCTCACCGACGGTCTGCTGGAAGAGATCGATCTTGTGGTAGAGGCGTTCCAAGACATACTCCTCGATAGTATCTTCCAACCCCATATTAAAGACGTACACCTTGCGTTTTTGCCCAATCCGATGAATGCGGCCGATACGCTGCTCGACCTTCATTGGGTTCCAGGGAAGGTCATAATTAACCATTATGTTTGTAAACTGTAAGTTTCTTCCTTCATTCATTGAGTCGGTGGAAACAAGGACTCCTCCTTCTTCGCGGAAGCGATCAACGATCTCCTCTTTTTCTTGGCTTGAGTGACCGCCGTGGAACGCGTGGGTAGTGTATCCACGATCGTCCAATCCCTCCAATACTTGCTGTTGGGTAGGACGAAACTGAGTAAATACAATAACTCGGCCCATATCTACGTGTTCGCGGGCCTCCTCAACGATATCAAATAAGCGCTCCTGTTTTGTCACCGTGTCAACGGCTTCTATTTTGTCAAGTATCGTCTCCAATTCACTGCGGTGAGTTAGCTCGTTCTGCTCGTTGAGTTGTTTGAGAATCGTTTGTTCGAGTGCGGCCGGACTGCTTACCACCTCTTTCTGGAGAAGCATTAACACTAACTTCTGGCCGCGATCCATGCTATATGCGCTACGCACGTAGTCCGTTACTTCATCGTATAGTTCCTTTTCAGCCTCGTTCGGTTCGAAGCTCCGCGTGTCAATGATACGGTCAGTAAAGTCGATATCAGTATCCGCACGCCGATTCCGAATCATTACTTGAGAGAGCCGCCGCTGAAGCTCGTCCCGGTTCACCAACGTCTCTTGGCCATTATCTACGAAGTAGTGATGGAACGTATCTCGACTGCCGAAAAGTCCCGGTCGGAGTAGTGAGACGATGTTATAGAGATCCGTTAGTTCGTTCTGGATCGGAGTCGCGGTGAGGAAGAAGGCGTAGTTGTAACGAAGTTTATCAATCAGCGAATAGCGATCTGTGTCCTCGTTTTTTACATAGTGAGCTTCATCCATCACGAGGACGTCCCACTCACGGGCTAGGACAGTCGCTCGGTGCCGATCGCTCTTCGCAGTATCGATGCTCGCAATGATGCGATCGTGGGCCTCGAAACCCTGGAACTCGTCGTCATAGTTGCAGACGAACTCCAGGCCAAATTTCTCACGAAGCTCACCCTGCCACTGTTTGGCCAGCTGAGCCGGCGTGAGAATTAACATAGATCCGCTAGTCTCCCGGTAATGCATTTCTTTCAGAATCATTCCGACCTCAATGGTTTTCCCAAGTCCAACTTCATCCGCGAGGAGAGCTTTCCCGTCCATCTCAAAGAGAGCTCGATGAGCAGCATCGACCTGATGTTCAAGTAGCTTGACTTCTTCTTCGTCGACACGGGAGAGGGATCGGAGTTCAGTATCTGGTTGTCCTGCAAGAAGGCGATTCGCAATGACGGTCTGCTGATGGAAGGAGAATTCACCGGTTCCGGAAGAGTACGTCTCTATGATACCGTCAGCATCCTCGTGTGTGACCCCGATATCGACGAGGTCCTGCTCGTCCATGTATTAAGTGAACCGTGTCGAATGGTATAGAGGTTGTGTCCTTGCCACTCTCATCTTAGGCGGGTTTTTATTAGTAGAGGGTAACATTGATGAGCAAATGAGTAGCGGGAAGCCGCGGTTTCAAGAGTACGACCGCGATGAAGCGGAAGAATATAGCGGATTCCTCCTGACCAACGCACCGACTGCAGAGGATTTCATTAAGCAGACAAATGACCCGAAAGCGATCCGCTATTTAGTTGAGACTCACACGATCGACGTCGACGTTCCTGGCGCTGGCACCAAAATAAAAGAAGCAATCCTTACCTCTGAGACAGCACCGCTCGATGTAAAGCAGACTGTCGCACAACGCAACGTAGACCTAGACGACATTACTGTGCCAGAGACCGTCGAGCGCAATGCCCGAACGGCTCTCGCGGTCGGCAAGCCGATTGTTTTCTATGGGCCGACAGGAACTGGCAAGACGTATTTCGCCAAGCAACTCGCACTAGAAACCTGCATCGACTACGAAGTACATACAGCGACGCCGACGTGGACGCCAGCGGATATCACAGGGAGCATTCAGCCTGAGACGGATGACGGTGAAATCACGTACCACCGGCGAGCAGGCTGTGTTTCCCGAGGAATACAAGAAGCCGAACGGTACGGCGACAACTACGCTGTCATTATCGACGAGATCACCCGCGCCGACATCTCGCAGGTCTTTGGTCCGTTGTACACAGCTATAGAGGACGACAAGCAGGTGATTTTCCGTGATGACGATGGAGACGGACTCACCTTGACTGACGATTTGAAGCTTATTTGCACCATGAATATGTCTGACCGGACTGTCAATGAGCTTGACAACGCTATTACCCGCCGGTTCGCAATGATTGAGTTGAGTCGTTACGACGACGATGATCGCGCGGCATTGTTCGATGACTGGATTGGGGAACTAGAGTCTGGACCGGACCTGAATATTGACCTCAAAAAATTACATTCCCTGTTCGAGCGCCATCATCAGGGAATCAATGAGGGGACGACGACGAGTGCCGAAGGTGGAATTATGGAGTTTGGTCCAATGCACTATATCGACGTGACGAAGTTCCTGAAGCACGCCTGCAAGCCAAATGGACCATACTCGGGGGAGGCGAGCCTTGCAGTCGGACAAGCATTTGCGACCTATATCGCACCACGACTTCTGAACACCGCCTCACTCCCACAGATCAATCGGTTGGCAAGCCACTACGATTCGCTTGACGACCAGTTCTCGTTTGATTTGAGTGCCCCCGCAGACCTTGCTCGTCGGCAAGCCGAAGCAGAGGAGCGTGAGATGGGCGTCAACGCTTATGAGTGATGCAGTCCGGTACGAATACGGGACATCCCTTTGCACGGTTCAGGAGGACCGAAAGCTAGTCGTTGAGAACTGTGATCCGGCTACGATCCGGGAGGAACTCCAAGCGGCGAATTTCCAGCGGGATGATGCCCGATTCGTCAAGCGCAGAGCCAGATTGCGGTCAAACGCATCGGACGAAGAGAACGATTCACTGCAGGTACTCGCGGTTCGGGTTGCGGAGGACACACTCCATGTTGAGCCCTCAGATGTCATCGGCATAGTCGGTCTCGTGCCAGGGATGAGTGTACAGATCGAGCCGAAAATTGAGTGGGGCGATGTTGTTCGGATGTTATTGACGGTCTACGACATTGACCGGACACAGACACCATACGGAATTCCGCTCGAAGAGCTGACCTCTGGAGGTATTGAAGCTTCTCGCATTATCGCTATCTTGGCAATCAATTACGTCCACGGTGTCCGGACGATCAAACGAAAAGGATTCATCCGCGACCTTAACATCCAGCGACGAAACGGCTTCGAAGGGATTGGATCGATTGATATGTCTCAAACGCTGATGAACCAGGCCACCGGGAAACCGGAACCTGCCTGGATTGAGACGCAGGTGGATTACAGTAACGTCGTCAACGAGACCATTCATATGGCGGGCAAGCTCCTTCTCCGCCTCCTTCACCGTGATTCTGAGGAGGAGCAGCATCCTGGCCATGGGGCGCTTCTCTCTATGGTTCACCAAGAGGTTGAAAGGATGGAAGACCTTGGAATCGGGAGCCGACAGCAGCGGCTAGGTGAGTACAGGCAACTGACGCTGAATGCCCTTCCTCGGCAACGTCACTATTACCAGCGCGCGCTGCATACAGCGCACTCAGTTCTAGCGTCTACATTACTTGCACAGACTGGTAGTGGCCCCGAGGAACTACTCGTTGACTATGCTCTCAGTATGAACGCTCTCTTCGAGGATTATTCCCAAAAGGTTCTGGAACGTGGCATCCAATCCATCGAGGAAATCGACTACCTCAACCAGCTTACGGACGTTGAATGCGATGCAGAGCCACCGATAGAGCCATTTGAGGGGAACAATCAGGCGAGCTACTATCCAGACCACTTGATCGTAGACAATGATGTGACGCTCGCGGTGTTGGATTCGAAGTATTACCGGGAAGGGAAAAATCCCGCCAACGAAACGAACTCACGCTCCCGGATGTTTTCCTATGCCTATCTAACCGAGACCGACCGAATGGCATTTCTTTGTCCACAATTCCACCGGACAACGTTAGCGGTCAATAACATTGATGCGGCGGTCGATATTCTCTCCCCGAACGGTGGGTTTAGCTGTGAATCCTATGAATCCTTGCTCCACGAATATCTCCTTGAGACACTTGAGGTACGATATCCTGAAATCGGTGTTTTCAACGCAGTACGGGAGGGAATCCTATGTCTTCAGGGCGTCTCCGAGGAAGACCTACCAGCCATTACAGAGGTTGAGGGTCCCTTCAGCATTAGCAACCCGTCTACGTTCGCGTCGAAAGTGATTTCGGCGATTTCATTCTCAACCGAGGGGCCCGGCAAATTAGAGCTTGAGAACGGTGGAGGGTGGACAAAATCTAGAATAGTTGATAGATGTAACAAGAAAGACGATGAGGACCGTCCGCTGTATCCCCAAGATCAGACCACCTGTGTCCCGGTCTATACTCCCGATGGCGAAAATGACTACGGAACGATCACTTTGAATTTCTTCCGAGAAGAACAGGATGGCTCGATAACGAAATTGGAGGAATCCTTATCACTGATATAGTTCTTGAGATCACACTCTGAACGGAGTCACGAGCCATCCGTCACGTCGTCGTTTGATCTGTCGTCCAAAGATTTCCTGAAGCGGGTAGAACTCACCACCAATTGCTACTTCGAACGTGTTTCCTACGCTCTGGAAATACCCATCCAAGGTGAACTGAATCGTCGGCAGAGGATGCTGGTTGTTAAGATAGTCCATCTCAGCCCGCATGACTGAAACAAGCCGTTCACGGAGCTCTTCTTCCTCGGAAAGTACTTCCTCTAATCCAACAACACAGACCACATTCGGCAAATTTCGCTCATCAAGGCTAGATACAAATTCCTCGATGGGAAGCTGGTAGTCAGCGGTTTTCCACTTACCTCGTTCCATGACGTTGTACATCCCGGCAACTGCATCGATATCACTCATGTGTCGGAACACCTCCGGAGCGATTTCGGATAGCTAGTCATGGAGAAGAGATCGGTACCCCTCATCATTAGTAAGTGCTGCTAGGTCCTCTATGAGCTCAATCATCTCATTCGTTTCTTCAATTTCATGCTGCTGACTGGCTATCTCCCCTGTTTGCGACGTATACCAACGGCGCAACTGTACCCGGTCTAAAGCCGTCAAATCCGATTCTGCGGTAGATTTCAAGTACGCCACACGGTCTTCATCGTTCCAATCCAGTATTTCAAATTCACCTTCATCTCGGATCAGGCCCTTCTCTCGGACTTCTTCAGGGGAGACCTCGGTGCCATAACAGAGGCGATGGAGTTCAGTTTGAGTTGGCTCATCCATCCCAAGCAGAGTGAGATATATGTCGTCGGGCGTCACATCCCCGGCCACAAGCCCATGCATCTCAGCAGCGATCTCCGTAGAGTCTAACACACCACCTTCACGATGCACCTTTCCGTAGTACTGTGAATACTCTCTGAAACATCGACCTAGCTCAACGATCCCCATCTCCCCTTCTGAAACCGACTGATCACTTTTTTCGATCTGTTTGCGGGCTTCAGTCGCGGAGTGATGGGCTTGACGCCTAAGCGATGCCCAACTTATCGGTTCCCGAGTGTCAGCGGGCTTGGCGATGACCACTACGGTGAAGTTGAGTTTATCGTCCCCAAAGAGCTCACTAGCGTTTGCCGAAACCGGGTACATTGCGGCGACGTCAAATCCAGATCCGCAGAGTCCGTCAAGGAGTGGGCCCCATGACTCTGCCTCACCATGTTGGTACGTGAACGCCAGGATGCCGTCGTCAGAGAGCACCTCTCGCATTCGAGAGAAGGCCTCCCCGAGTTCCAATTCGAACTGCTCGTCATCTTTCCCGATTGCAGGATTCGATACGATGCTTTCCTGGCGTGGAGTCGTTTCTTCTTCGAAACAGTCGTACTCATTAGATAGCAGAAGACGCTGCCAAACGTAAAAAAAGTCAGAAACCTCAGAGTAGATGACGTTCTCGTAGTACGGTGGATCGGTGATTATCGCATCGTACTCTGTATCGAGGTTAACATCGCGCATATCCCCTTGATGTAGGGTGTAGTCACCACTAACTGACTTGTCGAACGACTCAGTCTCCTCCAGTTCTCCATCCTTCACGTACCGCTCTGTCGGATCGTGCGCAAATTCAACTCCGTTGATGATCTTTTCCCACGTCGATGTGAAGGTTCCTCGCCCCGCGCGTGTCCCCCAAACGTTGTTCTCTGCGTAGGTTCCTCGTGGCGTGTACGAGTTTCGGCCGAGAATGCCTTCGATCTTCCGCCCTGCGCTATTATAGCGGCCAAAGCTGTTCTGGAACAGTAACGAGTCGCTGAACGCTAACAAGAGATATTCCTTGATCTGTTGATCATCTATATCATCGATTGCCCGGAGCAACGTTGACAGGCAGTAGAGCTGGCGGTCGTTGAACATGTCCCGCCAGTTCTGAAAGCCATGACGGAAGATATCATTTCCACTGATTCGAGATGCAGCCGTAATTGCCCCCTCTGGAATCGAGCCCTCTGGTGCGTATTCTTGAAGCGTCTCATCTGTCTCCCACTGGTCTGAAGCAGATTCATACCGTTCTCTGTCCGCAGGTGAGGGCTTCTTGAACCCCTTGTAGACTGAACGATCCTTCCCTTCGTCATCACAATCCGTGCAGTAGTACTCGATTGCAAAGAGCTCCTCCGAGTACGACTGACCGTCTGCGATCGCATCGACAATTGGGTATTTCAGTCCGCAGGAGGGACAGCCGTACTTTCCTCCCTGTGAAACCGGGCCATTCTCCGGAACGAACTCGTTGCTACACTCCGAACAGACTGAGTTCGTCGAAAGATCATCTGTAAGAGAAATACCGCCGCAGTCGGGACAAACGACATGGTATCGGTCGCTGTCTGCGTATCTGCCCTTCGCCACCCGGTAATCCTTGAACAGTGGAATCGTCTCGCCACATGAGATGCAGTCAAGTGTTCGAACCCAAAGAGCATAGACGATATCAGCGAAGTGCTCGCCGTCGTGTGGGCAATCGGTCTCGTACTGCGAGGTGAGTTCCGCAGCAACTTCGTTCTCAACGCGCTCGAACGCCGATTGAAGCGCATCGACCTTGACTTCGTGCGCTTCGAATTCTTTCTTTGTTACAAACCACGCGACCGGGTTTAGGTCGACTCCTGTAACAGACGCATCGAATCGACAGGCTTCCAACAGGCTCGTCCCGCCTCCCATGAATGGGTCGAGTACATTGACGTCTTCAACCTGTACATCCCGGTGATAGAGGTCCCAAAGAGCGTCAGGATTCTCCAAATCTACCGCCTGAATTAGCTCACTCAGATCGCACCTGCTGTCGTCATCACCGGGTGTGAATGCCGATAGTGATGTGTTGCCGTCGATATCATCTTCGACGGTTACTCGGTCAGGATCGTCCAGCAGCGTATAGAGACAAATTGCCCGGAACGTACTACCGAGCTTTCCCGCCCACCACTTGTGCATCGTAGTTAATGGACGGTAGTAGAGCTTCGCTCGCCCTTCACGGGTCGCTAATTCCGTCACCTGCTCAATCGGGAAACCCCGCTCTATAGGACGTTCACTCGTCAAGTCGGGGTTTGAATCAGACATACCATCTCATGCCCTTGTGGTCGTATTTGAACCTCAGGCTCATTCGAACTCGATCGTGATATCGATGTTAGTCGCGCTGCTCGGAATCTTCTCAAGCAGGTCAGCGACAGTCTCATGCGACTGTCCGTCTGTCAGTTTCAGTTCGGTGTGGCCAACGTCGAAGCTCGCCACATTCTGGAGTTTCTCGGGTGCTGCATCTGCATTTTGAGCAGTAAACGACACTGACCCATAGGTGACTGTGCCGGACTCATGCGAATTCTGCCATTTAGAGAGGAGATCGGACAGGCTTTCTCCCTCATAGAGGAACTCCCACTCATCGGCATCGGGGATTCGGAAACCAATACCCGGGAACCAGTCAGTCGGATCTTGCGTCCTCGTAGACTTGAATTCGTACTCGGGATCGTCCTCACCGAGATTGTCTAACAGGAAATGCCGAATTGCTGCATCAGACTCTTCAGGTGCACATTCGGCCTGTACATCACCAACTTCGAACGTGTCCTCCACACCGAGATTCCGAATATAGTCGAGGATTTTATCCCCAACTTCGTCAGGCACCATCGGAACGACTACGACCGACAGTGGATCTCGGTCACCAAGTGAACTGACGTAGTCGCCCATCGTTTTGATCCGGTACCCGTCGCCGAGGAGTGAACTCACAGCACCGGTGAAGGCGGTTTCAGTCTCTTCGGACGGCAGATAGACTTCTCCGTCGTTACGAATCGCGGTCAGGACTTGACCAGTATCGGCCTCACCAGCGGCCTCAATGGCTTCCTGGATCCGACTCTGAACCTCACTGGAACCGATCCTATTCGCATCTGAGACATCACGAAGTGTGGCATCCGAGCGGGCTTTCGTAATTACCTCGCTCCCGCTGACAAGGACGTATTGGTCCTCATTGGCGAGTCGTCCGACCGCCCGCATAATATCGTCATGGGGGTCGTCGCTGTCGACCCACACATCCGTTCGGTTTAGTACTTCAAGTTCGAATGTTCCTACATCGACTTCCTTCGTGCCGCCGCTGAAGTTCCGCTGGAGTTCAGATTCGATATCGTCGACCGACCACCGGTCAACGTTCTCACTGAGCACCAGAACTGAATCGGGATTGAGATTGTCCATCTCGCTCTGGAATCCCGTGCCGTCATGTGCGAGAACGGACTTCTCTTCAAGTCCGTCTTCGACTGCGTCGACCACGGCTTGAGCACTTCCTGGAATCGGGTACGTCGGGTCCATCAGGAACTTCTCATAGACATCATCGATAGTCGTCTCTGACCGGCTGTTAAGCCGCTCTTGGACAATGCTCCAGACATTCCGCTGAAGGTCGAAGGGGTCGGCTTCGGCTGCCGCAGCAATGTTACTCGCGTTTAGCTCGTCTTCTGCCGCTGTGAAGTTCTCCAACGACATTTCCGCCGCATCGTCGTACTCACTCAGCAGGTTGTCACCGTCGATGACTTCCCCATAGGCGCTCTCCACTCGATCTTCCAGGTCCTCAGCGTATTCGCCGCGAAGAGCTTCAATATCAGCCTGGATCTCCTCAGACAAACTCGGATCGTCCTGTCGGAGCTCTGCGCCGATGACTTCCTTCGCTTTGCCGAGGAATTTCTCCTGTTGCTTGGTCGTCGAAATCGTGTTCTCATTCTTCGGTTGGACGAACACCAGCGTATTCCGCCACTGGCGACCTGCCGGCTGATTTTTGATGATTTCGCCGACCTCATCCTCGCTCCACGGACCGTTCTTCACCACGACCTTGATATTTTGACTGTCCGGGACGCTCTCCAGTTCACCCTCTGTGTTGAAACCGACAGCATACGAACCCGAGCCAAACACCGACTCCACAGTATCGCCGATAAGCTGCATCGCGTCCTCGTCCTCGACGTCGCGGGCAGCGTTCTTCACCAACGACCGGGGATTCTCGTCCTCTCGAATGACGAACCGCTCGTCCGAACGCCAGAGGTGATACACCTCGCCTTGCAGGCGTTCGAGGTCGACGATGATGTCGTTGATGCGATCTCCTGCATGGTACGTCCCGATGATAATGTCCGACGTCGTCGCCCCCTCAGCGAGTCCAGGGGTAAGCGAGTAGATGAGAACGGTGCTGAGAATTGGCCGACCGAATGTGATATCGGTATTGGACAGTCGATCGACGATGTCGTCGTAACAGCGATCGGCACGGGCATGAGCAACGTTGATCCGTCCGAGTTCGTCGTTGTACTCGACTGCATCGACCTCACCGTGGGTGATGAGGTCGGTTTCCTGGTGCTTGTCCACAAGCACCTTCGCAAAGAGATAGAGCATCCCGCGGGTCGCACCGGATTCAGTCTCAGCGAAGTATCGGGTTTTGAGGGACTCGATAAGCGTTGGGTGGAACGGGTACGTATCATGCATCTCCTCTCGGAGGCCGTCAGGCATCTCAACGTAGTCCGTCCCGTGATAGGCTTCGATGTATTTGTCAACGAGCGCCTCAACTGCTCGCATATCGATAGAGCCGGGCTCGACCAACCGGTGGCGGAGGACGTCCTTGATGTCTACCTGGTTGGACATGTTAACCTCGACCCGGGTTTGTCGGGAGAGTATGTCGTGGACGTCCGAACCTTCGCGTAGAACAGAGACGATGGCGTAGAGATTCGTGCGAGAGGTAGTTTCCAAGAGTGCCTGCAGGAACCCTTTGTTGGCGCTCTCACGGCGTCC
>Ga0207715_100327_pt1 | contig 13990 bp, 10 predicted proteins | sample A23M3SouthBayCA_FD_187732 | JGI IMG/M metagenome (GOLD analysis project Ga0207715, IMG submission 187732) | Aerobic enrichment media from Eden Landing Ponds, California, USA - A23 M3 (SPAdes) | ecosystem: Environmental > Aquatic > Marine > Unclassified | place: USA: Emeryville, California... | reverse complement strand
GACTCTCGACGGCGCGGGTGTCGCGGACATCGCCGAGGCGCTCGAGATGCCGAAAAGCACCGTGTATAGCCATCTGCACACCCTCGAACGAGCGGAGTTCCTCACCAAGGAGGGGACGGAGTACGAGATCGGTTTGCGATTCCTCGACTACGGAGGGCACGCCCGGTCCAAGGCGGCTCTCTACGAACTGGCGAGACCGGCGGTCGACGACCTCGCCGACACGACCGGCGCGGCGGCGAACCTGATGGTCGAAGACGACGGGGTCGGAGTGTACCTCTATCACTGTCGCGGCGACGGTCCGATACGGATCGATCCGCACGTCGGTCAGCGAACCCCACTTCACGCGACGGCGCTCGGCAAGGCGATCCTGGCACACCTCCCCGACGGATGCGTCGAGTCGTTTCTCGACGCGCGAGATCTTCCGAGCTACACCTCACGAACGATCACCGAACAGGGGAAACTCCGCGAGGAGTTACGGACGGTGCGCGACGAGGGCATCGCGTTCGACGACCAGGCTCGGCACGACGGGCTCCGTTGCGTCGCCGCCCCGATCCTCGACGACAGGGACCGTGTCCTCGGTGCGATCAGCGTCTCGGGACCCGTCACCGACTTCCACGGAGTACGGTTCCGCAGTGAACTACCGGCACGCGTCGAAGATGCCGCGAACGCCGTCCGCCTCAAGCTCACCCGGGCCTGACCGGGTACGACGATCCGACGTGGGCCAGCGGTCGATACCGGACCGATTCGCCACCTCCCTTCGTAGTTCGTCGGGCGTCCGCGGTCGCAGTCGTGATCGACTGTCCGGTAGCAGCCGCACTCGTGACCGGTTCGCGCGCACGGGCGAGCGTTTCAGCGATACTGCCAGCCGTCTCATCAGCGTCGAATCCGTTCCCGAAATAGATTGCACGCTACAGTTATTCTGGAATCTCTGGTAGAAATTCTCACACACGACGTGTGCGATCCTGCAGATGTGCACCCTCGTAGGTCTGTTCGACAGCGGCTTACAATACTATGGTTGTAATCTATTTCTATCGAGCGATACTGTAAACACTCTCAGTATTAGTGGGGCAGACGTCCCGGATATCCCGCCAGTGCGAAGACCGACCCCCCGTGAGCTCGCGTTCGGACTCCGAGCGGTGGTCGATAGTGTCTTCGTCCGTGGTTCCGTCCGCAGTCCTCCGGACAACGTGCAATCCGAAGACGGACGTTCGACAGTCCATCGCCACGCCGAAACGGTCTGCTGGCGGTACTCGCTCCATACCCGCTCCAGGTTCTCGTCGCTCAGCGTCTCGAGGCCCGTGGCCACGTGTTCGTTGAACAGCTCGACGGCCTCGCTCTCTCCCCGGTCGATACGCGTCCGTGAGGCGGCGATCTACTCGCGGCGAGCTTTCAGCCGCCTCGTCTCTCCAGTTCCGGGCCGATGTGGCCGATTTCCGAGGAGACCTCGTCGAGGTCGTCGAAACGAGGCCGACCTTTTATTACCGGATAGAGCGATCTCGAAATAGCTTGCATGAGCGAGATTGTTGACTGGGAGGATCCGACGCTCGTCGAACGGAACCGCCGACCCGCGCGTGCGCATTTCGTCCCGTACGGTGACCGGGAGACCGCGTTACGCCGCGATCGGGGCCGGTCGTCCCGGTTCCGGTTGCTCAACGGCGAGTGGCGATTCCGCTACAGCGACCGACCGGAGCATGCCCCCGAGGGGTTCGCCAGTCCCGACTTCGACGTGAGCGACTGGGACTCCGTCCAAGTGCCGCACAACTGGCAGACGAGCGGATACGGTCGCCCCCACTACACGAATCTCGAGTACCCCTTCCCCGTGGATCCGCCCCACGTTCCAGACGAGAACCCGACGGGGTCGTATCGGCGGGAGTTCCACGTCCCCGACTCGTGGGACGGTCGCCGTGTGTTCGTCCGCTTCGGCGGCGTCGACTCCGCGTTCTCCGTTTTCGTCAACGGCGAGCGAGTCGGCAGTAGCAAGGGGAGTCGAATCCCCGCGGAGTTCGACGTCACCGACGCGGTCGAACCCGGCGACAACACGCTCGCCGTCCGCGTGTTGCGCTGGTCCGACGGGAGCTATCTCGAAGACCAGGACATGTGGTGGTTGAGCGGGATCTTCCGTGACGTCTCTCTGATCGCAGTTCCGCGGACACACGTCGACGACGTCGACGTTCGAACCGATCTCGACGACGACGGTGACGAAGCCACGGTGAGCGTGACAGCGACGGTCGCCAACGGCGGACCCGCCCGAACATCCCGCGCTCTCGACGTCGAGATCGTCGACGACGACGGAAAGCCGGTATCGAACGAACCGGCGACCGAATCGATCGAGGTCCCAGCGGGAGAATCGACGGCGGTGACCGTCGAGCGGGACGTCGCGGACCCGGCGACCTGGACGGCGGAGACGCCGAACTGCTACACCGCGCTCGTGACGATGCAGGACGGCGATGGCGACGTTCTGGAGGTCGTTCCGCAGACGATCGGAGTCCGCGAGGTCGATATCGTCGATGGAACGCTCCGAATCAACGGCGAACCGGTCACGATCCGCGGGGCGAACCGTCACGACTTCCATCCGGACGAGGGCCGTGCGGTCCCGCTCGCGACCATGCGCGAGGACCTCGAGAGGATGAAACGGCACAACATCAACGCCGTGCGGACGGCCCACTATCCGAACGATCCCCGGTTCTACGAACTCTGTGACCGACTCGGACTCTACGTCGTCGACGAGGCGGATCTCGAGTGTCACGGGATGCGCGACGTCGCTTCCCCGTATCACATCAGCGACGACCCTGAGTGGGAGACGGCGTACGTCGACCGGATGGTTCGGATGGTCGAACGGGACAAGAATCACCCGAGCGTTATCGCGTGGTCACTGGGCAACGAGTCCGGTGTCGGACGGAATCACGAAGCGATGGAGCGAGTGACGCGCGAGATCGACTCGACTCGCCCGATCCATTACGAACCCGACGACGACCTCGACGTGTCCGACATCGTCTCTCCGATGTACCCGCCGGTGGACCGGTTGACCGACCTCCTCGAAGCCCATCCCGACGCGCCCGTCGTGCTCTGTGAGTACGTTCACGCGATGGGCAACGGACCCGGCGGGATCGGCGAGTATTGGGAAACCTTCCGGAACCACGAGCGCCTCCAGGGCGGATTCGTCTGGGACTGGCGCGACCAGGGGCTCCGTCGCGAGACCAACGACGGCGAGGAGTGGTTCGCTTACGGCGGTGACTTCGGCGACGAACCGAACGACGCGAACTTCAACATCAACGGTGTGACGTTTCCCGACGGCGAACCCTCGCCCGGACTGACCGAACTCAAGAAGGTGATCGAACCCATCGACGTCGAGGCGGTCGATCTCGAAACCGGGACGCTCGCGGTCGAGAATCGGTTCGACTTCCGGACACTCGCTGGGTTCACGGCCGACTGGGCAGTTCACGCTGACGGGGAAGTCGTCGAGAGCGGCCTCCTCCCGCTCCCGGAGGTCGCCTCCGGTGAACGCGAGGAGGTGGCCGTTCCCGTCACGGCGCCGGTCGACGGTGACGCCGTCGAGTATCACCTCGACGTCAGCGTCAGGCTGGCGAGGCGGACTCCCTGGGCCGAGGCAGGTCACGAGATCGCGACAGCGCAATTCGAGCTGCCTTCACGGACCGCGAGTCGGGACCGATCTTCCGCCGTCGCTCGCACCGGTGCGGAGGTTCTGGAGCTCGACGAGCGTGGAACTACGATCGGAGTTACCGGCCCTCAAACCGAGGTCGTCGTCGACCGTCCGACGGGCCTCATCTCGGAGTGGACCCATCTCGGTCGGTCGCTGATCGAAACGGGCCCGCGTCTCAACTGCTGGCGGGCTCCGACTGACAACGACGAGGCGTCGTTCGCGGAGGCGTGGAGAGCGCACGGACTCGACGACCTCCGCCGTCGCGTCGACGATGTCGAGGCCGAACGTCTCGACACCGAGACGGTTCAGGTCGACGTCGAGGGCCGCCTGGCGCCGCCGTCGCTCGAAACGGGATTCGACTTCACGCAGACGTACCGGATCCGCGGTGACGGCGAGGTCGTCCTCCGGACGAGTCTCACCCCCGACGGGGAGCTGCCGGTGATCCCCCGCGTCGGGCTCTCGCTGCGACTGCCGGGCGATCTCGGTGACGTTTCCTGGTTCGGCCGCGGACCCGGGGAGAGTTACGCCGACAGCAAGCGAGCGAATCTCGTCGGCCGGTACAGCCGGGACGTCGCGGACCTCCACACCCCCTACGTGGCGCCCCAGGAGAACGGGAATCGGACCGATATCCGGTGGGTCTCGCTGACCGACACCCGCGGAGTCGGACTGTTCGCTGCCGGCGTCGAGGATCACCGTCTCGACTTCAGCGCCCACCGATACACGATCGAGGACCTCGAAGCGGCCGCCCATCTCCACGAACTTCCGCGCCGCGACTCGGTTACACTCACGCTCGACCACGACCACACCGGACTCGGCACCGCGACGTGCGGACCGAGAACGCTCCCAGAGTACCGGGTCGAGCCCGAGCCCATGGAGTTCACTGTCCGGTTCAGCTCGTTCTCCGTCGACTCGCTCTCGCCGAACGATCTGTATCGACGAGGTGCCGACAGATAAGAAATCGAATCTCCATACGTGTTCTAATATAAATGGCCAACTGTTCAACGGCTCACCAATAAGTAGTCTGACATCACAGGTCGCGCCATCCGAACCCGTCCGCCTGTCTGGACGGGGCCGTCTCGACCGTCCGAACCAGTCGTCGGCGAGCCAGTTTCAACGGTTTGAGGCGGCTACATCGGTCGATCGGGCGGATATCGGAGAGACGTTCTCTGTGGCTGTATCTCTTCGAATGTGGAGTACAGTTCGAACGGCGGAAGTCCCGAACGGCTCGTCGACGGGGCCCTATGACGCTGGAGAAGCCCGGACGATCGACGGGATCGCTCAATACCGGCTTAGTAGCGGCTGATGTCGTCCAAACTGGGACATCTACCTGTTCGGTAGGGAGAACACGGCGAAAGTAGTGGTTCGTTTTAGAAAATTATGATTTATACTACGGAATTTGGTATTATTCGCTTCCGAGATCGACTGCCGGCCGGTTCGGATCGCTCGCTTCGAGGGACTCATCTCGATCGATCGCTCCTCGAGGAGCGAGTGACGCAGTCGACACCCTTCGGCAGGTGTGTGCGACGGTGCGATCGACTGCGAGATACACGTCCGATCGCTCCGTTCCCTGACGGGTCGAGAAGTCTCACGATAGGGACTCCGGACGGCGGTCGTCGGGAGACGAGTCCGAGGAGGATCCACCGGTCGGGGAGACGACGGGTCGGGGTCAGTAGTCGCGGATGTTGACCTCGATCCGGTTCTTGGCGGCCCGGAGCCGATCCGGGAGCGTCTCCCGGTAGCGCTCGCCGGTCATCTCGGCCGCGGGTCCGGAGAGGCTCATGGCACCGACGACCCGGTCGTCGACGCCGAAGATGGGGACGCCCACGCAGCGGAGACCGCGTCCGTACTCCTCTTCGTCGAAGGCGAGGCCGCTGTCGCGGACGCCCTCGAGTTCCGTCAGCAGCTCCGCTCTGTCGGTGATCGTGTGCTCCGTGTGCCGCCTGAGATCGAGCGAGTCGAGGACGGTCTCCAGACGGTCGGACGGGAGATGCGCCAGCAGGGACTTCCCGGTGGCCGAACAGTGGAGGTCGTGCGTCTCGCCCGCCCGCGTCGAGAACCGAACGTCGTCGCTCCCGCGCGAGCGATACAGGTAGTAGCCCGTCCCCTGCTCCTCGACGGCGAGGTTGCCGACGAGGTCGGTCCCCTCGACCAGCTGCTCGACCTGCGGTCGCGCGATCTCGTAGAGGTCGGTCTGTAGCCGAGTCGACTCCCCGATCCCGAGAAACCTGAGCCCCAGCCGATACTGCCCACCGTCGTTGACGACGTACCCGTCCTCGCGCAGCGTCGTGAGGTGGTTGTGAACCGTGCTCTTCGAACTGTCGACGGCGTCCGCGATCTCGGTCACCCCGGCCGGCCCGGTCGCTTCGAGATACTCCACGATCGAGAGAAGCGTCTGGACCGACGCGACCGGGATGTTTTCTCGGTCCATGCCCCAACGTCGCGCCTCCCTCACTTGTACCTGTTCCCACGACCCGTTCTGACGAACAGAACGACATCGCCCGATTCGCCCGAGAATTCTCGCGCTCCCGACCGCAGGATACCAGCTGTGGGGTTGGTTCACACGCTGATTACGGTAGTATGACTGTAATCGAGGCCGCTGACGGACACTCGGCCGTCGGTCGCCGTTCTGTCGTCAGCGGACCGATAATGGGGATCTCGGGGCGTAATCTACCGTAAAACGTTCGAACGTTCGAGAATGGAAGCGTTCTGACAGACAAAACGATCTGCTGTCGCGAGGCGGTCGTGAACCCGACCGAGCCGTGGTCGATACGGCGCAGAAGGCCCGGGGATCCGACGGGGTCGGCCGTCGGTCATCGCGCGCTGTAGTTCAGCTCGATGATGTTGACCGTCGAGAGGAGTTCACTCTTCAGCTCCTCCTGCACGTCCGACTCGGCGAGTCTGTGGGCCGGGCCGGTGACGCTCAGGCCACCGAGCACGACCCCTGCGGCGTCGTCGATGGTCGTCGAGATGGTGGTCATCCCGGTCCTGTACTCCTCCCGGTCGAAGGCGACGCCCGCGTCGCGGATCTGTTCGAGTTCCTCGCGGAGCGCCGCGCGGTCGGTGATCGTGTTCTCCGTGCGGGCCGGCATGCCGTGGCGGTCGAGGATCTCGGTCACGCGGTCGTCGTCGTACCGGGCCAGCATCGCCTTCCCGACACCCGAGGAGTGCATGTGAAAGTGCGTCCCCTCGGAGAAGTCGTAGGCGACGTTCCGCTCGCTCTGGACCACGTCGAGCGCGACGCACAGGCCGTTCTGTTCGACCGAGAGCGTGACGAGTTCGCTGCTCGAACTCTCGGCGAGGCGGTTGACCTCCGGCTTCGCCACCTCGTGTAGCGCCACGTCGTCCCTGACGCCCCCGCCGAGTTCCAGATACCTGAGGCTGAGCCCGTACGCCCCCCCGTCGGTCTGGACCACGTACCCCAGCTGCTGGAGGGTGCTCAGGTAGTCGTGGACGACGCTCTGTGGCCGCTCGATCGCTTCGCTCAGATCCGTCACGCTCGTCGGCCCGTCGCCGTCGAGCGCGGTCACGATGTCGTCCATCGTCAGCAACGCCTTGATCGGCCGATTCGCATCTTCGTCCATGGTGTGAGCCAAGCGCCCGTCTCACATAGTCGTTCGGTACTGTCGAATCGGTCGGTGCGTGCGACGACCCCACGCCTGCCGGGTCCCGGCAGGTCCCCCCGTTCTGTGTCGTAACTGCGACAATTGATTCGACGATCCCGAAAAATTGGTCCCTGATTTAAGTCCGAACGAAGTGCCAATTCGGCCGAATTTACAGGACTGAACCGCTCTGTCGCCCATATAGTCAAATGATGATAATAATCTTTAACTGGGGTTGTGTGCGTATGACCACACGGACTCATGTCACAGGATGCCCAGGGGGCGACAACTGATAGTCGCCCCGAGTCGGAGCTCACGTTAGTCGACGCAGACGTCCATCAGCGCTGGGCGGACGACGAGGCGGTCGTCCAGTATCTCCCCGAGCGATACCGGGACGACGGGCTGGTGCTCCCGGAACTCCTGTATCGGAACCCGGGGGAGTTCCTCCGTCAGGACGAGCAGACCGAGGACGGCGGCAAACCCGGGTCGGACCTGGAGAAGATCGCCGACGAACACCTCGACGAGCACGACATCGACTACGCGATGTTGACCGGCAACTCGTGGTTCAACCTCGCCGCGCTCCCGAACCGCGACTACGCCCACGAGCTGGCCCGCGCGCACAACGAGTGGCTCGTCAACGACGTGCTCCCGGTTGACGACCGGTTCATGGGATCGATGTACGTCGCACCGAAGGCCCCGGAGAAGGCGGCCGACCTCATCCGCGAGTACGGCGACCACCCACAGATCCGCCAGGTGATGCTGCCCGGCGGCGCCGAAGTCCCCTACGGCCGACCCCAGTACTGGCCGATGTACGAGGCCGCCGAGGAGCAGAACCTCGCGATGGCCGTCCACCCCTTCTCGGAGGGTCACGGGACGAGTAACCCCCCGACGGGCGCGGGCCACCCGAACAACTACATCGAGTGGCACACGCTGCTCGGGGCCTACTACATGGGCCAGCTCGCCTCGATCGTGACCGAGGGCGTCCTCGTGGAGTACCCCGACCTCCGCTGGGCGTTCATCGAGGGCGGCTACGGCTGGCTGCCCCACTTCATGTGGCGCCTCGACAAGAACTGGAAGGGCCTGCGCTCGCAGGTGCCGTGGCTGGAGGAGAAGCCGAGTCACTACATCAGGGAGAACGTCTGGTTCGCGAGCCAGCCGGTCGAGGAGCCCGAGCGACCGGAGCACCACGACCAGATCCTCGAGATGATGCACGCCGACGAGATGCTCGTCTACGCGTCGGACTACCCCCACTGGGACGGCGACGACCCGACCTGGGGGCTGCCGCCGATGGACGAGGAGATGGAACGGGCGGTCAAACACGAGAACGCGGCGGAGCTGTGGGACCTGCCCACGGACGGCAGCGAACTTCAGTGATTCAGATGACAACGAAACGCTTCGAGATCTGCCCGGCCGCGGAGTTCGAGTCCGGCGAGCGTCGGATCGCCGACCTCGACGGCTTCTCGGTCGGAGTGTTCAACGTCGACGGGGAGTACCACGCGATGAAAAACGACTGTCCGCACCAGCGGGCCCCGCTCTGTGAGGGCAAACTCGGCGGGACCACCGAGTCGGATACCCCCGGGGAGTACGACTGGGTCAAGCCCGGCCAGGTCGTCCGCTGTCCCTGGCACGGCTGGGAGTTCGACGTGACCTCCGGCGAGTCAGTGTTCAACCCCCACAAAGTGAAAGCCAAGACGTTCGAAGCCGGCGTCGAGCCAGGCCAAGAGGACTCGCGGACGCCGGACGGCGAGGTCGACGTCATCGAGGGCGAGCAGCAAGCGACAGGGGTCGAAGGTGCGACGACCGACCCCGCACAGCCCGCGACCGACGGCGGCTGTGAGGGGTGCGGCGTCGACCTCGACGGTGAGGAACCGCCCGTCGAGACCTACGAGGTCGACGTGGAGGAGGGAACGGTGGTGGTGTACCTATGAGCGCCGAGACGGGGTCCGCCTCGTTCCGCGAGAAGATCGACCCGTTCGTCTTCGTCGGTGGCGCTATCGTCACGATCCTGGCGATCGCGTACATCGCCGCTCGCCCGGACGCCGCCGCGACGAAGCTCACGGGTATCAACACCTTCCTCTGGAGCGAACTCGGCTGGGTGTTCCTCTGGGCGATGTTCCTCGCGGTCGGCTTCTGCCTGTGGCTGCTGGTCGGCCCCTGGGGGTCCATCAAGCTCGGCGACCCCGACGAGGACCCCGAGTTCTCCTACTTCTCGTTCCTCGCGATGCTGTTCTCGGCGGGGCTGTCGACCGGGCTGGTGTTCTACGGCCCGGCCGAGGCGCTGTATCACTTCTCCTCGGGGATGCCCTTCTTCGACTCGGCGGCCGAGTCCGCCGCGATCGCCCCCGACGCCGTCCAGTACACGATGCTCCACTGGGGGATCTCCCCCTGGGCGGCGTACCTGCTGGTCGGCGTGACGATCGCCTACTACGTCCACCGCAAGGGCGCCCCGATCAAGCCATCGACCGTCTTCGCGCCGTTCATCGGCGTCGAGAACCTCGACAAGAAGTGGGTCAAACCGCTCGACCTGCTGATGGTCGTCATCTCGGTCGGCGGCGTCGCCGTCTCGCTCGGCTTCGTCGTCACGCAGTTCCTCGCGGGGATGTCCTACAACTACGGCGTCGAGGTCGGCGACCTCGGGACGATACTGGTGACCGTCGGCCTCACCGTCGGGTTCACCGTCTCGGCCGCGCTGGGCGTCAAGCGTGGGATCCGCCGCGTCTCGACGTTCAACATGTACCTGTTCTTGACGCTGCTGGTCGTCGCGTTCGTCTTCGGCCCGACGGCGTACCTGCTGACGATCGGGACCGAGGCGCTGGGCGGGTACGTCAACGACTTCGTCGGGATGAGCCTCTACATGAACGCCGCCGGCGACGTCTCCTGGGTCGGCGGCTGGACCGTCTTCTACTGGGCCTGGTGGTTCTCCTTCGCCCCGATGATCGGCATCTTCATCGCGCGGATCTGTCGCGGTCGCACCATCCGCCAGGTCGTCTTCGCCGGCCTCGTGGGCACGACCGCCGCGACGTTCCCGTGGTTCGTCGTCATGGGCGGGTCGTCGCTGTGGGTCCAGACCAGCGGACAGCTCGACATCCTCTCGATCGTCTTCGAGCAGGGTCGCGAGGTCGCCGGCTTCCCGCTGTTCCAGACGCTCATTCCCTTCGGCGGCGTCTTCTCGGCGGCGTACCTGCTGCTGGTGCTGACCTTCCTGATCACGACCGTCGACTCGACGACGCTGAGCCTCGCGATGTTCACCACCGACGGGAGCGAGAACCCATCGACGATCAACCGCGTCACCTGGGGCGCGCTCGTCGGCCTGCTCACCTCGTTGCTGCTGGTCACCGGCGGTCTCCCGGCGCTGAAGGACCTCGTCGTCCTGCTCGGGTTCCCCATCGCGCTCGTCCTCGGGCTGTGCGTCGTCGGCCTCGTCACCGAGTTCGAACAGCTCGACCCCGTCCTGCTCACCGAGCGCTACGACGACGGCAGCGAGGACACCGACCAGCAGACGGTCGCCGGCTACCTCTCCGACCGTCGCCCGGGCTGGATGGGCAGCGCCGACGACTGAACTCGACTCTCCGCGCAGCACCGCCCTGACCGAACGCTGTCGCGCAGTTCGGCGACCGTTTCCGGTCCTGTCCCTCTCGATCCGTTCTCTGGTCTCACTGTGTCGATTTGTCCGTGTTCGGCCGGTTCTCGACCGCACAACCGAGTGTGGCCCGCCGTCGCGTACGGCGGCCGGGTGACCGGGACCGGTCGGTGCCGTTCGACCGCTACTCCAGGACGACGTTGACGACGGAGACCGGCGATTCGAGCATCACGGCCTGGGTGACGCTGCCGAACAGCGCCTTCCCGGTCGGCGTGCGCTGTCGACCGCCGACGACGACGTACCGAACGTCGTGTTCGTGGGCGTACTCGACGATCTCCGCGCCAGGGTCGCCGACCCGGACCGCCACCGTGGGGTCGGCCCGTGATCCACCCGTGAGCGCCCGTGAGACGAGGCGCTCGGCGTGCTGACGGACTTCGTAGTTGTCGGTGGGGTCCTGACCCTCGATCTCTTTCTCCAGGAGTTCGACGAGTTCGGAGCGTTCGAGGACGTGTAGCGCGTGCAGGTCTTCGTCGAACTCGCTCGCGAGCGTCTCCGCTTCCGCGAGGACGGCCTCGGCTCTGTCCGAATCGTCGACCGCTGCTACGATCGCCATGTGCCGAACACACGAGCGGAGCTAAAAGGCGTTCTGGCGAACGCGTGCCCGGGCCGGCGCTCGGTCGAGCGCGGCCCGCTCAGCGGCGCCCGAGCCAGCCCAGCGTCACCGCGGCGAGCGCGAAGTACGCGACCAGGCTGGCGAACGACTGTGCGTACCCGAAATAGGTCGCCACGGTCCCGACGTAGAGGGGGCCGAGGCTCCCGACGGCGAAGTAGACCGCTCGCAGCGCGCCCAGGTCGCTCCCGACGGTGTCGGCGTCCAGCACGTCGACGAGGTAGACGTACATGACCGGCCAGATGGCGGTCAGTCCGACGGCGAAGACGACCAGTCCGGCGACGACCGCGACCGCCCCGGTCGCCTCGACGAGGACGACGAGGCCGACGATGCTGGCGCCCGTCGCGCCGAGACCGAGGCGGATCGGCGTCCACCGCTCGCAGAGTGCACCGGCCACGGGCGTGACGACGATGCCGACGGCGAACAGCCCCGCGAACGCGACCGTCGCCTCGACGGAGGTGAACGACTTCTCGACCCGGAGGAAAGTCGGGACGAAACTCGCGCTGCCCTGCCAGACGAAGTTGAACACCGACAGCGCGACGAGCAGTGCGTAGGTGTCCCGCGAGCGGAAGAGTCGGCCGAGGACCGACGGCACGTCGAGGGACACGCGGCCGACGGGGTAGCTCTCCCGGGCGGACCGGTGGTGTCCGACCGTGACCAGCGCGAGCGAAGCGACGACGGGCAGGAAGACGCGTCGCCAGGCTGTCGTGCCGACGACCGTGATCGCCAGCAGCGCCGAGAGGGCGCTGCCGAGGTTGACGGCGGCGTCTCTGAGCCCGAACGCGCGTCCGCGCCGCTCGTCGAAGCGGTCCTGGATGAGCACCATCCCGGCGGGCTCGAACAGGCCGTATCCGAACCCGATCAGGCCGAGGCCCGCGACGAAGACGGGGAACGTCCCCGAGGAGAACAGCAGCACGAACCCGGCGGTCATCACGCCCTGACTGGCGAGCAGGACGACGTTCGACGAGAGCTGCTCGGCGTATCGCCCGCCGGGGTACTGTGCGAGGGCGTTACAGGCCCACATGACGGAGATCGACGCGCCGGCCGCCGCGTCGGTGATCCCGAACTCCTCGACGATCGACGGCAACAGTGGGGCGACGACGAGGAGACCGGACAGCGAGACGACGATACCCAGGGTGTGGACGGTTAACTGGCGCCCGCTGTGACCGCGAACCGTCTCTAGCATCGTCGCTCGTCCACTCGCATGGCGCGTCGCGCCGGCCGGTGGGATCCGGTGACGGCCGCCGCCATCGCATTGCGCCCGTCGTTCGCCGACGGGGCGTCGCTCCCGTCGCTCGCCGAGGCTGGGGGGCGTGCGCTCATCGCGACAGCAGGACGACGGCGACGACCGCGAATCCGAGGCCGGCCAGCTGGCTCGCGGTCAGCGACTCGTCGAGGAAGACGATCGCCAGTATTGCAGTCCCGAGGATGTACATGCCGCTGATCGCCGTCCCGATGGCGGCCGACCCGCTTCCCAGCGCCAGGTAGTACGAGATGGTCCCCGCCCCGAGGAACAGGCCCGCGGCGAGCGCGATCCCGATACTCCCCGGGGCTCGGACGATCGCGTCGCCGCTGGCGGCGACGTACGTCACGGCGACGCCGATCCCCGCGGCGTACGTGTAGACGACCGCCTGTTCGGCCGGGATCCCGTTGGTCGCCAGCTTCGCGAGGAACGCCCATCCGGTGTACAGCGCCATCGCTCCGACTGCAAAGGTGACTGTCTTCCCCATTGGCGTCTCGTCCTGCTCGGTCCTGTGTGATAGCCTTTACGCAGCGACCGCCCCGTCGTCGACACGATACGCGGACAGACTCGAAAATTTTAAATACTATTGGTGATCACGTATAAAACGATTCATGAGCAGTAAGACCGTCGTCCTAGGCGGCTCCGGAGCGATGACCTCGGGCTGCGTCTACGACCTGTCCAAGACCAGCGACTTCGACGAGGTCGTCGTCGCAGACGCGGACGAGGAGAACGCGCGTCGGCTCGTCGAGACGCTCGACGACGACCGGTTCCGATTCGAACCGGTCGACGCGACCGACGCGGACGACATCGAGCGCGTCCTCGACGGCGCCGACTACGTGGTCAACGGCCTGCCTTACCAGTTCGAGGAGAACGTCCTCGACGCGATGGAGCGCGTCGGTGACCTCACGGGCGTCGACCTGAACGCCTTCGACTTCGACGAGGTACTGGGCCGTTCCGAGGCCTTCGCCGAGGCGGGCAACTCGCTGTGGTTCGCCAACGGCGGGCTCGTCAGCACGATCGCCCTCGGCATGGTCGGTTGCGAGGAGTTCGACGACGTGGCCGACGTGAACTTCTACTGGGGCATGTGGCGCCTGCTCACGCAGACGACACCCGGGCTGACCGACACGGTCACCTACGAGCACGACCCGAACGTCGACGAGCGCGCCAAGTGGGAAGACGGCGAGGTGATCGACGACCTGCCGGCGTTCAGCGAACAGCGCGAGTTCGAGTTCCCCGA
>Ga0207715_100325_pt1 | contig 14119 bp, 16 predicted proteins | sample A23M3SouthBayCA_FD_187732 | JGI IMG/M metagenome (GOLD analysis project Ga0207715, IMG submission 187732) | Aerobic enrichment media from Eden Landing Ponds, California, USA - A23 M3 (SPAdes) | ecosystem: Environmental > Aquatic > Marine > Unclassified | place: USA: Emeryville, California... | reverse complement strand
CCCGCCGTGCCGACGAGCGCCGCGGTGCGTGGCGAATCCATCGACTAGTATTCGCTACGCCCTCCGTTAAAATCACTCGCTTTCGTTTCGTATTATTCTGCGCCAGCTTCGATGTCCGCGGCGATGTCGTCGAGTTCCTCGTCCGTGAGGTCGGGACGGCCGCCCGCGACGGCGTGGAAGGGACGGCCGCCGTCACCCTCGAACCGGGGGACGATGTGGCCGTGGACGTGCGGGACCTCCTGGCCCGCCGCCTCGCCGTTGTTGAACCCGATGTTCGACCCGTCCGCGTCCACCGCCTCCTCCACGACTGGCGTGAGGTAGTGGATGGCGGCGAACATCATCTCGCCCGGTTCGGGAGGCACGTCGTCCAGCGTCTCGTAGTGGTCTTTCGGGATGACGAGCGTGTGCCCGGGTGCGAGCGGGTTCGCATCGAGGAACGCGAGTACGTCGTCGTCCTCGTACACGACGCGTGCGGGAATATCGCCGTCCACGATTTGACAGAATATGCAGTCGTCCATGCGCGAGCATAGACGAGGGGACACTAAGAAAGTGAAGGCTCCGACTTATTCGAGGAGCGGGAGGACGATGCCGAAGAGGAACGGGCAGACGACGATGCCGAGCGTGCCGAGGACTTCAGCGTCGAAGAACACGGCCTGCTCCCACCCGGGGGCGGCCGTGACGAGCGTCGCCGCGAGGAACCCGAGGACGACGAGGACGAACGAGGCGAGCGTGGTGCGTGTGGCGAGCCATCCGTAATCGACAGTACCGCTGCGAGCCATGAGTGAGGGTACGCGTCACTCCGTGTAAGCCTTCCCCTCGCGGACTGCAGGACCGAACACCCTTTTAGCGGGGCGCGTGAGAAAAACGGGTATGGAACGCTTCGCTTCGGTCCCGGACCAGTACGAACCGGAAGACGTGCGAGAGCGCGTCTTCGACTACTGGGACGAGGTCGACGCATACGAGCGGACGAAACAGCACCGCGCGGACGGCGAGGACTTCTTCTTCGTGGACGGCCCGCCGTACACGAGCGGTGCGGCCCACCTGGGGACGACGTGGAACAAGACCCTGAAGGACGCGTACATCCGCTACCACCGGATGCAGGGGTACGACGTCACCGACCGGCCGGGCTACGACATGCACGGCCTCCCCATCGAGACGAAGGTGGAGGAGAAACTCGGGTTCGAGAACAAGAAGGACATCGAGGAGTTCGGCATCGAGAGCTTCATCGAGGAGTGTAAGGAGTTCGCCGAGTCACAGCTCCAGGGCCTGCAGGACGACTTCAAGTCGTTCGGCGTGTGGATGGACTGGGAGAATCCCTACAAGACCATCGACCCGACCTACATGGAGGCCGCGTGGTGGGGCTTCTCGCGCGCCGCGGAACGCGACCTCGTCGAACAGGGCAAACGCTCCATCAGTCAGTGTCCGCGCTGCGAGACCGCCATCGCGAACAACGAAGTCGAGTACGAGGACGTCGAGGACCCGACTGTCTACGTCAAGTTCCCCCTGAAAGAGCGCGAGGGCAGTCTCGTCATCTACACGACGACGCCGTGGACCATCCCCGCGAACGAGTTCGTCGCCGTCCACGAGGACCTCAGCTACCAGAAGGTGCGCGCCGAGAAAGGTGGGCAGAGCGACGTGCTGTACGTCGCGGAGGACTGCGTGGAGAACGTCCTGAAGAAGGGACGCTACGAGGATTACGAGGTGGAGGAGACGCTGACGGGTGCGGAGATGCTGGGCTGGGAGTACGAGCACCCGCTCGCAGAGGAAGTGCCCGACAACCCCCACACTGAGAACACCCATCGCGTCTACCACGCGGACTACGTCGAGGCCGAGGACACCGGTCTCGTGCACTCCGCGCCCGGGCACGGTGAGGTCGACTTCGAGCGCGGCGAAGAACTCGGACTCCCGGTGTTCTGCCCGGTCGCCGGGGACGGCACCTACACCGAGCAGGGCGGGACGTACGAGGGGCAGTTCGTCAAGGACGCCGACGACGAGATAACGGTCGACCTGGAGGAGAAGGGACTGCTACTCGCCTCCGGTACCGTCACCCACTCCTACGGGCACTGCTGGCGCTGCGACACGCCCATCCTCCAGATGGCGACCGACCAGTGGTTCATCACCATCACCGACGTCAAAGAAGACCTCCTCTCGAACATGGAGGACTCGGAGTGGCATCCGCAGTGGGCGCGCGACAACAGATTTAGAGATTTCATCGAGTCCGCGCCGGACTGGAACGTCTCCCGCCAGCGCTACTGGGGCATTCCGGTACCGATCTGGGTCGCGGAGGGGACGAAGGGCGAGGACCCCGAGGACCGCATCGTCGTCGGCAGTCGCGAGGAGCTCGCGGAACTCGCCGACCAGGACCTCGACCCGGATTCGATGGACATCCACAAACCCACCGTGGACGACGTCACCATCACCCGGGACGGCACCACGTACGAGCGCGTTCCGGACGTCTTCGACGTCTGGCTCGACTCCTCGGTCGCTTCGTGGGGCACGGTCAACTACCCGAAGGAGGACGAGGACTTCGAGCGCCTCTGGCCCGCCGACCTCATCATGGAAGCCCACGACCAGACCCGCGGCTGGTTCTGGTCGCAGTTGGGGATGGGGACGGCCGCGATGGACGAAGTCCCCTACAAGGAGGTGCTGATGCACGGGTTCGCGAACGACGAGAACGGCCGGAAGATGAGTAAATCGGTCGGGAACGTCGTCCAGCCGAGCGAGGCCATCGAGCGGTACGGCGCGGACGCGATGCGGATGTTCCTCCTCTCCGTCACGCCGCAGGGCGACGACATGCGCTTCTCGTGGGACGAGATGGAGAACATGGCGCGCGACCTCAACATCCTCTGGAACGTCTTCCGCTTCCCCCTCCCCTACATGCGGATGGACGGCTTCGACCCCGAAGTCCCCGAGTCGGTCGGCGGCACGGGAGTCGAACTCGCGGTGGACGACGAGGCCCTGCTCGTCGAGGACGAGTGGCTGCTCTCCCGACTCCAGAAGGTCAAACACGAGATGAACGGCTACTGGGAGGACTTCGAGCAACACCGCGCGCTCGACGAGCTCCTCTCGTTCGTCGTCGAAGACGTCTCACGATACTACGTCCAACTCGTCCGCGACCGCGTCTGGGAGGAAGAGGCGAACGAAGCGAAGACCGCGGCGTACGCGACCCTCTACAAGGTCCTCCTCGAAGTCGTCCAGTTGCTCGCGCCGTACGCGCCCTTCGTCACGGAGGAGATCTACGGCCATCTCACGGGCGACGACGGCCACCCGACCGTCCACATGTGCGACTGGCCCACGGTCGACGAGCGCTACCGTCAGCCCGCGCTGGAAGACGACGTCGAAGTCCTGCGCGCCATCGAGGAAGCCGGCGGGAACGCCCGCCAGCAGGCCGGACGAAAGCTCCGTTGGCCCGTCGCGGAAGTCGTCGTCGACGCGGACTCCGAAGCCGTCGTGGACGCCGTGGACAGCCACCGCGGCCTGCTCGCCGACCGCCTGAACGCGAGGACGATAACGGTCGTCGGCCCCGACGAGACCTATGGGAACGTCGAGTACTCGGCTCGCGCTGACATGAGCGTGCTCGGGCCCGCGTTCGGCGACGACGCCGGGCGCGTGATGAACGCGCTGAACGAAGCGCGCGTGTCCACGGACTCGCTCGACGCGCTCGAAGACGTCGTCGCGGACGCGCTCGGCGAGGACGTCGACCTCACCCCCGAGATGGTGGAGTTCGTCGAACAGACACCGGACGACGTCGCCGCGACGGAGTTCGACGGCGGCACCGTCTACATCGACGCCGCGCTCACCGACGACGTGGAGAGCGAAGGCTACGCCCGCGAAGTCATCCGGCGCGTCCAGGAGTTACGGAAGGACCTCGACCTCGACATGGACGACGAGATACGGCTCGACGTACGGGTGTTCGACGACCGGGTCGCCCAACTCGTCCACGAGCGCGAAGACCTCATCCGGGAGGAAGTCCGCGCCCGCGAACTCGAAGCAGTCGAAGAAGACACCGCGAACGCCGTCGTCGAGGAGTACGACGACGTCGAAGGCGTGCGGATGGTGCTCGGCGTGCAGAAGGTCTAAAGTATCGCGTCGGGGCCCTCCCACTCGTTTTCGAGGAGACCGTAGCGCTCCGTATCCCGGTAGTCGCCGTCGGCGAACTGCGCTTCTCTCGTAGTGCCTTCGTGGACGAACCCGAGGCGCTCGCAGAGCCGTCGAGAGGCGTCGTTACCGGCCATCACGCTCGCAGAAATCCGGTGAAGACGGAGTTCGCGGAAACCGTAGTCGATGACGTGCGCGCTCGCCTCCGTAGCGTAGCCGTTCCCCCACGCATCCGGGTGAAACCAGACACCGAAGTTCGCGGAGCCGTCCGCGTCGTTCACGGGGTACAGTTGGACGGAGCCCACCGGGTCGCCCGCATAGTCGCCCGATTTCGGGACGGCGATGAGGGTCGAACTGTCGGTGTCGACGCCCCAGAGTTCGTCGCGGTAGCGCTGCTCGGTGTAGGGTTCTCGGAACACGCCGATGTGTTCCCGGACGTCGGGATGGTTCACGCCCTCGCGGAGGAAGTCGATGTCGTCCTCCTCGGGCGGAGTGAGTTTGAGGCGGTCGGTTTCGATGAACGTCGGCCGGCTCACAGGTGGGTGGCGATGGCTTCCGCGGCGCTGACCTCGCTGACGGCGCGCTCTATCGTGTCCGTCCCGAACACGTCGTACGCGCCCGCGTTCGCGAGTTTCGTGCGCGCGCTCCCGGCGAGCATGGCGTGGACGCACGTCACGAACACGCGCTTCGGGTCGTCGAGGACGCTGATAGCCTCGCTCATCGTCGACCCCGTGCTGATGATGTCGTCCACCACCACGACGTCCCGCCCCGAAACGTCGGTGTCGCTCGGTTCGATGGAGACGTCGGTGCCGGAGTGCCGGGTCTTCTCGAAGTAGTCCGCTTCCCCGGGACCGTAGGCGTCTCTCACGGACTGCGCGAGGTGAATCGCGCCCTCGTCGGGCGCAACGAACACGGGGTCGCGGAGGTCGTCGGGGAGCGGTTCGGCGAGTCGAGGCGCGGCGTCCACGTCCGTCGCCGGGACGGTGAAGAAGTCGCAGACGCCGGCCTCGTGGACGTTCACGGTGAGCACGCGGTCGGTGCCGGTGGAGACGGCGCGCGCCATCGCCCGCGCGGAGACGGGTTCGCCGGGTTCGAAGGCGTCGTCCTGTCGCGCGTACCCCATGTAGGGAAGGACGGTCACGACCTCGTCCGCGCCCGCCTCGCGCGCGGCGTCCTGCAACTGGAGGAGTTCGACCAGCGACTCGTCCGAGGTGGTCGAACACACCACGACCGCCCGCCCCCCGACCGGCGGCACGCGGACGACGCGCTCGCCGTCCGGGAACGTCTCGTACTCCACGTCCGCGAGGTCCTCCCCGAGTTCCGCGGCCAACGCGGCCGCGAGCCCTTGCGAGGACGAACCGCTCAGTATCATACCCGAGTCGTGTATCGGGCGCGGGGTAGCCGTTTCGGTCCGCGGGGGAAGACACTTATCCGACGACGAACCATTTCCACCGGATGAGCCGGCTGTTTCCGTTTCGTACCAGCGCGGAATCCAAAGCCGACGCGCCGCGACTGGTCGACATCTCGGAGGAGGCGGCGGACGACGTGTTCGCCGCGCTCTCCTCGGGAACCGCACGCGCGGCGTACAAAGCCCTCCACGACGACCCCCGCACCGCCTCCGACCTCGCGGACCTCACCGACACCAGCCTCCAGAACGTCCGCTACCACCTCGACAACCTCCAGGACGCCGGCCTCGTGGAGGTCGTGGACACGTGGTACTCCGAGCGCGGCACCGAGATGAAGGTGTACGCGCCGACGGACACCAGCCTCGTCGTGTTCGCGGGCGAGGACGACGACCGCGACACCGTCTGGTCGGTGGTGAAGAACCTCGTCGGCGGCGTCGGCGTGTTGGGTCTCGCGTCCGTCGTCGTCCAGCGACTCGCCACCCACGACACCCTCCTGCCGTCCCCGACGCCCAAGACCGGCGGACCCGGGAACGCCACGACCACCGCCGCCGAGACGACAACGACGACCGCGACCTCCACGCCGACGACGGTGCAGACGACGGCGGAAGCCACGCACACGACCGTTTCCGGTGGCGGCGGGACGGAGACCGCGACGCAGGCGACGCAGACCGTCACGCACGCGACGGAGACGGTGGTGTCCTACACGCAGACCACGACCACGCCCGTCCAGACGCACGCGACCCACGCCACGCAGACGACGCCGGCGACGACGCACGCGACGACCGAGGCGGCCGCCGCGACAGCGCAGTCGCTCCCGCCCGGCCTCCTGTTCTTCCTCGGCGGCCTCGTCGTCCTCCTCTCCATCGTCGTCTGGCAGTACGCGCGCTAGGGGACGGCGATTGCGCGGACGCCCCGCAACCCCACGTCCCGGGACCGCCAGCCGTCGCCGACGGTCACCGCGAGCGTCCCGTCATCGGTCGCGGCGTACACCGCGTCCCGACCGTGAGCGGCGTCCACGAACCCCGAAACCGGCGTGTCGAGTTCTCGCCACGCGTCCCCGTCGCGTTCGAGGAGCGTCCCGTCGACGACGGCGTGCGCGCGGTCGGCGCTGGCGGCGACGGCGTCGGTCGCTCTCTGCACCTCGTCCATCCAGCCGTTTCCGAGACGGTAGAGACCGTCGCCGGTCGCGGCGTACGGCCCCGCGGCCGCCACGTCGCGCGCGTCGTCCAGTCCGGCAGTGGTGAGGTCGTCGCCCGTGATCCGGTAGACGCCATCCGCGGCGGCCACGAGGTCGCCGTCGATGGCGCGCACGTCGCCCGCGACCGTTCCGAGGTCCGTCCACTCGCCGTCCGCGTAGGCGGCGACGGTCCCCGACTCGTCCGCGGCGTACAGCGCGTCACCGTATCCGACCGCGACGGCGTTCTCGTATCCGACGTCCTCGAACTCGTCCTCGTCGCGCGTGACGACCACGCCCTCGGCGGTCGCGACCGCGGCCTCTCCTGCCCGCGCGGCGGCGTCCAGCGCGGTGCAGCGGTGTGCGAGCCCGAACCGCCCGATCTGGTCCGCGGAGACGGAGACGGACGCCACCCCGAGGTCGGTCGCGACGAGCACCACCTCGCTCCCCGACCGGTCGGCGTACACGCGTTTTTCGTCTATCGTCGGCATACGTGAGGCCACGTCGTCCGGCGGGAAAGCGTTGCGGCTATGCGCCTGCACACGAACGTTCGTGTATGGAGCGACGCGCGTTTCTCGCGACGGTCGCGAGCGGGGTCTCGGTCGGTGTCGCGGGCTGTCAGGGCGTCCTCTCGACGAGTTCGCCCGAGTGGCGGTTGCGCGCACGGCCCGCGAGCGAGCAGGTAGTGAACTCGACGGACACGGAGTGCACGCTCAACGACCCGTTCGTGAAAGCGCACCCGAACCTCCAGAAAGTCCTCGCGTACGCGTCGGCCGCGGATAACGACGACGAGTGGCAGATAGTGCCGCTCGACACCGAGACGGGAAACCAACTCGGAAACGACCTCTCGGACTTCTGCGGCGGCGACATCCGCGGCGTTTATCACTACGACGGCGACGCCTACCTCGTCAGCCTCCTCGACACGGACCCCGCGAACGACGAGGGACACGGTCACAGCCACGACGGCTAACGGAACGACTTAGGACGGCGCGCGCGCAGAAGTACGTATGAAGGTCTTCGGGTCGAGCGGAACGCGGGGCGTGGCGAACGACGAGCTCACGCCCGCGTTCGTCATGAACGTCGCGCGGGCCGCCGGGACGTTCTGGGGGGCAGACCGGGTCGCGGTCGCGCGAGACACGCGCGCGACCGGGCGAATGCTCGCGAACGCGGCCGCGAGCGGACTCGCGAGCGTCGGGTCGGACGTCGACCGCCTCGGCGTCGTACCGACCCCGGGCGCGCAGGCGTACGCCGAAGACGAGGGCGTGCCCGCGGTGATGATTACGGCGTCGCACAACCCGCCCGAGTACAACGGCGTGAAACTCATCGGGAGGGCGGGCGTCGAACTCGCCGTCGACGAGTTAGAGCGCGTGGAGAACATCTTCCTCGGCGACCAGTACGAAGCCGTCCCGTGGGACGAGACGGGCGACGACCGGCAGGTCGAGAGCGCGCGACGGCGGTACGTCGACCAACTCATGGACGCCGTCGACGTCGAGAAAATCCGGGACGCGGATCTCACGGTCGCACTCGACCCCGGGCACGGCGCGGGCGCGCTCACCAGCCCCGAGTTCTACCGGAAACTCGGCTGTCGCGTCGTCACCGTGAACAGCCAGCCGGACGGCGCGTTCCCGGGCCGGAACCCCGAACCCGTCGAGGAGAACCTCACCGACCTCGGCCGCCTCGTCGCCGCGTCGGACGCGGACGTCGGCATCGCGCACGACGGCGACGCCGACCGCGCCATCTTCTTCGACGAATCTGGTACCTACGTGGAGGGGGACGCCGCGCTCGCCGCGCTCGCCGCCGCCGAAATCGACGCGGGCGACACGGTCGTCTCGGCGGTGAACGTCAGCCAGCGCCTCGTGGACGCCTGCGGCGCGGCGGACGCGACCCTCGACCTCACGCCGGTCGGGAGCACGCGCATCATGACCCGCATCCGCCAACTGCAGGCCGAAGACGCGTCCGTCCCCGTCGCTGGCGAAGGTAATGGGGGAATCATCTTCCCGAACTACCGACTCACGCGGGACGGCGCGTACACGGGCGCACGATTCCTCGAACTCGTCGCCGACGCCTCCGCGAGCGACGTCGTCGAACCCTACGCCGGCTACTACAACGTCCGCGTGAACGTCGGCTACGAGAGCGAAGCCGAACGCGAAGCCGTGCTCGCGGCCGCCGAAGAGTACGCGCGAGACGCGAGCGCCGACCTCACCACCGTCGACGGCTTCCGCCTCGACTACGGCGACGCCTGGGTGCTCGCCCGGCCATCGGGCACCGAACCCGTCGTCCGCGTCTACGCCGAAGCGACGAGCGAGGAGCGGGCCCGCGAGCTCGCGGACTCGTTCGCCGACGCGCTCCGCGAAGCGTGACCTGACCGCGGCGGTCGGCCGCGAGCGCGCCGAGCGCCGCGAGGCCGGCTGGTCGACGGACGAACTGTCGAGCGGAGGGCATACTCGAAGACCGAACGCGGACTGTCAAGAGCGTTATCCCGGGCGGGACGGAGAAACGGTCGAGTCTCACGGACTCGTCGCCGACGCGCTCCGAGCGGGCGTCGAGTACTCCGCACCTAGACTTTTTTTACGACACGGGGAACACGGCCCATCTGATGCCCTCCCTCGTACTCGTCGTCACCGGAGTGCTGGTGGTGCTCGCTGGCGGGTACGGCGCGCGCTACCCGGAGCGCCAGTACGCGATTCGACAGCGAGGACAGACCGCGGATTCTCCAGAATTGAGCGAGCGCGGCAGGCGACTGTGGCAACTGCTCGGCGTGGTTCTGGCCGGTCTCGGCGTCGGCATACTCTGGGTCGCGTTCACGATGTGGCACGCCGCCCGCCCGAACGGTTAGTCGGCGTGCTCGGAGAGCGCGGCCTCTAACTCGTCGCGTTCGTCGCGGAGGCGTTCGAGTTCGCGCTCCACCTCGCCGGACGCCAGTCGTTCGCGTTCCTCGTCGGTGAGTTCCGCCTTCGCGACGGCGGCGGTGCGGAGGCGGTCGTAGTCGTCACGCAACGCGAGGTCGCGGACGGCGCGCGCGAGCGCGACCACGTCGTCGTCCGCGAACCGGGCGACCACGGTGACGAGTTCGCGCGCCCGATACCGGAGTTCGTCCGCGGGGAGGGGCGGCCACGCGACGACGAACGGTTCCGCGTCGAGGCGGTCGAGGTAGGTGCGATTCCCGGAGACGACGCGCTTGAACCGCTGGGGGTCGTCGACGTAGTGGTCGAGTTTCGACAGCGAGTACTCGGCGAGTTCGAGGAGTTCGCTCACCGACTTCTCGCCCGCGTCTTCGCGTTCCACGAACGCGCGCAGGTCGTCCGGCGGTTCGGGCACGCCGACGAGCGGATAGGTCGCGGCGGTCCCGGCGAATTCGAGGACGTCGCGAGCGCTCGCGGACGACCGGAACTCGCGGAACGCGGCGCGGACGGCGGCGTTGTACGTCTCGATGGGGTCGCGGAGGTCGGAGACGGGTGCGGCGAGGTCCGCCTGCCCCAGTTCGAGGAGGCGGTCGTACTCCGCGATACGTGATTCCACCGCGTCCAGCCGCTCGCGGACGTCCCGAACGGCCTCCCGGTGCTGGTCGCGGGCGGCCTCGCGCTCTTCGAGGAGCGTGCGATACTCGCGAGCGGGCGAGAGTGCGTCGTACGCCGCCTCGAAGTCGGACTCGGAGAGGCGTCGCTGGTCGAGCACGTCGTCGTACGCGTCGAACGCTTCGCGCGCGGGCAGGTCGTCGGGCACGTTGGAGACGAGTTCCTCGATCTCCCCTTGGAACGCGACGTACTGTTCGAAGTTCCCGGTTCCCGTCGCCGAATCCTCGTACTGGGAGAGCAAACGCTCCGCCCGCTCCAGCCAGTCGGTGACGCGCTCGGCCGTGTCCTCACCGACCTCCTTGACCGCGGCTTCCGCCTCTTCGCGGGCGTCGGCCGCCGCGTCGAGTTCGACGACGCTACTCGTAGACGTCATCGGGGTCGAACACCTTCTCACCGACTGTCTCGCCGTCGAGCGTTCGATAGAAACACGACTCGTAGCCCGTGTGGCACGCGCCCCCGGTCTGGTGGACGCGATAGAGGAGGGCGTCCGCGTCACAGTCCACTCGAATCTCCTCGATATCCTGAGTGTGGCCGCTCGTCGCGCCTTTCTCCCAGAGTTCGTCCCGGGAGCGACTGTAGTAGTGTGCGCGTCCCGTCTCCTGGGACTGCGCGACGGCTTCGCGGTTCGCGTACGCGAACATCAACACCTCGTCGGTGTCGGCGTCCTGTGCGACCACGGGGACCAGGCCATCGTCCCCGAAATCGACCGGCACGCCGAACGGTTCTGACATACGCGAGTCCACGGCGGAGCGACGGATATGTTTTCTGTCACTCGAATCGCACGGCTCGCCACGCGAAGTAGAGGAGGACGGCGAGAACCGCGGCGACCAGCAGACCGAGGAAGCCAGCGCCGAGCATCCCGACGAACACGACGCCCCAGAGGACGACCACGACAGCCGTGTGTTCTACGTCGCCAGTTCGCGCAGCGGCGTACACGCAGAGGAACGCGAGTGCGCTCGTTATCCCGAGAATCGGCTGGAAGGCGACGAGGAAGGCGTACGCGACGGCGAGGAGCGCGACGAGTCCCACTATTCCGTCGTAGCGGTCGGGAGCGCCCGCGAGTGGGGTCCGTCTGGCGATGGACATACGCGGTAGTACGGCGACGACTCGAAAAAAGTTTGTGAAATTACAGGATTTCGGTGGGCGCTGGTCCCACGCGCACGGAGATGTCGCCCGAGGGTAGTTGTCGAATTATCACCACCTATACACATTGATTCCCGTTCGCTGACCGAACCCCTCATCGTGGTCGGACTCGCGGCGCTCGCAGTGAGTAGCGATCAGCTCCTCCTCGGGCGTATCGCGCTCCTCCTCCTCCTCTGCGTTCTCTCGACGCTGGTGACGATTCAGGAGGCGCACGACGACTGAAACCGCAGAGAGGCCAGAACTACAGTATTCCGATGAGTCGGAGGAGAGCGAACAACAGGTCGCCCGCGGTGAGCGCGAGCAGGAGGCCGACCAAGAGCGGGACGATGAACGGGATGCCGGGCGTAATCCACACGCGCTCCCGGGACGCGATAGTTTCGAGGCCCTCGCGAAGCCCCTCGACTCTCGTGCCGTACGCCGACGAGTCGATGTCGTCGAGGAAGCGTTCCGCCGCCCAATCGTCCTCGAACTCGTCGTTGCGCTCGGACTCGGTCTGTTCGACGCGCGGCGTATCGAGGCCCACCGTTCCGTCCGTCGGGTCGAACGTCTCGGCGATCGTTTCGGGGTCGCGGTACTGTTCGGGGGCGTCGAGCAAGCGGTCGAGGGTGAGGCCGCGCCACCGGAGGTACATGCGGAGGGCGTCGACGTCGAGGCCGCCGCGGGAGAAGCCGTCGCGGGTTTCGAGGAGACTGCCGTGCCGGCGATCCAACTCGCGGACAGGTACTGAAAGCCCGACGAACATGCGTTTCGTGAACCTGCCGGCGAGCGCGTTCCGCACGCCGAGCGCGACCGGATACGCGAGACTCGCGAGCATCGCGTTCGTCACGACGGTGACGGAGAACACGCCGAGGCGCGTGCGAATCAGAGGAAACGCGGTGTCGAGGAGGTCGTACGTCGGGTACGTCGGGAACAGGAGGGCGACGACGCAGAAGGCCTTGACGTCCGCGCCGCCGAACCCGCCGATGAACCAGAATCCGTAGGCGAGGACGCAGACGAGCAGGCTCACCGCCACCCGCACGAGGAACAAGGCGGTTCTGCTCGCCACCGCGTAATCCCACGCCAGCAGAACGACAGCCAACCCGACGAACGGAAGCCAGAGTTCGTCCGGCACCCGACGCACGCGGATGTCGTGGTAAGCCGCCCACGCGAGCGCCGGAACGAACAGGAGTCGAAGGAGGTCGGGGAGCGTTGCGTACACTACGTGGAGGCGCGAGGCCCGGCCTGTTAGGCGTTACTGCTGGCGGTGGAGACGGCGGTCGGCGGTCGACCGCCTACTGCGGGTCGAAGAGCGTGGGGTTCTCGGGGCCCTCCGACCGGAGAACCGCGAGGCAGCCCTTGCGGACGACGCGCGAGAGCGCGTGGTCGACGAGTTTGTAGTTACCCGGCACGCGGAAGTCCGCGGTCGTCACCGCCGAACTCCCGGGCGCGACGGGGACTGTCTGGACGAACCGGTCGGGGTCGCTCGCCAGCGCGCCGTCGCGGTAGACCGTCTCCCACACCGAACCGATTGGGTGGAAGTGGCTCTGGAGGTTCGGACCGCCGACCGCGAAGAACACGCGGACGGAGTCGGTGGTCTTCACGACGAGTTCGTCGTAGCCCTGCGGGCCGAGCGCGAACTTCTCGCCGTTCATCAGGACGTACGTCGGGTCCTCCGCGGCCATCTTCTCGAAGTCGAACTCGTGGTGGCCCTTCTGGCCGGTCGCGCCGTTCGTGTAGAGTTCGTGCTGTCCGAGGTAGAACTCGTGGTCGACTGTCGGGAGCCCCTCCTCGGGTTCGACGAGGATGAGGCCGAACATGCCCGCGGAGATGTGGTAGTCGACGTTCCCGACCGCGCAGTGGTAGACGAACGCGCCGGGGTAGGTGACCTTGAATCGGAGGTGTTTCTCCTCGCCGGGTGCCACTGTGGTCGCCTCCGCGCCGCCGCCGGGACCGCGTGCCGCGTGGAAGTCGACGTTGTGAACCATCGTGTTCGACGCCGGGTTCCGGATGGTGAGGTCCACAGTGTCGCCCACGCGCGTGCGGACGAGCGGCCCCGGAATCTGGCCGTTGAACGTCATGTATCGGAAGGTGACGCCGGGTTCGACTTCCGCGACGACCTCCTCGGTTTCGAGGAGCGCCTCGACGACCGCCGGCTTCTTTCGCGTGATTGGGGCCGGGATGTCGCGGGGGTCCGCCGCGACGCGGTCCGCCGTCACCGTCTCAGCGGCCCTGAGTGAGGTGTCGGCAGCCTGCTGAACGGGCGCGTTCGCGGGTTCGATGGAAAGCTCGTTCGCGGTCGTAGTCGTCGTGCAGCGCGGTCGTGGCGTCGATATCGGCCTCGCTCCGCGGGTAGCCGCCCGCACGAAGCGTAAGATACACCGGGTGGGGAATCCCCTCCTCGAACTCGCCGCCAGCGAGGTCGAAGTTCCACGGCCCGCGGTTTGGGTCGTCTGGCCGACTCGACCCCGTGTAAATCACGTCGACGCCCCGCACCTCGCCGAGTTTCCCCTCGCGCTTTCGCTGAATCGCCGCTCGAACCACGGGGTCGAAGTCGTGGTTGTGTTTCTCCGAGACGACGACGTCGTGGCGTTCCGCGACCGCGGCGAGTTCTTCGAACTCCTCGTAGGTCTCCGTGATCGGTTTCTCGATCTGGACGGGGATGCCCGCCTCGATGACGGTTTTGGCAATCGGGAGGTGGGTCTGGACTGGGGTGCAGACGTGGACCCAGTCGAGGTCGAGTTCGG
>Ga0207715_100323_pt1 | contig 14160 bp, 13 predicted proteins | sample A23M3SouthBayCA_FD_187732 | JGI IMG/M metagenome (GOLD analysis project Ga0207715, IMG submission 187732) | Aerobic enrichment media from Eden Landing Ponds, California, USA - A23 M3 (SPAdes) | ecosystem: Environmental > Aquatic > Marine > Unclassified | place: USA: Emeryville, California... | reverse complement strand
GACGACGACGCTGTACATCGCGAACTATGCCGACTATCCCAACGACGGGTATCTGAGCGACCTCTTCGAGCTGACCGATGTCGAATTCGATCTCACCGCCCACATCACGCCGAAAAATCAGGAGCGAGCCCGGAACGAACTACAGGACATCGCTGACGACCTCCAGGTCGATGCTGACCTCGAACAGAGTATCCGGAGCGCCTATCTCCAAGAGCGCGCCAACGAGGCCGCAGCGACGTACAAGGCCGTCGAGAACGGCGCGAACGTCTTCGACCAGGGGATGTTCATCACCGTCCGGGCCGACGAGAAAGACGAGCTCAGAGACGCTGTCCAGACGGTCAAGAGTGCGCTTCGGGACGACCCGGCGAACCTCACGCCGAAGACCGCAATTTGCCGGCAGGACCTCGCCCTCCAGGCCGCCGCACCTATCGGCGACAACGAGTTCGGCCGGACATCGATCGCCTTGGGCGGGGCTGTCGGCGCGTTACTCTCCTCGCCGCACAACGCGACGATCCTTGAGGAGGGCGGCGTCGAGTTCGGGATTCACAAGGACAACCAGAGCCCGGTGGTCATCGATCCGTTTGCCCGGGACAACGGCTACGCGATGTTCACTGTCGGCGACACGGGCTCGGGGAAGTCGTTCAGTTCGAAGCAGAACTTCATCCGCTCCATCGAACAGAGCAAGGACCGCATCGGTATCATCCTCGAACCGCTGAACAATTGGGCCGGTGTCTCGGAAGCCCTCGACGCCAAACGCATCACCGTCGGGGGGACGCTGGGCCTCAACCCCTTGGAGATCCGGGAGACGCCCGAACACGTCCAGCGAGCGATGGGTGAGGACGCGAGCCCGTTCAACGAGAAGCTCGACGACGCAATGAGCTTCCTCACAAACTTCTTCGCGCTCCGTGGTATCTCACTGGGAGACCGCCGCACCACGCTCGAACTCGCCCTCAAACGCGCCTACAAGCGACAGGGTATCACCGACGACATTTCGACGCACAGCAATTCGAGTCCAACTATCCGCGATATGATGGACGTCTTCGAGGACATGGTCGACGAGCCCGAGGAGTTCGTCGTTCGGTCCGACGAGGAAGCCGGGAAGATCAAAGAGGACGCGACATGGCTGCTCGATCAGCTTCGCCCCTTCGAGGACGACGGTCGCCACGCCAATCTCGGCCAGGAATCCGACTTCGACATCCGGGACGAGAAGGTCATCTACCTCGATCTCGCCCAGCAGGAAGGCAGCGTGGACAGCAGTACGGCGCTGACGATGCAACTGCTCATCTCGCTGGTGTACGAACGGGCGAAAGTTTCGGAGAAGGAGGTCGTGTTCTACATCGACGAGGCGCGCTACATCATGCAGGACGCGGCGAGTCTGGCGTTCCTCGAAACGGTGTTCCGCCACCACCGCCACCACGATCTCTCGATCCGGCTGGTCACGCAGACCGTCGACGAGTTCTTCGAGCACGCCGAGAGCGAGGCGATCCTCGATCAGTGCGCGGTCAAGCAGTTCCATCGTCTCGACGGGATGGACGAGGAGTGGGCCGACGAGTTCGGGCTGAACTACGCACAGATGCGGTTCGTCCAAGACGCCGTGCCCGGCAACGAGGATGCGGGCTTCTCCGAGGCCTTGGTGGGCGTCGACGGCGAATGGCGCGGAATCAAGGTCAAAGCGATGCCCAAGGAGAAGCAGGTCATCGACTTCGAGCCAACCGAGCAACGGCGATCCTCGCTCCCCGGTACTGGCGAGAATACTGTGGATGCGGACGTGCAGGCGTTCCAAGACGATATTGAAAACCGAGCGACTGACAACGGACAACGCCCACCTGAGCGGACGCCAACAGAGACTGACGGTGGCGAAGCGGGAGGTGACGACGATGCGTGAGTACCTCCGCGTGACGCCAACCTCCGAACGCCTCAATCCGGAGCGTCTGCCACAGGCACTGGAAAGCCTCCACAAACTGACCTCAGTGGACTCGCCGGGGCTAGCTGACAAACTTAATCCGCTCCATAGCGAAACACCGCTACGATTTGAATTTCTCGCGTTCAGCGAGGGTGCAGACGACCCTGTCGAATTCTACTACGGTGCTGATGACCATCTGGATACGCTTGAGAAACGGCTCCGGTCGATCTATCCCGAGACGTTCAACATCGAGCGTACCGAGGTCGACGTCGCATCCCGACTCGTGCAGCCTGTCGAATTCGACCGAGAGACGTTCGTCGATCACTATGAGTCGGGCGAGCTCATGTACGAGTTCGGTCCCGCCGAGCACTACGAACGTGGGACTGACGACAACAGTCAAGCGGAGCCAGCAGACGCCGAATCAGTCGCAGATGGAGGAACGGTCGGCGACCAGTCTGCTGACCACATCATCGAGGTCGGAGATACAGCCCTCGAACTCGCCCCACCAGATGCGATTCCCGAGGATGAGCCACTCACGACGCTTACCAAACCAACGGTGACAGCAGAGGGGAGAATACTCGCCCGGCCAGCGACCGAGACCGTCTCCCCACTCGGCGTGCGGTGGCAGGGATCGGCCACCCGGAAACAGGACTGGATGACCTCACTCTCGCCAGTCACTACCGACGACGAAGCGGAACTCCCAGCCGTCGATCAGCCAGGCGGTGCGCTCGCGTCGCTCGTCGACCACCTGATGGAGGCGACAGCACCAGTGGCGTTCCAGGTCGTCTTCCAACGACGTGAGAGCTGGCAGTCCGATGCCGACCTCCGCAAGGAGGACGTCATCGACGGTCGGGACACACTTGCCCAGGAGATTATTGGCTCCCTCTTCGAACTCGACGATCAGTCGGAGAGTCGGGACAGAAACCAGCTGAGCGATGCGGTTGCAAAACGTGTCGCGGCAATCGAGGCGAAAAATCCGAAGCGGTCGTTCACCGCAAACATCCGAGCAATTGGGATTCCATCCGGTGACGAGGGTCGCGGTGATCTCGATGAGCGGATGCAATCACTTGTCCCGGTATTCGACCCGCTTGACGGACCCTACTACGAGGTGGAGGCTGAACGGTTGCGCGACAGCGGCTTCCGGGCAGCCACGAAAGAACGGAATGCACGAGCGGCGCTGCAGCGGCTCTTAGATCGTGAGATCACGACCGGACGTGGAAAGACCCGACCGGAGTTCGTCCTGAGTGGCCGAGAACTCGCGCACTTCGTACTCGTGCCCTCCTCGGAACAGCTTACTGTTGAGGGGGCACGTGGGACGCGTGCGGAACAGCAGAGTCGGAATCCATTGCCACGCCCCCACCAGGACCTCATGAGCGAGTTCCGCGACGGGATGGCAATCGGGTATGCCCTCAACGACACCGGCGAGGCCGAATACGAGCCGACACACATTCCGCCCCGACTGCTGCCCACACATTACGGCCGATTCGGAACAACCGGCTCTGGGAAGTCGAAAGCCCTGATCAACGATCTGCTGTCGCTGTACGACAACACCGAGGGGCCGACCATTCTCATCATCCCGAAGAACGACGACATGGCCCAGAACTACATGCGGGCTCACGCACGTCGGTTCGGAATGACTGACCTCGAAGAGAACGTCGTCCACTTCCCGATCCCGGACGTCCTCCCCGGCTTCTCGTTTTTTGATCTCGAACCGTCGATGGAGAACGGGCGGCGCCGCGAAGACGCCGTCCAACGGAAGGCCGACCACTACGAAGAGATTTTGAAGCTCGTGATGGGAACCGACCGCTACGAGCGGGCAACTGTGGCCCCGACTCTCATCAAGACGCTCATCAAGGCTCTGTTCGACGAGGAATACGGGCGTGAGAACGGGCTGTACCGAGCGTCGACAGACTACTTCGCCCACCGACAGCTCGAACACATCGTCGACCAGCTCTGGGAGGCCGGGCCTCCCAACGAGAATATCGGCGACGCCCCGCAGTCGAGCGACGAAGAAGTCACTCGGACGATCCGACGCCAACTCCAGTTAGATCCGAACACCTTCGCGAACGTGATGGGCGGTGTCGGAAACCGTCTCGCCTACATCTCGCAGGATACCCACCTGCGCCAGATCTTCAATAATACCGAGAACCAGTTCGACTTTCGGGATGTTCTCGATGAAGATACGGTCATCCTCTTCGACCTCGGAGACCTCCGCGACGACGCCGCCCGGATAATGACCGGGGTGATCCTGACCAATCTCGATGCGGCCCTCAAAGATCGCAAACAGGCGCTCTCCCAGCACCCGGACGACTACGTCGTGAACCTGCTCGTCGACGAGGCAGCGTCGGTCGTGGTCTCCGACATCATGAACGATCTTCTCGAGAAGGGGCGGGGATTCCGGCTCTCTGTTGGCCTGTCGATGCAGTTCCCCGAGCAGATGGAGGCTGAAGGCGGACGGAAGATCTACCTGAACGCTCTGAACAACATCGGCAGTTCGCTCATCGGGAAAATCAACGTCGATCGGGAACTGGCGCGAGCAATGGCCCACGAAGAGATGGACCCCACGGATTTCGCCAATCGGATTCGTTCGTTGCCGCGCGGAGAGTGGATCGCCAGCCTGCCAAGCCCGACGTTCGGTGAAACGGGGCCGTATCCGTTTAGTCTCGAACCACTCCCGATTCCACCGGGCCACCCCGAGAGCGAATCCCCGCTCACAGCGCGTGAAGAGGAGCAGTTCACAGAGACGCTCTCCGCGATGCACGAGGACATCAGCGACGAACACGGCGTACCGGCTGAGCCAGACACCTCAACAACGAGAACACCGACCGATGGACACGAGGGCCTCGATATCGCAAGCGATGACTTGGACGGTACGATTGCGAAGGTAGTCCGGAGTCTCCAGCTTCGAGAAGGATGCCGCGAGGAGAACGGCTGGGTGGCTGTCGAAGCAGTTGACGACGAACTCAGACGGCTCTTCGACGACGTCGACGCCGATCCGCCATCGTATGATGCACTCGCGGATATTCGCGAAAGATCTCGATACCTCGATACGACCGTCGATATCGACGCCGATGAGCTCCGCATTCGGCTCTCGGACGCCGGCGAAGCGGTCGCGACGCCCGATACTGGTGGCGTGCAGGCCGCTGGTGGGAGTGCCCACGACGAAGCACTCCGCCAGATCGAAAAAGAGCTCACCGCACTCGGCTTCACGGTCTCGATCCTCGCACAGGATGGCAGCGAGAAACCTGATGCGAGGGCGAGCCACCCCGACGTTGCCGACCGATTCGCTATCGAAGTCGAAACAACGACACCCGAGAATCCCGCGAAGGTACTCACGAACCTCCGGAAAGCCCAAGAAGCAGGGGATATCCCGCTGTTTGTCGTTCGACCAGGTAACGACGAAACTGAGTGGGCCAAGCGTGTCGACGGCATTCTCACGCCACCCGTTCGCACCCTCCAGAGCGGTGAGACGCGGTTCTACACGACCGACACGAATCTCACGTTCAATGGCGGGGCGATCGAAGAAGGTGGGGTGACGGCCGTGCGACCGGCGACCGACGACGAGAACGGGACCCAGAACATCTGGCGGCGTGATGGCGACGAGGTCGTCCTGCGTGATGCCAGCGGGACGGAACACATCCGCCTCCCGTCGCTTGCAGACCTCTCGAAGGACCGTGTTCCAGCCATCTACAGCTACGACCACGCTGCCGAGGAGTACGTCGTATACGAGCACGGTGAGCAACACAGCTACGAGACGAAATCGGCGTTCGAGGGCGACTGGGTGCGTATCAAGAAGCCATTCGTCCCCGAAGCCGAACTTCAGACACCCGATTATAGCCCTACGTCGTACGCTATCGTCATTCTCCCTGAGGAAAGCGACCCGGTCGTGTACGATACTGACGGTACGTACTCGATAGACACCTTACTCGATACCGTCACCACAAGTGGGTGCGAAGAACCGACAGGAGAACAGGCAGACCATATTCAGCAGGCGCCTCAGCCATCGATTGACAATATTGCTGATGATCCAGAGGCGGTTGTTGAGCGATTCGCAGAGACACACCTCGTCGAAGACCCGCAAAGCAGAGTAGCCGCCGGAGATGTCTACGAAATCTACGAACAGTGGGCTGAAGCTCACGGGATTGATACAGATAGCAAAGCCTGGTTCGGTCGTCGTCTCGGGAACTATGTCACGTTCGAGCGGGAAACAGACAGTGAGAACGGCGACTCTGTTCGATACTACGAGGGGCTTGCACTCAAATCAGAATAGAGCTGGAGGTGAATACAATGCAATCCACACTCAGCGCCAGATATATAGTGAATGCAAATTTGAGTTTGCATAACAGAAAACACCTCTCGCATTACGGGAACACCGAGGCAGATCGTCTCCGTAGCCCCGAAATCAGCAGACGGCGAGGTATTACGGCAATCAACCGAAATGCCGTAACACAAGCGTTCTGGAGAGATTTTACCGTATGCACGTATTGGGAGGCTCAAGCCCAGGATTTCGCGGAGTTAGATGATCTGTTACGGCAAAAACCAACTAGTATAGAACGGGGGGTCCCCGTTGGGACCAAGGGATTGGATCGAGACGTGGAACAGCGTGAATTCTGTGCTGGCTCAGAGCCAGTGAGAGCCATGCGAGGTGCTGTGTGAGGATGAGTGAACCGATTGTCGACGAACCGGAGACGATTCCCGAGACGTTACGCGAACGCGACCAGTGGGTGTGCTGGCGCGAAGAGGAGCGGGGCGGCAAGCCGACGAAGATTCCGGTGACACCGGGGGCTGGGGGGTTCGCGTCATCAACAGAGTCGGAGACCTGGGCGAGTTTCGAGGCAGCACTTGAGTACACCGAGACGGCACACGCCGATGGCGTCGGATTCGTGTTTACCGACGACGATCCCATCGTCGGCATCGACCTGGACGACTGCCGTGATCCTGAAACCGGCGACGTCGACGACGCGGCGCTGGACATCATCGAGCGTCTCGACTCCTATACGGAGGTATCGCCGTCCGGTACCGGCTATCACGTGCTCATCAGGGGCGAACTCCCCGACGGGCGGAATCGCCGCGGGAGCGTCGAACTGTACGACACGGCACGCTTTTTCACCGTCACTGGCGACCACGTCGAGGAGACACCCACTCGCGTTGCACGTCGGCAGGACGCGCTCACAGCGATTCACCGTGAGTACGTCCAGGACACCGAGCGTGACACGGCCTCCGAGTCCAAGCAGTATGAGGGCGCTGACGACGAGTCACCGACGACCGGTGCAGCCGACGTTGACGTCGACCTCGACGACAAGGACCTCCTCGAGAAAGCGCGAAACGCATCGAATGGCGAGAAGTTCGAGCGGCTCTGGAACGGGGATACGGTCGGCTACGACAGTCAGTCCGAGGCCGACATGGCGCTGTGTTGTCTGCTAGCGTTCTGGACCGGCGGCGACCGGACGCAGATGGAACAGTTGTTCCGCCAGTCAGGATTGCTTCGGGAGAAATGGGACGAGGTCCACTACGCTGACGGGTCGACGTACGGGGAGAAGACCATCGAGCGTGCGATCGCGACCACCTCCGAGTTCTACGACCCGGACGCCGGCGACGACGCCGCAGATCCCCACGGCTCACCTGACGATGTCACTGCTGGCAGAACGCCTGATGACGCAGACCGGAGTCGTGCGTATCTGGCTGAGAAAAACCGACTGTTGAGCGAGCGCGTCGACGAGCTCGAAGCAACACTCGAACAGAAGACTGAGCGGATCGAGACTCTCGAAGCAGAGGTCGAGCGGCTCACCGACGAACTCGAAGCCCGTGACCGGGGGACTGAGCAGTCTCACGATGAAGACTCCGGTACTGCGAGAGAGACCGATGACGATTCAGAATCCCCCTCTATGTTGAGTCGATTCTTCGGTGGCCAATCTTAGTAGCGGCGCCGCTTCACCGCCATCCGAAAAGTCCTCGCTCAAGCGTTCTGATTCCGCGAGCCGAGATGATTAACCAACAGCCTCGCTATACCACGCTATTTGTTGGTTAACTACGCTCAATCTCGCCGCAAAATGGGGCTACCGCAGGATATTGTGGTTCGGGAAACTATTCCCCGAAGTAAGAACTATATCCTTCGCTCTACAAGTCAACGTATGTCCGAGACAGACGCCGCCGATGGGCCGCCTCCCTTCGAAGATGCGTTCGCCAGCGACGACGTCGAACAACGCATCTACGGCACCATCCTACAAACCCGCGAGCCGACGACGGCAAGCGCGATCGCCGCCAGCGCCGACTGTGACCCCAAGACCGCCCGAAAGTATCTGGGCTGGTTCGACGATCTCGGCATCGTTACCCGGCATGACGGCCACCCAGCTACCTACGAACGGAACGACGCGTACTTCGAGTGGCGACGCATCAACCAGCTCGCAGCCAACCATTCCGTCGAGGAACTCCAAGACCGCGTTCGTGAACTCACGACGCGCATCACCGAGTATGAGGAGGCGTACGACGCCGCGTCACCGGCCGCCGTCGACGCCGTCGACGCCGTGGAGGACAGCGACGAGCGAAGCATCGACGACGTGTACAGCGACCTCGGCGACTGGGCGACCGCCCGTGAGGAGCGTGACCGCTACGAACGCGCGCGCCAGCAACGGACGGGTGGCGAGCGCGAACAGGCATCCGGATAGCCCGCCTGATGGCGCCACCGACAGGCGATGGCGGGAGCCCTGCCCCCATCGATCGCCCCATCCTCGAGTTCCTTCAGACACGGCTCCAAGCGACGAGGCAGATCTCCCGGGCGACCGTCACTGACGCCAGCGGCCATCTGGAACTCCACGCCGTATTTGCCCCGTCGTACTACCCGACAGCCGTCGACGAGGCGCAGTTGACGGTCCGTTGGTACACGAACGACGACTTCAAACTCCACTATCGAGAGCAGTACGCGGACCACGCCTGGGAGTGTCGGTGGGACCGGCACCCGAATCCGCACAATACACGGGACCATTTCCACCCCCCACCCACCGCCCCGACGCCCGGTGACGATGACTCCTGGCCGACCGACTATCGTGATGTCCTGCAATTGGTCCTCGACGAAATCGAGGACCGGATTGCAGCACTGTGGGACGACTAGACGACTCCCTCGCAGTGGCGTTTATCGCGCCGACCAAGGGTGACGGCGCTCAGCCCGATGGGCACCACACGAGAGCCGCCGTGGTGTCCAGCCTGGTGTCAACTGAGCGCGGTCACAGGTGAATCCATGTCTACGTTTAGTAACTCCGAGACAGCGAGTGCATCGCCGTCAGAAAACCACACGAGCCCACCCCGAGAGACCGAGGACACAGAGCCACAGACATCCTGGCCAGACGATACGAGCAGCGAGGATGGAACACCAACGCTCAGGATGGACCAATGTCCGGAATGTGGGAACCGTCGCTTCGTCTCGAAACTCCTCGTGTACGAGGTCACCGGCTACGACGAGGGCGGCGAGAAAGAATTCCGCCGCCAGCACGTCCGGGCAGAGTTCGAATACACCTGCAGCGAGTGCCAGACGACACTCCGGACGCTTCCCGCAGATCGCCGCGATTACTACGACGAAGTTGCGGTCCTCGAAACGGAACGGCGGGCAGCCCTCCGTGATCAACTCCGCCAGCTGGGGAGACGGTTCTGGCGGCGTCTCACAGCGCGGACGACGTGGCTGGCACTCGGACTCGTAACACTCGTGACCGGGCTCGTGATCTGGCTCTAACAGACCGACGGGGACCGACAGCGAGGGGTGGCCCACAGGAGGCTGTTGGAGTGACGTCTCGCTCCCTTCCCGCCAGGAACGACGATAGCTGGGCGCGGATCGCTACCGTGGGACGTCGTACCCGCACCGCAGGTCTGTCTATCAGCGCCAGGAGGCGTGAGGCGCGCTCGAAGCGCGTCCCAGCGTGAGTTCCCATGACTGGACCCGATATCCTCGACGACACGACAGACGATCACGAGCGGCTCGAAGCCGAACTCGTTGCACAGGACCGTGATGCGGCCCAGGTCTCGACGGCGGACATCGACGAGCGGCGTGCCCGCCGTCTCGTGAATGATCTCATCGAGGACGATATGGTGAGGCCGATCCCTGACCAGCGAGTCCTCGTTCACGAGCCCAGTAGCGAAGCCTTTGACTCGATCACTCAGCTCGCCGTGTTCCATCACGGCTGGCGGGCCGCAAGAGACGCGGAGGACGACTGATGCAACAGACGCTCGCTGGGTGTGCCTTCTGCGATGCACCACCCGACACAGAGATGGGCGAGGCGCATACCTGGGGGAAAGACGAACGGGTGACGCACCCGATCTGCGTCGACTGTGCCGTCCAAGAGCGACCGGATCCCGACGGACGCAACCACCACGCCTGCGACGGGTGCGGACTGGTCGTCGACGCCCTCGCGGCCCTTACCCGGTTCCGCGTCGAACTCGGCCATCTCGAGGGACCGCTCCAACTGTGTGCTCGCTGTAGCCCTGGTGGGCCCGCCACGTACTGGACGCGTGACCTCACGGAGCATCTCGTGGCCGAGTGACACTTGGTCGATCTTGGCTCACATCGTACACACGAAAACGGCTAAGTGCGTTGGCTCACAATGTACACATCATGAGCACCGATAAGAAGCGCGTGCAGTTTCGGGCCCCCGATCGGCTCATCGACCGAGCCGACGCACTGGCCGCAGTCCTCGGGGAAGACCGAACAGACGTCCTCGTGACCGCGCTTCGGGAGTATCTTCAAGACGCCGCTCACGACGACGCACTCACCCAAGAGATTGCTGCCGCCTATTACGACGATGAGATCACCTTCGAGCAACTCAAAGCGCTCGTCGGTGCCGAAGAGGCGGCTAACCTCCGCGTGTTGAAACAGCAGCTAGACGAGGACTTCATCGACGAGGTCGCCGACGCATAGATGTCGCGGCTTATCGCAGACGCCTCCGCCCTCGTGAGTCTCGGGATCGTTGCTGACGACGACCCCGATCCACTCGCACTCTGTCTCTCCCGGTACGATGTCGTCGTCCCAACAGCGGTCATCGATGAACTCCAAGAGATCGCCTCCTACGATGACGTCCATGGCCACGCCGCGTCCGCCGTACTCGACCGAGTGGATTCCTTCACGACACAGTCGGTCGACCTCGATGCCGAGTTTCCGCTCGATGACGGTGAAAACGCGGCGGTCACGCTCGCGAACGAGCTCGAGGCTGCGCTCTTCCTCTGTGACGAGTTCAACCAACTTGGCCTGATCCACGCCTCACTCGCTGATACCCGACTCGTCACGACACCAACGCTGCTCTCGGTTCTCGTTCGAACTGAACACCTATCCGCTGCTGAAGCACGGGTGCTCCTCGATGCGATCAGTGACGCCCGAAGCTGGGGCGCGAACAGCTACGTACAACGAGCTCGCTCATTGCTCGAGGAGCCCTAACACCGAGGGGGATACTTCGAAGTGACCAAGAATGTCCGATAACGACGCGCTCTACGACGTTCGTGAACGAACCAAGAATCCGGAGCACGCATCAGTTGACGACGTGGTCGAACTCGTCCTCGAACGAGCGCAGCATCCTCGAGCGGAGCACCGGGACGCACATCTCGACGAGATGATGGCTACTGTCGTCGATAGATACGGGACCGACCCCGTCCGAACCGCTATCCATCGCGTCCTCGTCGACCACTACCCCTTTCGGACTGCCACGCACGGCCTCGAGATGCGCAACGTCGACGGTATCCGAATCGGGACGGCAGCCGGCCAATTCCTTACAGAACTGAACGCGCAGCACGACGATTGAAATACAGTTTCTGAAAGCCCTCGGCCGCTCGGCATCCCGCGACCACCACTGCGCGCCTCGTGCCTGCGGTGCTTGCGGGGTCGGGGGACGACCGAAGCGCCCTCGCCCTTTCTGAGTCCACCAGGACGGTAGATGGTTCGCCGAGCGACGCGGCCGGCTGGATGAGTGTGTTCGTACCGGCCCGCCCCGCTCGCCGCTGCCGCCCTCCGCGTCGCTCGCGACCGACCATTCCGGGCATGCGGGCGCTCTCCGCACCGCCCGCGCCCGTTCCGGGCTAAAATGGATGTGCCCTCGGCGCCAGCGGGTATCCCCGTCGGTTGCGCCCCTTGCGGGCTTTCGCGTTCCAGCGCTTTGTGCCGCCTGCGCTGTCGCGCGCCACACCGCGGCGCGCGTTCTCGGCGACAGTCGCCCTGGACACGGTCCCGCGCATCGGGCCGGACACGAGCGGGCATATCCCGCTGGCCGCTCGCTCCGGGCGGGTCGGCGCGCGGTGCTGGATGGTCGTCCGCCTCGGGCGCGCTCTCGCTCGCGCCCACAGGGCGCTCGCGAAGGCGCGAGCGAGAGCGCGCAGACGAGTCTGTCGGTCGTTGTCGTCGAGGAAATCCGCGATGTTGGAGCATCGCGGTGTCGGACGCGTGAGCGCCTTCAGGAACCGGTGAGTTCCAATGTCAAGTAAGAACGTCTCCAGTGAAGTAGTTTCGGTCGATGAACAGGCTTTCGAGAAACACGATGAAGGCGAGGTCGACGAGGATGGGTTCGAGGTCGTCGACGAGACCCCGGAGTTCCGGGCGACGGTCGACATGGAAGTGCAGGCGAAAGTCGATTCCAACCATCCGGATGCGCGGGTCGAGGAAGGTCCGGATCACCTGTTCGGGAAGACTCTCGAACAGGAGGAGCGCATCGAGGCCCGGGAAGCCGAGCTGGAGCACATCAGTGCCCAGGCAGAACTCAGTCAACAGGACGGTCGGGCGGAGCGGACGCGGGAGGTCGTCGTCGAGCAGTGTGGCCGTGACGAGCCCGAACCGGTGGAGCGCACGGATCCCCGAGAGAAGCTAACGCAGGAGGAACTCGCGGCGGTGAACACGCAGGCGATGCGGATCAAAGAGGAAGTCGATGGCGGCTGGTCGAGGTCAGTCGTCGCGAAGCAGTTGGCCGAGAAGGTGCAGCGCGGCCAGGACGTGACAAAGGCGGTGCTGGAGACGTTGGAGGAGCAGAAGGCGGTCCCCGGTGCAATCGTGCCCATCGCGGATGTGCCAGATGTCCCAGTCGGTGAGGTGACGGTTGAAGGAACCATCGAGACCCTTTGGGAGCCTTCCTCCACAAGCATCCAGCAAGTCGGGCTGATAGCGGATGACAGCGGGAAAATCAAGTTCACCTGCTGGGAGAAATCCGGGCAGACTGTGGTGCGTGAAGGTCAAAAGGTGCGGTTCCGGGCAGCAGCCAAGAACTGGTACGAAGGCCGGTGTTCAATCGCGCTTACCGGGTGGTCTGATATCCACTTCCCAGAGCGCGGCCGCTGGTGGGAAGAATAGCCAGATGGAGCAGTCTTCTTTTTTGCTGTGTGCCGGACCGACCCTGACCCCACCGCCCCACCCTCCGCTCCGTGCTCGCTTCGCTGCGCGCGCAGCCACGACCGTTTTCAACAGCGGAGGAGCGACTTCAAAAACCCTCAACCATCTAATAATAGGTCGTGTTTATTCGCGCCGGCGAGGGGTGCAGCGCGATGTCAACCGACTCATCCGAGTACCACGATTTCGATGCGTGGTTCGCCGGCTTCTTCGACGGCGAAGGCTGTATCCGCATCTCGATTGCCGACCGAGAGCGGTACAGTACTGGCTTTGAACTTGCACCAATGCTCCGAATCACCCACGAACAGCTGACTGGAACTCTCGACGCAGAAGGCTGGATTGGCGTAAAGGTAGACCAGAATAGTGAGTATCGAGTCGACCATCGACTTCAGCCGCAGATCGAGGTCACCGAAACATATCGTGATCACCTGATGGAGGCACTTTGTGCGTACTGTGATGCTCGCGGCGTGAACTGTCATGTGTCCAGTCTCGAATCCAATGAGAACCGGAGCGATCAGTACATTTGGGGCGTGCAGGGTATCAGCAATACACGGACGCTCCTGACCCCACTCCGCGATCAGTTCATTGTAAAACGCGAACAGGTTGATCTCCTCCTCGACGAGATTCTGCCCCGGATGGACCAGGGCGTCCATCACGAGAAAGAAGGCTTTCTTGAGGTGATGTACTACGTCGACCGGTTCAACTCGTACAAAGGTGGCAGTCGAGGGAAATACACACTCGAGTATTTCGAGGAACTTTGGGGGATGGAATACACTCTCGAGTAGCTGTATCGCGCGGTGGCCCACGAGTGGGTCAGATGATGACACCTCTTGCTTTAGTGAGCGCCGGACCAGCCCGATCCCCACCACCCCACCCTCCGCTGCCGGCCTCCCGCTGGTCGGCCGGCAGCCAC
>Ga0207715_100321_pt1 | contig 14225 bp, 23 predicted proteins | sample A23M3SouthBayCA_FD_187732 | JGI IMG/M metagenome (GOLD analysis project Ga0207715, IMG submission 187732) | Aerobic enrichment media from Eden Landing Ponds, California, USA - A23 M3 (SPAdes) | ecosystem: Environmental > Aquatic > Marine > Unclassified | place: USA: Emeryville, California... | reverse complement strand
ACTTCCGGCACTTCTTCACGACGCACATGCGGAACCGGACGAAGGACGACGCCTTCGTGAAGTTCATCCGGGGCGACGTCGGCGACGACATTCTCGACACGTACACCCACGCCTGGGGCGACAAGGTCGAGGAGACCTACCGGGAGAACATCTACTCGCTGCTCCGGTGACGGCGCTCGGGAGCGGTCGCGTCGCCGCCTCCAGTCTTACCAAACATCTGAGCGTGCGTCTAGTCCGAGTGTTTGGTAAGGGTGGCGTCGCTGTCGCCGGCCTCCACCGCGGCCTCCCCGCAGACGACCTCCAGGAGCTCGGCGTACAGCTCCGGGTGGTGCTCTTCGAGGAGCGCGCAGTCCTCGCTGAGGTTGTCCTGGATCCGCCGGCGGATGCGGGAGACCGCCTGGTAGCGGCGGTCGGGATCGACGTCCGGGTCGGTGAGAAGTTCGCGCTGTCGGTCCGTGAGGAGCGCCCGTGCCATGTCCGGGAAGTCGTGGGTTCACCCCTTAGTTATGGTTCCGCTATACCTGCAAGGTTCCAGTATAGAGGAACCTTTATGTTCGAAGCGTGAGACGGCGTCAAGTGAGGACGTCACCTCGGCGTGCCTCACCTCCGGACCGCCGCGCCGTCCGCAGCAATCGCCCCTCGGCCGAACGCACTCCCCGGCGTTCCAAACACTCTGCTCCCACGCAAGGAGGGACGCTGCGGACGCCGCTCCCGTCCTTCGAGTTCTCGTCTTCCGTCTACTGTCACCGCGAAAAGAGGAGAGGGATCCCGTCAGTCCCGCTCAGCAGCGGGCGCTCAACTCGTCTTCGATGGCCGTCTTCAGCTCCGCCATCGACGCCGACGTGTTCGCGTTCCGCCGGTAGCGAACGAGGACGTCCGTCACGGTGAGGCCGTACTCGCTCCGGGTGCGCCGGCCGCTCGGGAGCGCTCGCGTGGCCGTCGTGTAGTACCGGACGCCCTCGTAGGGGATGCGCTTCCGCGCCTCGATCTCGCCCGCGTCGGTGACGAGGAGCGTGTAGTCGTCGTCGCCGGCGTCCTCGATCACGCGCGCGGTCATCGGTCGGCCTCGGTGCAGCTGCACTCGGTGTAGCGGTGGAGGCAGCACCGGCAGATCTCGTTCTCGTCGAGGATCGACCACCACTCGCGGGCGACGGGGCCGTGTTCGTTCGGCGTAAGGAGCTCCACGGCGACGCCGTCCAGATCGAGGAGCGCGATCACCCGGTCGCTACTCATCGGTGTCACCCTGTGCGTTCGTGAGCGCCGTCGTGAGCGCGTCGAGGCCGTCCGCGTCCAGTTCTACCTCCGCACGGTAGTCGTCGCCGACGACGCGGAGCGTGGCGTGCGTCTCGACCGCGCTGAGTGGCTGGTGGTCCGGCGTCTCCAGGTACAGGGAGACGTCGCCGTCGGCGGTGACCGCCATCCGGTCGTCCACGATCCCGACCGTCGCGGTCGCGTCGGTGACGTCCATCAGGCCCCTCCGTCGTCGCTCACGCCGGGCGTCTCAGGGTTCGGGTTCTCGAACCCGGCGCGGTAGCACGGCCAGCACGGGAGTCCCTGCGCGTCGTCCCAGCACTGGCAGTCGTCGGGGCGCGCCTCCAGGACGTCGGCGACGTCGTCGGTGTCGTCGTCGAGGAGCTCCGCGCCGTCGCCGGCGACGATGATTCCGCCGTCCGGAGCGAGGTCGTGGTGTTCGGTGTCGGTGCTGTCGTCGGTGGCCGCGGGTTCAAGTGCGGCCGATTCGTAGTCGGTCATGCTCGGTGTTCCGAGCACGGTCGAGGGCGTTCCAGCGCCCGTCGGCCCTTCTGCGAGGCCGCGCTCCCGTACTCAGTCACTACTTCAACACCTTACCACTAATAACTTACGAGTCATTAGATACACTGAACGAGTCGTAACTTATGAGTAATTAGAGATAGTCATTAGTCGTATGGCCGAAGTAGAGACCGACATGGCACTCCAACAGGAGGACCTGAACGAAACCGACGAGGGAGTCCTCAGACTACTCGCGGACGGCCGCTGCTCTCCGCGATACCTCGCCGAAGAGTTAGACCGCCAGCAACCCTACATCAGTCAGCGACTGAAGCGCCTCGTCGAACACGGCCACGTGCGACGAGTAGACCGCGGACTCTACGAACTCACGGACTCCCCCACGGGAACCGAGTCGCCGACGACGCTCCAGATCAGCGACGAACTCGCCGACGAACTCCACCGCCGGAAGAAGCGCAGCGACGCGGTCGAGGACGTCATCTGGCGGCTGATTGAGACCGAGGACGACGTCGAACCGGTGACTGCGGACGGGACGACGGACACCGAGCGGAAGGCCGAGGTCTACGACGACCTCGCCGAGGAGTCCGCAGCGGAGGACGCGGGCGACGTCCAAGACGACGTCGAGGCGTTCGTCGAACGCGTCTCGGGCAGCTGGGAGGACACCGAGGAGCGGCTGGCCTCTCGCCGGGCGGCCGCCGAGGTCGTCCTCCAGCACGCGCTCGACACCGGCGACGCGGTCGGGAAGAGCAGCGACGTCGTCGAGGACGTCCGCGAGCGCTTCCCGGTCGAGGGGCAGAACGCCGAGACGTACTGGCGGAAGAACATCCGACCGGTGCTGAAGGAGGCCGGCGAGTACAGTCAGGCCCAACACGGCTACGTGGTCGAGGCGCTCGATTCCTAGAAACAATCAACCCCATGAACGACACCGACACCACGCAGGTCTACGTCGTGTACTCCGACGGCCCGAACGGCGAGACCTACCCCTACGGCGTCTTCACCACGCGAGCGGCCGCCGAAGAGGCGCGTGAAGCGATCATCAAGGAACTCGATACGACGACCCACGAGACCCTCGACAGCGAGGAGCGGGAACTCGCGCACCAACTGGCCGGGTCTCTCGACGAGACGACGCGCATCCAGGCGTGCCAGCTCCGCTCGGAGTTCACCGAGAACGTCCTCGACGATCTCTTCGAGGACTATGACTGAGGACGCCGGCGACCGCGACGACGAGGACGTCGGCGTTCCGGACAGCGACCCGCGGCACATCGATCCGGCGGGGGATCTCGCGGATGCGTTCGAGCGCGGGGAGTTCGACGTCGAACTGGACGGGGACACCGACCGGGAGGATCTCGAAGCGTTCCTGGAGCGCGCTGAGGCCGGGGAGTTCGGCGCGGATCCCGGCGTCGAGGCGACGGTGCGGATCGTGCGCGCGCTTCTGGAGGAGAGCGCCGGCGACGGCGACGAGTCTTAACCAACATTCGGACGGGCGTCTAGTCGGAGTGTTGGTTAAGTCGGAGGGGCGGGCCGTGTTCTGTATATCGAGATGAAGTTTATCGAATCGCGTCCAGATCCGAGAGCGACGACGTCGGCGGCGTGATCACGCCGGCGCGGGTTCCTCGCCGGACGGCCGGCCGACGAGTTCGACGTCCAGGTGGATGCGCTCGTAGGGGAGGAACGGGCGCTTCGCCTGGCCGTCCTCGACGATGAACAGGAGGCCGTAGTCCGCGAGCAGCGAGACGTCGTCGTGGACGGTGCGGTAGTCGCGGTCGAGGGCCTCCGCGAGCGCCGAGATGCTCTCGGCCGCGCCCTCGGTCGCCATCAGCGCTTGGAGGAGTTCGAGACGGCGGTCGGTGAGGATCTTCCGCAGCTCCCCGACGGTGCTGAAGGAGACGACCGCGGGCTGATCCTCGCCCTCGCTGAGCGCTTCGACAGCGTCGAGGGTCTCCTCGCGCATCGCGTCGAACGATTCGACGGTGACGCGGAGCACGCTGGGGTGGGGGCGGTCGCGGGGGTCGCTGTACTTCTCGGGCCAGCCGTCGTCGGTGGGTTCAGTCATGGGTCGTGTGGTCGTCGAGGTCGGTGTCGGTGTCGGTCAGGGACGCGATCTCCTGGAGGAAGCGAGCGACGTGCGCGGTGATGTTCTGGAACGGGATCTCGGTGTCCTCGCCGAAGCTGACGTGGCGGTGGTGCCAGCCGAGGTCTTCGTCGTCGTGTGCGTTGTCGTAGCGCAGGATCTCGCCTTCCTCCGGGTGGTAGTACTGGAATCGGTAGAACCACCCGCCCGGGTAGTCGTCGTCGGGGATGGCGAACATCTCGACGCGGCCGCCGGGGACGGCGCGGTTCAGTTCGAGCGGGTGGCCTCCAGTCATCTCCTACCTACGTATTGGCTATGGGGTCATAGGCCATAAAGATGCGGGCGGCCCCCTCCGCCACCCGTCTTAACCAACAGAATTACGACGAAAGGCTTCGAATGTTGGTTAAGCCGATGGACACCAGCGAACCCGACCCACCCGACGACGTCGCGCAGTACATCCTCGACGGCCTCGACCGCCAGGACGCCGACTCCCTCCGGCGCATCGCGGCGTACGCCGAACGCCTCGCCGACGCGCGCGAACTCCAGGCCGAAGCCGAGCTGGGGGACGACGCCGACGAGGTCGTGCGCGAGCACAGCGAGGACCTCGACGATCTCCCCGACGACGTCCCCGGGAAGGCCAGCGTCGTCGTGAAGGAGATCAACGACAATCGCTACGAGTACTATCAGTGGCGTGAGGGAAGTCGGGTGAAGTCGAAGTACAAAGCGCCGGTGAACCCCAGCGAGTAGCCGGGCGGTGACGGCGTCGCCGACCCCACCTTACCAAACATCTGAACGGGTGTCTTCTTAGAGCGTTTGGTAAGGTACAGACCTCCTCGCGCCCGAATTCGCCGTTTCAGTCGGAACCATTATAGGGCTATAGTGTGTGCCTTCACTCGACGCACTCCCTGACGGGAGTCGAGTCCCGAAACCACCCCACTCAGGTCTGCTCCCTCGGCTGACGCCTCCAGGCGGATGACGACCGAGGGTGAGCAGAGTAGGGTATCGCCCCGACAACTCGCATACTGCTAAAAGTCACTGCGTAGGGGTACGCGACGCCCTTTCGATAGACCGGGGCATCCGCAACGATTCGTCCAGAGACACACGACACGATCAGCCCCGCGGCCAGCTGTCGCCGGGGCGTACACCCACGAACCCATGTCCGACCACACCACGATCCCCCTCAGTCACGGAACCCGCGACCGGCTTCGAGCTGAGAAAGGACACGAGAAGACGTACGAAGAGTTCGTCCTCGAACTCCTGGAGGGAGACGACGAACCCGCACACGCGGAGAGAAATGCATCGCCGGAAGCCCGCTCCCAGTAGCGTGATCGACGTCCAGCGTCAGACGCAGGCACCTAACGTTTATAAGGGAGACGTGGCTTCTCTAAGGCAGAAGCTACGAAAGAACAACCGCACCGAGAAGGGGCCGCTTGGACACCTGCCCCTTCTCGCCGATGCTGATTAAGCGTTTCGCCCGAGAAGCGGCGACTCTGTTCAGCTGAGGCAACGTCAGCGCGCGTTGGTGCAGAAGCGCCACCACACGCACATGCACCCACACGAACACGATCCGACGACGAAGACGACGAACCGTAGCGACGAAATCGCCTCGACCGAGGAACGTCCCGCGACCCGTTCGACCGGGACGGTCCTCAGAAAAGATTTTTTTTCGAGACGCTCCCCGAGAGTGTCTCCCCGACACTCACGAACGGAGACGGAGAACCGGGAAACCACGGGACGGGGGCGGGTTCGGAGTGAATCCAGGCGAGTCGAGAACCCGCTTCTTTCTCCCAACTACTCCTACTACTACTACTGTCACGTGCCGAAACGTCACGTACGTACGTACTGGCTGACACGTACGTGCCAGTCTGGCACGTCGCCGCTCACGGGGTGGTCGGCGTGACCTCCGCGTCTCGTGTGCGGCTCGGGTGGGAGGTTCCCGACGACCGGTGGAGCGAGTTCACCGAGAAAGTCGCCGAAGAGTGGGGTGACTCGCATCTCTACGCTGGAATCCAGATCGAGGAGTCCTGGCGAGAGTACCGCGACGTCCATCCGCTGGAGGACCACGCGACCCGTCTCCTGGAGGCGGCCGGACTCTCTCGTGAGACGGACGAGAAAAAAAATCTCCCCGGGGTCCCGTCGCTCGCCGATACCGAGTCGAGTCGGCAGTACGTGCGCGTCCACGAGGACGTCAAGCACGAGATGGAGCAGTACGCCGCGGCGAACGGCCTCTCGAAACACGAGGTGCTCCGCGGCGTGATCGCGTGGTACCTCGGCGGGAGTCGAGAGGAGCGCCTCGTCGAGAAGTTCGACCGCGTCGTCCCCGAAGCGGAGCGGGCGTTCGCGGAGGCCACCGACGACGGTCCCGAGACGGCGGACGGCCTCTCGAAGTCCGAGCGCGTCACCCGGAAGATCGCTCGCTCGCTCGGCGACAGCTTCTCCGAGACGGACCTCCGGGACGCCATCGACGAGGAGACCTCCGGGACGGACTACTACCACGACGAGTACACGCCGCGCGTGGTCGCGTACAAGGGCGTGAAGCGCTGGGAGAACGACGACCGGCCCGACGTCTTCCTCCCGCCGGAGACCTGGGAGGCGAAGCAGACGACGGAGATCATCCGCGAGCTCGGCGGCGACTACGAGACGCCCCCACCGGCGTTCACCAAAGCAGAGTTCGCGCAGGCCGCTGGCCGCGCGGGCATCGAGGTGATCGAGGAGAACGGGGAGACGGTGAACGAGTACAAGGACCGCGTCCTCGAACGCATCGAGTTCGCGTGGTCCGAGGAGACCGAGCAGTTCGAACCACTCGACGACCCGGACGCGGACGTGGACTCCTCGTCGAACTCGAACGCCGCCGTGGACGACGTCGAGGCCACCGACGCCGGCGACGAGGACGCCGACACCGACGCCGATGCGGACGCGAGCAGCGAGCCGGTCACGGTCACCGACCGGATGGACGAACTCGAAGGCGCGACCCAGGTCCGCGCGGACGGTGGTGTCGTCACCGACGCCCCGCCGACCGACTCACCACCCGCCGACGCCGGCCCCGCAGCACCACCGACGCCGTCCTCGACGAACGCGACGGACGCCGACGCCGGCGACGAGGTGCGGCTTCTGACGCCGACCTGCCCGACGGACGGCCAGATGCTCTCCGCTGACGCGCACCGCGACGGCCGCGAGTGGGAGTGTCCACGCTGTCGCCAGCGCTGGACGCCCTCGGAGGTGTTCCCGAGAGATGTCTGAAGTCGTCCTGAACTTCGCTGAAGAGCCCCGCGAGGACCTCATCTGCATGCACGAGGGAGATCTCCCCGTTCCCCGAGTCGGCGAGCACGTTCACCTGGACCGCAGGTACCGCGTCGACGCGGTCATGTACGAACTCGGGACGAGAGATGCGGCCACCCCTGAGGTGTGGATCACCGTGGAACCGGTGTCCGAACCCCCAGGGACCGACTGACAGCGCCACGCGTCCGCGACGACGACGTCGCCGACGCCCGGGAGAGCACCAGCTCTCCCCAGCACCCTCGCTGTCGGCCAGAAGCACCGTTCGATAGCCGCGACGCTAACCAGCACTTACTACAACCGATGACGCACCAGAACCACCGCGAGAACCGCTGTAGAACCGAAATCACCGCCCGAACCCTGGGGGTTTCGTCGTGAGCGACGGCAACGCGAGCGCGAGCGCGCGCGAAGGGCGGTGTGGCTACACCACCAACGAGGGCGACCCGTGCGAACTCCCGGCGTCGCGTCGGGACGGGTGCTGTCACCTCCACACGGACCTCAACGAGCGCACACCCGACGACGACGCGAGCAGGGCGGACGACTACGATGCGATGCTCCAGACGCTGGACGTCGCCATCGAGGCCGCGCGCGAGAAGATTGAGAGTGGCCGGATTCGTGACGAGGACAAGGAGAAGATTCGCATCAAGTGGGTGCGCGCGCTCGCCTACAGCCTGAACGTCCGCCGGCAGATCGCCGCGGACCGCGACCTGGAGGAGCTGACCGAGCGCCTCGAACAGCTCGAAGAGCACAGTGGGGTGGAGATGTGACCCGGAAGTCGAAGCGGGAGATCGAGCGCCAGCTGGACGACCTGGACGCCCGCGACGACGGCGAGGACTCCCTCTCGGTGACGATCCGGCAGCGGGTCGTGGACGAGAACGGGGACGACGTCGGCGTCGCGGAGACGCTGGAGGTCGGCCGCGACGCGACCGGCGAGTGGACGTCCACTCGGGAGACCTACGACCTCCCGAACGACCGCGGAGGCGAGTCAGGATGACCCGGAAGTCGAAGCGGGAGGTGGAGCGCGTCCTCGACGACCTCGAAGCCACCAACCAGCGGCTGACGCTCGCGGAGGCCGTGAACTACGACCTGGAGACGGTGGACGCCGAGGCCGGGATCGTCCGCCTCGTCGAGACGGGCGAACTCCGGAAACGCGGGGGCGGCCGCGGGTCGCTCTCCGACGTCGTCCAGCGGACCGCCTGGGGGACCGGTGATCGAGCGTGACCCGGAAGTCGAAGCGCGAGCTCGAACGCCAGTTGGACGACCTGGATGGCGGCGGGAACTGGACGATCCAGGACGTCCTCATGCTGGAGCTGAAGGAGGCGCACGACGCCGACCTCTCCTACTCCGAGCGCCGGCTGCGGGACGCCCTCGACCGCGGCGAGGACGTCCTCTCCCCGACGGAGACCCAGGTCTACGAGGACCTCGGCCCTACTCGGCATGGGCCGACTGATCGGTAGGCCCCCGGACGCCGATGACCTGACCCGCTCACCGAGCGGCGAGGCGAGGCCCTGCTGACGTCAGTCATGGATCACACCGCTGCCACCCGCTTTTTCTCCGCCCGTCGGTGACGCTCCCGGGTTCGAGCGGAGCGTCTGTCGCATCGAGAGACGACCACCTGCGGTTTCAACCAAATCATGAGTTCGAACTCGAACGACCTGAGCGACCTGAGTATCGTGGAACTGAAGAACCGAAGAAACAACCTCGACGACGATCTGGGCGTCGGCCCGGAACACATCGACGAGGAGCTCTCCAAGCGCGAGCAGGAACGCGCTCGCCTGAAGGAGCTCCTCGACATGAAGCTCTCGCTGGCGACGGCCGAGCAGGCTGGCCTCCAGGACGACCGGACCGTCCAGGAGCTCCAGGAGCACGTCGCCGAACTGGAGGAAGACCTTCACCCCGACCCGCGCAGCGACCTCGCCGAAGAGGCCGGTGTCGCCGAAGCCCGCCTCGCCGACCTGAGCGACAGGGAGGTCGAGGAGGCCCGCACCCACGTCGAGGCCATCCAGCAGGCCGACGGCGGGACCGGGCCGTGGGCGGACACCGCGGCGTCTGAGCACCGAGACAGCCTCGAAGCGCTCCTCTCGGGTCACGACGTCGAGGTCGCCGAACTCGCCGCCGTCCCCGACGACAGTTCGAAGGACTCGGTGACGGCCGAAGAGATCCTGGACGCACGGTAGTAGAGCGATGGCCAGCGCAACTGTGGAGCTCCCGCTCTCGGAGAGCGAGAGCGCCATCAACTCCCTCGCCGACGTCCTTCCAGGCGACTCGAAATCAACGCACCCGCGTGACCGACTGGCCGCCGTCCTCGCCACGGAGGATGCCCCGACGGCGGTCGAACTCTACCGTGCGTGGATCGGCCCGACGAAGGTCCCGTCCCTCGACGAGGCCGCCGACCGCGTCGCGGAGGACCTCACCGGGGAGTTCGACCCGGCGGAGGACGCGACGCCGTCGAGTAGCGAGATCCGGATCGCCGAGGTGTACGAACAGACGCGCGAGCAGGGCTTCGAGGACGCCGCGACGTTCCTGCGTGTCCTGGACGCCAGTCACCAGCGGAACTTCGCGCGGTTCCTGAACCGAGTGGTGTTCGAGTAACATGCCCGGGAACCCCCTCCACGCGCGAGTCACCAGCGACGCGAGCGACTACGTCGCGGGGATGGAGGCCGCGCAGGAGAGCTCGGAGGAGCTGGGCGACCAGGCGATCAGCACCGCGGGCGCGCTCCAGGTGCTCCAGGGGCGCGCCGACGAGGTCGAGGACGAAATCGACTCCGCCGGCCGGTCGGCGACGTCCACCAGTGCGCGGTTCGGCGGGCTGACGTTCAGCACCGGCACCCTCACGGGCGCGCTCACCGCGCTCTCGCTCGCCACCGCGGGGACCACGGCCGCGATGGCTGCGCTGTCCTCGACGCTCCTCCCGCTGTCGGTCGTCCTCGGCGGCGTCGTCGCGGCGGCGGGTTCCCTGGCCGCCGTCTTCGGTGGTCTCGCTGCGACCGGCGCGGCGACCCACATGGAGGAGTTGAAGAGCGCGTTCGCGGAGGCGAAGAAGGAGATCGCGGCGATCATCCAGCCGCTCGGCGAGGTGTTCGGTCCGCTCCTGGTGGACGCCGTCGAGGCGCTTCCGGAGCTCGTCCAGGGCATCGTCGATAGTCTCGGGCCGCTCGATCAGTTCCGGGAGTCGATGGCGCGGATGGGCGAGTTCGCCATGCGCGTGATCCCCCAGATCACGGGGTTCATGTTCGACCTCGCCGAGAGCGCGCTCCCGTACCTGAACAGCGCACTCTCTTCGCTCTCCTCGAAGGCGAGCGAGGCGTCCGGCCTCGTTTCGCGGCTTTCGACCGTCTTCTGGAAGGTCTTCCCCGGGGTTGTGGACCTCGGGAAGGCCCTCGTGGACCTGCTCGGGCCAGCGACACGGCTGGGGACGATCATCCTCTCGACGCTCCTTCCGCCGCTGACGACCGCCGCCCGACTGATCGGGGACGTCGCCGGCGTGGTCGCCGACGTCGCCACCCGGATGCGGGGTCTTCCCGCGCAGGTCGCGGTGACCGGCGCGGCCGTCGCTGCGCTCGCCTCGACCGCGGCGTCCGCAGTCGCCGCTGTCGGCGGCCTGTCGGGTGTCGTCGCGGGCGTCGGCGCGGCGGTCGCCGCCGTGACGAGTCCGCTCGCCATCGCCGTCGCGGCGATCACGGCGCTCGCGGTGGCGTGGCAGCGGAACCTCTTCGGCATCCGCGACCACACCCGGCGCGCGCTCGGGACCGTCGAGTCCGTCGTCCAAGCTGCCCTCGGTCGGGTACAGAAGTTCTGGAAGCGGAACGGGAAGCAGATCGTCTCGACGGTGACGTCCGCGTTCAACACCGTTCGGCGAACGATTCAGTCGGCGCTCACGTTCATCTGGAAGAACCTGATCGGGCCGACGCTCTCGAAGATTCAGCGGGCGTGGCAGCGGAACGGCCAGGACATCATGCGGTCGGCGTCGCGGGCGTTCACGAACGTCCGGAAGATCATCCAGGGCGCGATGAAGTTCGTCTGGGGGACGGTGATCCAGCCGTACCTCGGGCTGATGCAGAAGGCGTGGAACGCGTACGGCGACGAGATCCTCGCCGTCACGAAGAGCGTCTTCAACCTGATCACCATCGTCGTCGATACGGCGGTGTCGAACCTCCTGGAGATTGTTGATCTGTTCCTCGACGTCCTCGCCGGCGACTGGCAGGGCGCGTGGACGTCCATCGAGAACATCGTGGACAACACGTTCTCGGGGATGATCGCGCTGGTGAAGGGATCGGTGAGCCTCTTCGGGAACGCCATCGACCTGGTGGTCGCGGCGATCAAGTTCCCCTTCGAGCAGCTGTACAACTGGCTGTTCGGTGGGAGTGGCGCGCTCTTCAAGGACCTGATCAACGACCCCGTCGGCTGGCTGAAGAGCACGGGGAAGAGTCTGATGAAGGGCGCGTTCAGCACGGTCACCGACACCATCGAGTCGGTGCTGGGCGCGATCAGTCTGTCCGGGATCTCGAACACGATTCAGGGGATCGTGCAGACGGCAAAGGACGCTATCGACTGGCTGCGGCAGGTGACGAACTTCGACCTGAGCATCAACTGGCCGGAGCCGCCCGCCATCGTGCGGAAGGCGTACAACGGGAACCTGAACATCGACTGGCCGGACCCGCCGTCGGACCTGCCGGACGTCAGCAACCCGATCAACGGGCCGGTGATCCCGTCGGGGCCGCTGCTCGATACGGGCGGCCTCGTCGAGGAGACCGGGCGCGCGGTCATCCACGAGGGCGAGCGCGTCGTCCCCGCCGCGCAGGTATCCGACCGCGGCGAGGTCGAAACTGCCAGCGGGACGACCGTCGTGATCGACCGCATCGAGGCGTCCGGCCGTGAGGAAGGCCGGGCCGCCGCCCGTGCGCTCCGGAACGAACTCGACGCCCTGGACGTCTGACCATGTCGGGAACTATCGCAACGGCGGCCATGTACGAGGTCATCGTCTCCGAGCTGGCACCGCCGCCGACGGGCGTCTCCGCGTCGATAGACGACGAGACCGCGGTGTTGCGCGTCGAGTTCGACGTCCCCGACGACGCGAGCGCGCGGACTCAGGCGATCCATCGGCTGATCGCCGGCTACGACGCGGTGCTGCTCCGGGACGTCCCCGCGCCCGAGCGCCTGGAGGCGGTCGGGAGTCACGACGCGACCGGGGAGACGCTGGAGTTCTCGGTCGAGAAGTCTCTCGTCGAAGGCTACGTCGCGGGAGAGTACGACGCGGACGAGTTGCTGGAGCAGGTCGCGGCGGCGAACGATCAACTCTCGTGACGCCCTCGGTTTAACCAACAATTGGACTCCTTCTTTCCCGCGTGTTGGTTAAGTCTGTGGCGGCGGACGGCCGGGTGAGCTGACGCTCGCCGGGCTGGTTGCTCACCCGCCACTCGTGAATCCTCTGCTCGCTGAGACGAACAACCCCGGGTTTCTCCGAATCGCACGGCGTCGTCGGGTTCGACGGCGTCGAGGAGTGGCGACGCTGGCCGATGCTGGCGACGTCCCTCGATTTTCCATAAATCGTTGTTCGTACTGTGGCCGTTTGCATCGAAGCAAGCGGCTACCTCGGTAGAACTCGCCCCCGCTACGTCGGGCGATTACCAATATTTCGTTGTGAGTCGCGCTCGATCACCCCGCTGAACGGTCGATTCTCGTTACTCTGGCCGTACTTGAGAAGGTAATCCGAGAATGCGAGTATTCAAGTGAGTAACCACATCTCCCTGACACATGGGCAAGCAGAGCAAGACTCTCACGGTCTCGACCCCGGAGGAGCTGTACGACGAGTGGGTGGCTGAAGCCGACGACTCGGAGATGAACCGGAGCGAGTGGTTCCGCACACGCGTCGCCGCCGGCCGCCGGCAGATCGCCGAGCTCGAACCCGACAAGGACACCGACCCCGAGACGTCGGTCCGGAAGAACGTCCTCCAGGAGCTCCCCGACGACGACGGCGACGCCATCCCGGCCGAGGACCTCGTCGAGGCCGTCCTCGCTCCGCTGCGGGAGGAGATCTACGACCTCCTCGACGAGAACCCGCGCATCAACTCCAGCGCTCGCCACGGGGGCTACTACAAGGAATGAGCGCGCGAGACCCACCGGATCCCGACGACCCGATTCAGTACTTCATCGAGGAGATGGAACTGAGCGGGAAGGCCGACCAAACCGTCCAGAACTACCGGACGGCGCTGAACTACCTGGAAGACTACCTCGACGACCACGGCTACGCGGCTGGCGAGCTCACCGAGCGCCAGTGCAAGCAGCTGATCCAGTTCCTGAAGAACGCCGACTCGCTCTCGAACACCACGGCCGGGACGTACGCGCAGGCCATCGACCGGTTCTTCCAGTTCTACAACACCCGCGGCACCTTCGAGGTCAACCCGATGGCGCTCGCGCGAGAGCACCAGGAGATCGGGAACGACACCTCGGACCTCCGCCGGGACGTCAGCGTGGTCGAGATGGCGGAGTTCCTGGAGTGGCTCTCGCATCCGCTCACCTACGCGACGTCGTTCACGATGGCGAAGACGGGGATGCGCGTCGGCGAACTCAGCAACCTCGACGTCCGCGACGTCTACCTCGATCACCCCGGCGTCCGGCGCGAGTACGGCGACCACCGCCCCGCCCTCGACGGCCGGCCGGACTCGCTGTACGTCGAGTCGAACTCCACGATGTACGAGGGCGCGGTCGTGAACGGCGAGGAGCGGACGGCGTCGAACAAGCGAGAGCGCGCGACGGTGATCCCTATCGACGAGGAGCTGAAGCAGGTCCTCGTGTTCTGGATGGCCGTCCGGTCGCCAGCGCGGTCGGACGCTGACCCGCTGTTCACGGTGACGGCGGGGAAGAACGGGACGCGGGCCGGCGACCGAGTGAGCATCGACCTCGTTCGAGATCGTCTCGTTCGCCAGGCCGAGGCGTACGGCTGGTGGGAGAAGGGCGCGGGTGTCGAGACGAACGTCACCCCGCACTACTTCCGGCACTTCTTCACGACGCACATGCGGAACCGGACGAAGGACGACGCCTTCGTGAAGTTCATCCGGGGCGACGTCGGCGACGACATTCTCGACACGTACACCCACGCCTGGGGCGACAAGGT
>Ga0207715_100320_pt1 | contig 14291 bp, 12 predicted proteins | sample A23M3SouthBayCA_FD_187732 | JGI IMG/M metagenome (GOLD analysis project Ga0207715, IMG submission 187732) | Aerobic enrichment media from Eden Landing Ponds, California, USA - A23 M3 (SPAdes) | ecosystem: Environmental > Aquatic > Marine > Unclassified | place: USA: Emeryville, California... | reverse complement strand
CCCCGTTGCCCAGACTCTTGGACATCTTGTTGCCGTCCTCGCCCAGCACCATCCCCTGGTTCGTGAGGTTTGTGAAGGGTTCGCGGATACCGTCGACCATATCGAGATCGTCCAGCACTTTCGTGAAAAAGCGGGCGTACAGCAGGTGCATGACCGCGTGCTCGATGCCGCCGACGTAGCGGTCGACGGGCATCCAGTCGGCCGCGCGCTCGGCGTCGAACGGCGCCGAGTCGAGGTCGGGCGAGAGGAACCGGAGGAAGTACCACGACGAGTCGACGAAGGTGTCCATCGTGTCGGTCTCGCGCTCGGCGGGGCCGCCACACTCCGGGCACGTCACCGACTTCCACTCCTCGGCCGCGTCGAGGGGATTGCCCGTCGTCTGGACGAACTCCGGCAGCTCGACCGGGAGGTCCTCGTCGGGCACCTCGACGCGTCCACACTCCTCGCAGTGGATCATCGGAATGGGGGTGCCCCAGTAGCGCTGCCGCGAGATGCCCCAGTCGCGCAGGCGGAACTCGACGCGGTGCTCGCCGTCGAAGACGTCGACGAACTGCTCGCGGGCCTCCTCGCTGGTCAGTCCGTCGTACTCGCCGCTGTTGACGAGGATCCCGTCTTCGGGGTAGGCCGCCTCCTGCACGTCTACGTCTTCCGGGTCCACGTCGGCCTCGGGCGCCGGCTCGACGACCTGTTCGACCGGGATATCGTGTTCCTCGGCGAAGGCGTGGTCGCGCTCGTCGTGGGCGGGGACGGCGTACAGCGCGCCGGTGCCCACGTCTTCGAGCACGTAGTCGGCGACGTAGACCGGGATCTCCTCGCCGGTGGCCGGGTTGGTGGCGTACTCGCCGGTGAACACGCCGGAGGTCTCGTCGATCTCGTCCTCGTCGGCGCCTTCGACGCGTTCGACGTACTCGGCAACGTCGTCGTCGTCCTCGGCGAGTCGCTGGGCGACCTCGTGGCCCGGCGACATGGCGAAGAAGGTCGCGCCGTGGATGGTGTCCAGCCGGGTCGTGAAGATCTCGACGGTGTCGCCGGTCGAGAGGTCGAACTCCACGGAGTCGCCCTCCTGGCGGCCGATCCAGTTGCGTTGCATCTCGCGGACGTTGTTGGGCCACCCCTCCAGCTCGTCCAGCGCTTCGAGCAGTTCCTCGGCGTAGTCGGTGATCGTCAGGAACCACTGGTCCATCTCGCGGTGCTCGATGGGGGTGTCACAGCGCCAGCAGATCTCGGCGCCGCCCGGACCCTCCTCCACTTGCTCGTCGGCCAGGACCGTCTCGCAGGAGGGACACCAGTTCAGTTCGGCGGCCTGGCGCTCGACCAGCCCTTCCTCGCGGAACCGTTTGAACAGCCACTGGTTCCACCGGTAGTACTCGGGCTCGCAGGTGGTGATCTCCCGCTCCCAGTCGTAGCCAAAGCCCATGGACTTGAACTGCTCGGTCATCGAGTCGATGCAGTCCATCGTCCAGTCGCGGGGGTTGGTGTCCCGTTCGTTGGCGGCGTTCTCGGCGGGGAGGCCGAAGGAGTCCCACCCCATCGGATGGAGGACGTGCTCGCCGCGCATCCGCTCGAAGCGGGCGTAGGCGTCGGTGATCGTGTAGTTGCGGACGTGGCCCATGTGGAGTTCGCCCGACGTGTAGGGGAACATCGCGAGGACGTACTCGGGGTCCTCGGCGTCGTCGGGGATGCGGAACACATCCTCCTCGTCCCACGTGCGCTGCCAGTGGGGCTCGATCTCCGTGTGGTCGAACCCACGCTCCCGTTCGCGCTGCTCTCCGGTCCCGGCGGTCATGCGCGTACGTCGGACAGCGACGTTGCTATACCTTTCCCTTCGCTGGGAGAGGGACACACGGTCGAGCGGACGGGGCTGTCCGAGCGTCGCCGTCTCGCCACCGTGGTTTTACGTCCGGTCGTCCCCCACCCTCGGGCATGCGCGTCGCTTCGCTCCTGCCGTCGGCCACCGAGATCTGTTACGCGCTGGGGGTCGAACCCGTCGGCGTCTCCCACGAGTGCGACTGGCCGCCCGAAGCCGAGGATCTGCCTACCCTCGACCGCTCGCGGGTCGACCCCGACCGATCGAGCGCCGAAATCAACGAACAGGTCGCCCAGGCCGAACGCGACCACGGCGGCGTCTACGAGATCCGACTCGACGCCCTCTCCGAGACCGACCCCGACGTGGTGGTCACCCAGGGCGTCTGTGACGTCTGCGCCGTCGACACGCTGCTCGTCGAGGAGGCCATCGCCGAGGCCGGGATCGACGCCGAGGTACTCACGACCGACGTGCACAGCCTCGACGACCTCTATCACGACATCGAACGCTTCGGCGAGGTGTTCGACCGCGAGGAGCGAGCGGCCGACCTCGTTGCCGACCTGCGTGAGCGCGTCGACGCGGTCCGCGAGCGTACGGCCGGGATCGCGCCCGAGGAACGGCCCAGCGTCGCCGTCTTCGACTGGCTCGACCCCGTGATGGTCGCCGGCCACTGGATGCCCGAGTTGGTCGACGCGGCGGGCGGGACCTACCCGATGGCCGACGCCGGCGACCGGTCGACCCCGCGGGAGTGGGCCAGCGTCCGCGACGCCGACCCCGATATCGCCGTCGCCGCCCCCTGCGGGTTCGGGCTCGACCAGACGCTCGACACCCGCGAGGAACTGACCGGCCGACCGGGGTTCGCGGACCTGACGGCCGTTCGCGAGGGGCGCGTCTACGCGATGGACGGTCACTACTTCGTCAACCGTCCCGGTCCCAGACTGGTCGACACGCTGGAACACCTCGCCGGACTGGTCCATCCCGAACTGTTCGAGGAGTCGCCCGACGACGTGGCGCGGGACCTGCCCGTCGACGTGCCGAGGCGAAAAGAATCGACGGCGTGAGTGGCGTGTCGTGGGCACAATCTGAGCGAAGCGAACCGTGGGCGGACCGAGACCTCGGAGTCGCGAATAGAAGCGACGCCGAGTCGCACGGACTACGAATCGGGGAACCGCTCAGACCGCCGCCACAGCCGCGAGGCCGACGTAGACGTTCGTCACGACGACGACGGCACCGAGGCCGATGACGCCGAGGAACCACGCGCGCCAGCCGGGCACCCGCTCGACGACGGGTCGACACTCCAGGAGGACGACGCCGGCGTACAGCACCACGGCGGCTTTCAGCGCGACCACCAGCATCGGGTGGTGGACGAGCAACAGGCGGATCCAGGGGTTGGCCTCCAGGGAGGGGCCGGCGAAGGAAGCCGCGACCAGCGTCGAGACGGCGTCGCCGAAGCCCCAGATTATCACGAGCGACAGCACCAGCTCGACGTAGCCGGGCATCTCGAGACGTATCTCCGAGCAGTCGAGCGCCTCGCCGATCGTCTCTGTCTCTGACATTTCGACCGGAGCGACGCGCGCTCCATCACCATCTCTCGAGTACCTCCGGATAAATCCTCAGGACCGAGTCTCACCGTTGATATTCCGTCCTGGTGACGGGAACGGCGCGGACCGTGCCGTCGAGCCCGGGCGACGGAGCGCCGGAGCCGGGGGAGGCGCCGCCGAGCGCGGCGGTGGTGGCTCAGTCGGCGGGGACGGCGCAGCTGTCGGCGTACTCCACCTCGTCGACGGAGTCGATGGGGTCGTCGCCACAGACCGGGCAGGCGGGGTTGGGACGCACCGTCACCTCCTCGAAGGACAGCTCGGCGGCGTCGTAGACGACCATCCGGCCGTCCAGCGAGTCGCCGACGCCGACGAACTGCTTGACCGTCTCGGTGGCCTGGATCGCGCCGACGGTGCCCGGCAGGACGCCCAGCACGCCGGTGGTCGCGCAGTCGGGGACGGCCCCTTCCGGCGGGGCCTCGGGGAACAGACAGCGGTAACACGGTCCCTCACCGGTGAACGTCGTCACCTGGCCCTCGAAGCGGTAGATGGCCCCGTGGGAGAAGGGGACCCCGGCGAGCGTGCAGTAGTCGTTGATCAGGAAGCGGGTCGGGAAGTTGTCCGAGGCGTCGACGACGAAGTCGTAGCCCTCGACGAGGTCGGCGACGGTCTCGGGGGAGACGGCGACCTCGTGGGGGTCGACGGTCACGTCGGGGTTCAGCTCGGCGACGAACTCGGCGGCGCTGTCGACCTTGGGGCGACCCACGTCCGAGTCGCCGTGGACGACCTGACGCTGGAGATTGGAGCGTTCGACGGTGTCGTGGTCGGCGATGCCGACGGTCCCGACGCCGGCGGCGGCCAGATACTGGAGGACGGGCGAGCCCAGCCCGCCGGCGCCGACGACCAGCACCGCGGCGTCGAGCAGGCTCGCCTGTCCCTCCGGTCCCACCTCGTCCATGATGATGTGCCGGGAGTACCGGTCGAGTTGCTCGGGGTCCAGATCCGGCCCTGCCATACCGGCAAGTACCGGGCCGAGGGGGTTAAGCGGTCCGCTCCGGCGCGGCCGATGTCGTCGTCGGCCCGGCGGAACCGCCGCTCAGAGGTCGTAGAGGTCGCCGAACTTCTCCGTCGCGTAGTCGAGGAAGTAGTCGGCGGTGAAGCGCTCGCCCGTGGCCTCGGCGACCAGGTCGTCGGTCTCGTAGCGACAGCCGTGGCGGTGGACGTTCTCGGTCAGCCACTCGTGCAGCGGGTCGTACTCGCCGCTGCGGACCTTCCCGTCGAGGTCTTCGATGGCCTCCTCGGCGCTGGCGTACAGCTGGGCGGCCAGCACGCTACCCAGCGAGTACGTCGGGAAGTAGCCCAGCGAGCCGTGGGTCCAGTGGATATCCTGCAGACAGCCCTCGCTGTCGGTCTCGGGCCGTACCCCGAGATACTCCTCCATCTTGTCGTTCCACACGCCCGGGACCTCCTCGACGTCCAGATCGCCCGAGATGAGCTCGCGCTCGATCTCGAACCGGAGGATGATGTGCATGTGGTAGGTCAGCTCGTCGGCCTCCACGCGGATCAGATTATCGGGGTAGATCTGGTTGGCGGCCTCGTAGAACGCGCGGGGCGACGCCTCGGCCCCCAGGTGCTCGTTGACGGTGTCGGCGAAACGGTCCCAGAACGGTTTCGAGCGCCCGACGTGGTTCTCCCAGAGGCGCGACTGGGACTCGTGGACGGTGAGGTCGCGGGACTGGCCCAGCGGCGTGCCGTAGTGCTCGCGGGGCAGGCCCTGGGTGTAGGTGGCGTGGCCGAACTCGTGGATCGTCGAGCCGATGGCGCCCATCGGGTCGGCGGGGTCGAACCGCGTGGTCACGCGGGCGTCGAACTGCGTCCCCGTCGAGAACGGGTGGGCCGCGGTGTCCAGTCGGCCGTGCTCCCAGTCGTAGCCCAGCTCGTCCAGCGCCGCGCGCACGGTCTCCTCCTGGGCGTCCTCGGGGTACTCGCCGTCGAAGGGGTCGGCCAGCGCCACGTCGCTGTCTTCGATCTCGTCGATCAGCGGGACGAGTTCGTCGCGCAGCCGTTCGAGCACCCGCTCGGCGGTGTCGAGGCCGAGATAGGGTTCGTACTCCTCGAACAGCACCTCGTAGGGGTCGCGGTCGGGGTCGATGGCCGCGGCGTACTCGCGTTTGAGTTCGACCATCTTCTCGAGCGTCGGCGCGAAGGCGTCGAAGTCGTCCTCGGCCTTGGCCTCCTCCCAGACCGGCAGGGCGTTCGAGGCCGTCTCGGAGATCTCCGTCACCAACTGTTCGGGCACCTCGACGGCCCGCTCGTGTTCGCGGCGGACCTCGCGGACGACCGCTCGCCGGTCGCCCGACAGGTCGGCGTCGTCGAGGGCGTCGAGCCACTCGCCGACCCGCTCGTCGGTCAGCTTCTCGTGGGTGACCGCCGACAGCGCCGAGGACTGCTTCGACCGGGCGGGCGTGCCGCCCTCGGGCATCGTCACCTGCTGGTCCCACCCGAGTACCCCCCCGGCGTCGTTGAGGTAGGTCAGCTGTTTCACGTGCTCCTCGAAGGCCGGATAGGGCTCGGGCGCGGACTCGGACTCCGTGTCGGGGGATTCCGTTGCCATCACCCCACGGTAACGCCCCTGTCCGTATCAAAACACGGGTGAACGCCATCGGACTCTCCCTCCGAAAACATATACGGTTCTGAACGTTATGTTGGTTGAATGCCAGTCGAACCGCCGTTGTTTCTCGGGTTGGCCGAACTGGTCTCGATCCTCGTCGTCCTCCTGTTCTGGGCGGGGGTGCTGGGCGGACTCCTCTATCTGGGCAAAGCGATCAAGAAGCGTTTCTCGTCGTCCGCTGGCGAGTAGGACGACGCTCGGGAACGCTTCCTACCCACGGTTGTCGATTCCAGTGGCGACCGAGTACAGGGGTCACAGGTCGAACCGGAGCACGTCCCCCTCCTCGACGCCGCGCTCGGTGGTCCACCCGCGGTTCACCTCGAAGACGTACTGACCCCGGCCCGGATACTCCTGGTCCTCGCCGTCCTCGTTCGGGCCGGGCGCGGGCGCGTGGTGGATCTCGGTGATAGCGCCCTCGTCGTCGGCGAAGACGATGTCGAGGCCGAAGTCCATCTCGCGCATCACGTAGGTGTGGTCGCCCACCTCGTCGTAGACGAACAACATTCCCACGTCCTCGGGCAGCGACTCGGTGTCGCTCAGGCCGGTGACCCGTAAGTCGTAGGTGTCGGCCACGGCGGCGGTCACCGCTCCCAGCCGGTCGCCGTCGGGGGTCGTCACTTCCACCGCGACGGTCTCGTAGCCCGGGAACACGGCCGTCGCGGTCGACGCGGCAGTCGTCGGCGGCGCGGTCGTGTCGCTCGCGGTCCCGCCGCCGGCCTCGGTCGCCGTCGCCGTCGGTGTCCCAGTGGGCGTGGCGGACGGTCGCCCGGTCGTCGCCGACTCGCTCCCGGCGGTCGCTGTTGCCGTCTCGGTGGCGGTCTCGGGCCCACCCCCGTCGGTCCCGGTCGGGTCGCCGTCGGCGTCGTCGCCGCCCCGACACCCCGCGACTCCGCCGGCGACACACGCGGCGAGGAACGCTCGGCGTCGCATACCTCCTGTTGGAGCTGTCGATTGATAAGGACGAGGACGGCCTCGGGGATCTCAGCCGGTCCACGATTCGGCGATCCCGCGGTAGATCCGGTAACAGCGGTCGACGACGGGCAGCGAGACGCTCTCGGTGGCGGTGTGGGCCTCGCCGGGTTCGGCGGGGCCACAGACCACGCAGGTCGTCCCCGCGTCGGCGAGCCAGCCGGCGTCGGTCGCGTGGGGCTTGACCACCTGTTCGGGGGCGTCGCCGGAAGCCTCGGCGGCCTCGTCCGTCGTTCCATCGCCCGCCGCGTCGTGTGCGTCGCGGGCCGCGGCGACCATCGCCTCGGCGAAGGCGGCGTCGTCGCAGGCCATCGGCGGCAGATCCTGGTCGACGACCCACTCGACGCCGTCGACCGCCGCGCGCTCCATGGGCGCGCGCTCGCCGGGCACCGTCCGCTCGTCGACGGTCACCTCGCAGCGCTCGGGGATCACGTTCCAGGCCGACCCGCCGTCGATCTCCGTGACGGCGACGCTCCCCGACAGCTCGTGGCCCAGGACCGTGGTCTCGGGGAAATCCAGGTCGCGCACGGCGTCGACGGCGTCGGTGGCGCGGTAGATGGCGTTCTCGCCGGCCGCGACCTCGCTGGCGTGGGCCGCGACCCCCTCGGCGACGAGCGTCGACCCGCGCCGGCCCTTGTGAGCGACGGCCACGTCGGTGACCCCCGGCGCGGAGTAGCCGGTCGACCCCTCGCCGACGACGGCGTAGTCGGGGACGAACCCATCCGCGATGGCCGCCTGCGCGCCGATCCCGCCCATCTCCTCGCCGACGAACGAGGCGAAGACGAGTTCGACCCCGTCCGGCAGGGTCGCGTCGCGGAAGGCACACATGGCCGCGGCGACGGCGCCGTTCATGTCGGCGCTCCCCCGGCCGTAGAGCCGTCGGTCCGCGCCCTCGCCGTCCGCCGACTCCTCGCGGACGACGTACTCGCCGTCGTCGACCTGGGCGTCGTCCGGCGGCACAACGTCGTGGTGGCCGACCAGCGCCAGCGAGGTTTCCCCCGTCCCTCTGCGGGCGATGACGTTCCCGCCACGGTCGGCGCCGCCGGCGTCGTCGCGGCGGACCGTCGCGTCGGTGTGTTCGCGAAGCCACGCCTCGATGCGGTCGCCACAGGCCGCGGGGTCCTCGTGGCTCGGGACGGGGACGAGGTCGCGCGCCAGCCCCACGACGTCCGACGCCATCGCTCAGTCGTCTCCGTCCTCGGCACGGGTCGTCGTCACGTACACGGCGTCGCGGTCGAGCACGAACTCGTCGATGAACGCGACGACGTACACGAGCGTGTTGACGAGCATGTAGGGGCCGAGCGTGATGGCCGCGAGGTACTCGCGGGGGTGGTGGGAGAGCCCGTCGCGGTAGTCCTGGACGAACACGAAGGCCGCGGTCAGCGCCGGGAAGAGCCCGAGGGACCACCACAGCATCTGGCTGCCCGGGATGTAGGCGGTCACCCGCGTCGAGAGGAGGTCGATGAGCGGGATGGGGAAGCCCGCGACGAGGAACGCCGGGATGAGCGAGTAGGCGAACGTCTGTGCGGCGTCGAACTTGGTCGTCAGCGACGGGCGCGTGCCGGCGACGAGGGCCTTGAAGTGACGGACGCTGACCTGCATCCAGCCGCGGGCCCAGCGCTTGCGCTGGTTCCACCACGCGCTCACGGTCGTCGGCTGCTCCTCGTAGGTGACGATGCCCGGGTCGAGGCGGATACGCTCGCCGTCGCGGTGCATCCGGGCTGACATGTCCACGTCCTCGATGAGGATGTCCTCGTCGAAGCCGCCGTACGTCTCGAACACCGTGCTCCGGAAGAACGCCTGGCCGCCGCCGAAGATGGTGAAGCCGCTGAACACCTCGCGGGGGTAGATGTCCACCTTCTCGTTGATGTGGCGGTCGACCGTCGCGTGGAGGGCGACGATGGAGTCCGTCGGGTTGCGGCCGTAGCAGCGCCCCTTCACGCAGGCGGTCTCCGGCTCCGCGTGGAACCAGCGGACGGCACGTCGGACCGCGTCCGGCTCGAACTGGTGGTCGGCGTCGATGCTCGCGATGACCTCGCCCGTCGCGTGCTCGACGCCGTAGTTCGCCGCCGCGGCCTTGCCGCCGCCGGCCTCGTCGCGCTCGACCGCGACGAACTCGGGGTGCTCGGCGGCGGCCCGCTCACAGATGGCGGGCGTCTCGTCGTCGCAGTCGGCCTCGTAGCAGAGGACGACCTCGAGTCGTTCGGCCGGGTAGTCGAGGGCGCGACAGGCCGCGATGGTGTCGGGGAGGACCTCCGCCTCGTTGTAGGCGGGGATGACGACGCTGACCAGGGGGAGGTCCGTGGACTCGGGGACTGCAGGGGGCTCCTGGCACGAGACGAACGCGAACACACTGTAGAGCAGCAGGCGTCCGACCATGCCCAGGATGAGCACGAGCAGGACCGTCTTCAGGACCCGGACGTAGGAGACGGAGAAGAGGACGGGGAGGGTGACGACGGCCAGGAACAGGCCGACGACCCCCAGGTAGAGGAGGACCTGGGGGAGCGAGACGTCCTGCTCGTCGACTGTCTGTACCTCCATGTGGGCTGGGAACTGGGGTTCGATTCCTTATAAATTGTCCCGGTTCGACCGCGACCGGAGACGGTGGCGAGCGCCCGGGCGACCGGACACTGGGCGCGCCAGGACGTCGGGCGGTCCTTGGACACCCTTTTATGCCTGCTGGCCGGCCTTCGGGACATGAAGGTCGTGCCCGACACGAGCGTGGTCGTCGACGGGCGGGTCTCCGAACTCGTCGCCGACGGCGACCTCGGGGGCGCGCGAGTCGTCGTCCCGCAGGCCGTGGTGAGCGAACTCGAGGCGCAGGCCAACGACGGCCGGGAGACCGGCTGGGACGGCCTCGCCGAACTCCAGCGCCTCGCCGACCTCGCCGAGGACGGCGAGATCGAACTCGAGTACGTCGGCGAGCGGCCCGACGACGAGGAGATCGGGCGGGCCGCCGCCGGCGCTATCGACGCGCGCATCCGCGACGTCGCCGTCGACGAGGACGCCGTCTTCCTCACGAGCGACATCGTCCAGGGCGAGGTCGCCACGGCGATGGGCCTCGAGACGCGGTACCTCGAGCCCGAACCCGAGGCGGAGGGGCCACTCGACTTCGAGGCGTTCTTCGACGAGGAGACGATGAGCCTCCACCTCCGGGCCGGCGTCGTGCCGATGGCGAAGCGCGGCACCGTCGGCGACCTCGACTACGAGCCGGTCGGCGACGAACCGACGAGCGAGGACCGGATGCGGGAGCTGTCTGCCGAGATTCTCGACACCGCGAAGCGCACCGACCGTGGCTTCGTCGAACTCGAGGAGCCCGGGATGCGCATCGTCCAGCTCGGCGAGTACCGGATCGCGGTCGCCGAGCCCCCGTTCAGCGACGCCCACGAGATAACGGCGGTGCGCCCGCTCGTCAAGACAACGCTCGACGACTACGAGCACGCCGACGAACTTCGTGAACGGCTCCTCGACCGCGACCGCGGCGTGCTCGTGGCCGGCGCGCCCGGCGCGGGCAAGTCCACGTTCGCCCAGGCGGTCGCGGAGTTGCTCGCCGACGAGGACTACGTCGTGAAGACCATGGAGAAGCCCCGCGACCTCGACGTCGGCGAGAGCGTCACGCAGTACACCGAACTCCGCGGGTCGATGGAGCGCACCGCGGACTCCCTGCTGATGGTCCGGCCGGACTACACCATCTACGACGAGGTGCGCAAGACCGACGACTTCGAGGTCTTCGCCGACATGCGCCTCGCCGGCGTCGGGATGGTCGGCGTCGTCCACGCCACGCGGCCCATCGACGCGCTCCAGCGCCTCGTCGGCCGCGTCGAACTGGGCATGATTCCGCAGGTCGTCGACACCGTGGTGTTCATCGAGGACGGGCAGGTCGAGACGGTGTACGACGTGACGACCGAGGTGAAGGTGCCCGAGGGACTGATGGAGGAGGACCTCGCCCGGCCGGTCATCCTCGTCCGGGACATGGAGACGGGACGGCCGGACTACGAGATATACACCTTCAACCGCCAGGTCGTGACGGTGCCCCTCGACGAGGGTGGCGGTGGCGGCCCCAGCGGCGTCGAGACCCTCGCTGCCGGCGAGATAGAGCGGGAGATACAGTCGCTCGTGCAGGGCCCCGTCGAGGTCGAGGTCCGCGGGCCGAACGACGCCGTCGTGTACGTCGGCGAGGACGACATCTCCTACGTCATCGGGAAGGGCGGCGGGCGCATCACCGACGTCGAGAACCGCCTCGGCGTCAGCATCGACGTGCGGACGTTCGCGGAGCGCCCGGAGCACGACGGCGGGAGCGCCGACGCCGCCGGGGGCGGGCCGAGCGGGGGCACGGGGCACGCCGGCGAGGTCGTCACGCCGGAGGTGACCGGCCAGCACGTCGTCGTCCCGCTGGGACAGGACCGCGCCGGCGAGACCGTGGAAGTCCGTGCCGACGGCGAGTACCTGTTCACGGCGACGGTCGGTCGGGGCGGCGAGATACAGGTGTCCCGCGGGTCGGCCATCGCGGAGGAACTCGAGCGGGCCATCGACCGCGAGCAGCGGCTCACGGTCGTGCCGACGTAGAGAGAGGGTGCCTCAGGCTTCCTGGCCGCAGGTACAGCCGCAGGTGTCGGGGGAGAGCTGGTAGAGGCTCTGGCGGGCGTCCGCGAAGTAGATCTCCTCGCTCACGACGTCGCGCTCGTCGAGCCGGTCGAGCGCGTAGCGCACGGTGCGGGCGGACAGCATCGACTCCGAGACCAGTTCCTTCTGTGTCATCGGTCCGTCGTACTCGAGGACCTTGTACACGAGTTTCGCGCTCGGCGGGAGGTCGTCCAGTTTGACACCCATCAGGACGGTTGGAGCGCTGGGTGACGTAAAAAGCTGCCGGGCGCGGGTCGCGAGGCGCTCACTGCGTTCGCGCCTCGCTCATAGCGAACTGCTTTTGGGCCCGTAGGCTCCAGCAACACCCATGGCTACCGAATCCGGGTCGCTCGGGGAGCGGGCGCCCCACCTGAAGTCCATCGTCGTGACGGCGACGGCCTCGCTGGCCGGCGTCGCGGCGGGCGTGGCGAGCGACGCCGTCGCCAGCGGCCCGGGCGACACCGTCTCACTCGCCGTCTACGCCGCCTTCGCCTTCGCCGGCCTGCTCGTCATGCGCGTCGCCGGCGTCGACGTGAGTGACTTCGGCATCAAGGACAACCTCTACGTCTTCTTCATGACATTCGCCCTCTGGTTCGTGACCTGGGGCATCCTGCTCAACAGCGCATAGATGGCCGACGACAGCATCGCCGTCGTCGACCTGGACCGCTGCCAGCCCGACCGGTGTAACTACGAGTGCGCGAACTTCTGTCCGCCGAACCGCACCGGCGAGGAGTGCATCGTCACGCGCGAGGAGCGCCACGGCGACGGCGCCTTCGACGGCGACCCCGACCAGATATCCATCTCCGAGGAACTGTGCCTCGGCGAGTCCTGTGGCATCTGCGTCGAGAAGTGCCCCTTCGACGCCATCGAGATACTCAACCTCCCCCAGGAACTCGACGAGGACCCCGCGCACCGCTACGGCGAGAACGCGTTCGAACTGTACGGGCTCCCCGTCCCCGAACCGGGGAAGGTCACCGGCCTGCTGGGCCCGAACGGCATCGGGAAGTCGACGGCGGTGAAGGTGCTGGCCGGCGAGTTGACCCCCAACCTCGGCGAGCACGCCGACCCGCCGGACTGGGACGGCATCCTCGAGGCCTACCGCGGCACCGCGCTGCAGGACTACCTCGGGGACCTCCGGGACGGCGACGTCGCCGTCTCCCGGAAGCCCCAGTACGTCGACCACGTCCCGGACCGATTCGACGGCGTGACCCGCGAGTTGCTCGAGCGGACCGACGAGCGCGGCGTCCTCGACGACCTGGTGGACCGCCTGGAACTCGGCGCGGTCGTCGACCAGCCCATCGACAGCCTCTCCGGCGGCGAACTCCAGCGCGTCGCGCTCGCCGCGGCGCTCGCCCGCGACGCCGACTTCTACTTCGTCGACGAACTGACCCCCTACCTCGACGTGAGCCAGCGGGTGACCGCGGCGCGCCTCGTCCGCGAACTCGCCGGCGACGACCGCGCGGTCCTCGTCGTCGAGCACGACCTCGCCATCCTGGACCTGCTCGCCGACTCGCTGCACGTCGCCTACGGCGAACCGGGGGCGTTCGGCGTCGTCACGCAGCCGAAGGCCACCCGCGTCGGCATCAACGAGTACCTCACGGGCTACCTCACGACGGAGAACATGCGCATCCGGGAGTCGGAGATCACCTTCGAGGAGCACGCCCCGCGGGCGGTCCAGGCCGCCGAAGCGCTGGTCGAGTACCCCGCCATGTCGAAGTCGTACGGCGAGGGCGAGTTCAGCCTCGAGGTGGACGCCGGCACCATCCACCGCGACGAGGTGCTCGGCGTCGTCGGGCCGAACGGCATCGGCAAGTCCACGTTCGCGCGCCTGCTCGCGAGCGAACTCGAACCCGACGACGGCGACCTGGAACTGGGCCTCGACATCGCCTACAAGCCCCAGTACGTCGAGGCCGACGAGCCGATGCGGGTCGACGCCTTCCTCTCGTCGGTGACCGACGAGTTCGGCACGTCCTACTGGAACACGGAGATAGCGGGCCCCCTGCAACTAGAGCGCATCATGGAACAGCGCCTGCCGGACCTCTCCGGCGGCGAGCGCCAGCGGGTCGCCATCGCAGCCTGCTTGTCCAGGGATGCGGACCTCTACCTGCTGGACGAGCCCTCGGCGCACCTCGACGTCGAGCAGCGCGTGCTCGCGACGCGGTGCATCCGCCGCTTCGCGGAGAACCGCGAGAAGACGGTCATGGTCGTCGACCACGACATCTACCTCATCGACCTCGTGTCCGACCGACTCGTCGTCTTCGACGGCGAGGCGGCCGAGCGCGGGCACGCCAGCCCGCCGACGGCGATGCGGGACGGCATGAACGAGTTCCTGGCGAACCTCGACGTGACGTTCCGCCGGGACGGGGGAACCGGCCGACCCCGCATCAACAAGCCCGGGAGCCAACTCGACAGACAGCAGAAGAAGGCGGGCGAGTACTACTACACCGACTGAGGCGGTGCGGGGCGGGGGCCGGAGTGGCTGTATCGATGCGGAGCCGTGCCGTCTTTTTGGTCCAGCTTTTTCGAGCCACGAGGCGGCAGAGCCGCCTCGGCCCGTGCGAACGGGCGGTGCGAGGCCGAACGGAGTGAGGCCTCGGATGCGAACGGGGAGCGCGTGGCGCGAAGCCAGTGAGCGCCACCGGCTGTGCGAGCGGGGAACGAAGTGACCCGCGAGCATCGCGACCCG
>Ga0207715_100315_pt1 | contig 14662 bp, 17 predicted proteins | sample A23M3SouthBayCA_FD_187732 | JGI IMG/M metagenome (GOLD analysis project Ga0207715, IMG submission 187732) | Aerobic enrichment media from Eden Landing Ponds, California, USA - A23 M3 (SPAdes) | ecosystem: Environmental > Aquatic > Marine > Unclassified | place: USA: Emeryville, California... | reverse complement strand
CCAGCTGCCGGTCACGCTCCAACTCGAACGAGATGGTGCGGCCCGGAAGGCAAACGACCAACCGCTCCGGCGAGTACTCGACGTCCAAATCGGTTGATTCGTCTGGGGAAGTCTCAACTGACTCCTGACGAACCAGCGTCACTGGGCATCACCGGCGAACTCACCGAGTCCTTGCTGTGGGGTCTCGATCTCGTCAACTTCACATTGGAACACGACTGCTTGCGACTTGGCCACAAATTCGGACGTGCCGTCGGTTTGAGTGACTTTCCAGGCGTCGGCGCTGTAGTCTTCGACAGTACCGACGAACAGGGTCTTACCACCAGAGATTGGGTCGAGACAGTGGAAATCGTACATCCGCCGAGGAAGATAGACAACTGTCGTGATGCCTTCCGACATCAGCTCTGCAATCACGTCAGCTGCTTTCCCACTGATTTCTCGGCGAGCACCGGTGTCATCGTAGGACTCGACGTGAACACGCGTCACCGGCGGTCACCTCGCAGGAACTCACCGGTCGGTGTGTCGGCACAGTTGTCGCAGAGCCACCGCCCGCCGCTGATTTCGGTCGCGTTGGTGACTCCGTGTTTGTCGGTGTTGCAGACAGCGCAGAAGCCGCTGCGCCGGAGTCTCTTCAAGTTCTTCTCCGTTTCGCTGTTGAGTGTTCGGTTCATGCTTGGAGGGAGGGAGGCGAACGCGGGGACGCTCGCCGGAGTGCCCTACGTCGAAATCGAACCGACGACAAGCTGCCAGGAGGGCTGAAAACCGCAGGCTGACCGGCTAGCGCTACGCTACGATGATGTCGCTGTCTTCGAGCGCTTCGTCGAGCGTCGGGTGGTCGTCTGAGTGGTCGATGACGACGGCGTGGTGGGTTTCAGTCACGTCAGGGCCGTCATCGTCGTCGTCAGAGTTGGTGCGGTCACCGTGGCCGCAATCGAGACAACCGCTTCGAGGGGTGACGTTGCTGTTGCCGCAGGCCGGGCAGGGCATGTCTCGATGGTCTTCTGGGGTGGTGTTTTGCGGTTGGTCGGCTGTTATTTGGATTCGAGTAATTCTGCGAAGAAATTAAGACCAGGTAAGGTTAAACCTTGCTTAGATAGGCAAGGCAAAATTATTAACCGCGGGTAGGAACGAAAATAGGGTATGGAACGCACGGGAAGCAGCAATAACGGAAGATTCGATAACAACGCATCGCCCGAAGACATCCTCGAAGCGATGGAACCCGGCGAGATCTACAGCACGTCAACGCTAGCCGGCAAAACCGACATCGCACAACGCACCACCCGCAAATATCTTGACAACCTCGCCGAACAGGGACGGGTCGAGAAGCAGAAACCGAACGCAACCACAGCCATCTGGATACGAAGCGACTAGCTTCCCGTCGACGTCGACAATAGACACTTTTTCAATATATTCTGATAACCCAAAGATAATTATCCAATATCTCCATTAGAGCAACTTACCTATGTAAGCCGTCGGTTCGTTGGGATATGTCGAATCCGGAATTCAAGGAGCGATATTTCAACCCCGACGCAGACCTCCCCTATGGAGTCAGCCCCGAAGAAGTCGCAGAAGCAATCAAAGAATGGTACGATCTGTACAACGGAATCAACGACTTCCTCCACGGCGAGGGTCACCACAGTATCGAAAACCTCCTGCGCGCAAACAACGCACTCTCTGACTTCGTCGGCGACATCCTCACCGACAACCTCGCCGAAGCCAGTCCAAAGCTCATCAAAAACCAGAAGCAAGACGGCTTCCCCGACATCCTCCCCGTCGAGAACGACGAATACGAAGCTAAAGACTACCGCGTCCACCACGGCGACGAAGGCATCGAGACGAAATGCAGTCAGCAAAACGGCGGTTGGCAAGCTCACAACAACGAATCTGCTTGGTTCGTCATCTTCCGCTACGCCTCCATCGACCGAGACGTGCCGCCGGAAGACATGGATGACGTGGAAATCATCCAAGTGCTGTCGGCGAAGCTCGAGGAGGAAGACTGGAACCACAGTGGCCGGAGCGACGACTCACGCCGGACAATCACCAGCAGTATCATCGCGAACGGGATGGACAAGCTGCGTAGCAACCCTATCTACCAGAAGCCCGAAGCGATTACCGGGCGTGCGGAACCGAAGCAGCGCTACCGGGAGATGCAGACGCAGTTCGACCCGGTGTTCGCGGAGGAGCACCCCGAGTACGTGACGGAACAGTCGAGTCTCGACGTATGAAGCGGCCAGAGGTCAAAGATCGGTTCATTAATCCGGACGCAGAATTGCCGTACGGGGTCACGCCGGAGCACGTCACGAACGCGATTCAGGAGGTGTACGACTACTGGCACGAAGTGAACGAGTGGCACCTGGAAAACGATTACGGCAGGTTCCATCAGCAGTTCCGGGCGAACAACGCCATTGGTGGATTCCTCGGTCACAGATTCACTCTCGAACTTGCCGAGGAGATGGACTCGCTTGAAGCGAACCAGATGGACGATGGCTACCCTGATCTCCTGCATACTGGCGGCGAGTACGAGTGGCCGAGCCTTGCTGTCAAAGACAAAGAAGGGGCAGGGCCGGGCCTGGAAGTGAAGTCGTCACAAGATACGACGTTTTACGCTCATCACAACGTCGAAGAGTGGCTAATCGGGATTCATTATCAGATCAACGCCGAAGACGAAACGCCAGCTGACGTCGCACCAATCGAATTCACGCAGGTACTGTGCGCGTCAATGGATCACGACGACTGGGTGTATCGAGACGCGGATGGATCGAACCGGACGAACACGAGTGATCTTCCGAAGGAAGGAATGCACGAACTTCGGAAGAACCCAGTCTACGAGATGGAGTCTGGGATGGTGCAGGGGAACAACGCTGATTGGAACAAACAGTACCGACAGAACCACGCACGGTTCGACCCAGTGTATCGAGAGGAGAATCCGGCGATATTACCGGACGAGGATGGGTCGAACGTATGCGATGACTGCGGGCAAATCTTCAAGAACGCTCGCGGAGTCACAATGCATCAAGGTGGCTCCGAAGACTGCGGTGACTAAACAAATGGACGATGATACGCACCGGTTCATGGTTGAAGTGCAGGTTGAACAGCGCAACCACGGTGCGCTGCGGTCTATCGAAGTACTTGATGGGGACTCGACAGTAGCGTTCGTGGATACCCAGGACTGGCGGCTTGAAACGTTGTCTGTCGAGTCACACGTCAGAGAAGTACTCGACCTGCCACAGTTGGATGAGACAGCACGGGTAGGGTACGTAAACGTGCACCCGGACACACTGGAGTGGTCGTTCACACCGACCAACGACTCACTCGTTAGTTGAAGTCCGTGAGCGACGTCGACTCCTGCGCTGCCTTCGTCTGGCGGATATCGTCTCGCTGTTCGATCGGTGTCGAAATCTCCGCGAACTTCGGGATTGCCTCTTCGGCCATCTGGTAATACGACTCGTCGAGCTCAATCCCGACCGCGTCGTATCCGATAGCGTCGGCAGCCGCGACCGTCGCGCCACTCCCCATGAACGGGTCAAGGATTACGCCCTCCTTCAGCGGGAGTGCAGCGTGACACAACTCGCGCATCAACGACTGGGGCTTCACGTTCGGGTGCGAGTCATCATTCGCTGGGTTAGCTGCGGCGGTTATCTCACGTTCACGTTTCCCGGTCTTCCCATCCTCAAGCAGGTCGGTGAAGGGCCGGTCTTCGGATTCACGCCGAAGCCCACCGGTCTGCCACTCTGAGAGGTTCTCTTTGAGTTTGTTATCAAACGGTTTCCGGTAGAGCAGCCACGGCTCCCAATACACGCGCGGCATCGACGAAACCATCGAGTACTCGGGGTGGTCGTGAGCGCCTTTCGGGCGATCTCCGCCACGCAGCGTTTTCGTCTCTCTTACCAACACGTCACGCCGTTCCAGACCGGCTTCGTCGAAGCCTTCGGACACGAGATGCATCAACAGTTGCGTAGAGGCGATGAAGATGTGCCCTCCGGGACGCAGAACTTTGTTCGCGAGTTCACCGAACTTCCGGAAGAACTCCTTCAGCATCTCCTTGTCCTCGTCGGTCAGAACCGTGAAGCGAGGGAGTGGATTACGTTTGTTCCCGTCGAGTTCGGGAGGGATACGCCAGACACCGCCGGAGCCCTCTCGCATCTTCTCGACGTTCTCTTCCATGAATTCGATGACGCCGTACGGTGGGTCGGTGACGATGGCGTGGACACCACCGCCGTTTTCCCAGTTGGCGTCGGGGTCGGTGGTTTCTGGCCAACTCTCTAACTCGTTGAACGAGTTGGCGTTAATAAGCTCATATCCCATTGTGTGTAACTCCGTGCGTAATATGACTTCAACTCACCCCTTCCCGACGCAGTCGTATAATAGTATTGACTGGAAATGATAACCCGATGATACTCCATTCGGAGGTACTTATAGCATCAACGCTAGGCCAACAACAAGTATCGACTAATGGACGAAGAGCTGGCCGATATACGCTGGGTGCTTAACAGTAAATACCGTATTTACATTCTTGAGCATCTATCGGACGGGATTGGGTATCCGAAGCAAATCAAAGAGACGTACGATATCCGTTACCCGAATATTTCACGTGGGATGCGAGAGCTGCGGGAACGTGATATGGTCGAGCTTGTGGCAGATGAACACCCCGGGAAGCTGTTCCGACTGACGGACTACGGCCAGCATATCTGGGAGCGAATCGAGGAGGAAGACCTGGCATGAACCGATTCGAGGAGGGCGACCGTGTCAGAGTCGATATCCCGGACAAGGACGATCCGGATTATGACCGCTGGCACGGTACCATAGGTACCGTTGTTGACGTTCGCGAAGACGATGCTGGGGTCGAGACCGGTGACGAACGCGACAACGCCGAGTACCGAGTTGAGGGCGACGACGGAGCGTCGATGTGGTTCCGGTGGCGCGACGTCCGACCAGCCGGCGGGCGCTAGTTGAGGGCTTCTTCGACCGCGTTCTGCGCGTCCGCTACTGCGTACAGTTCCTGGTGAACCTGGACGACTTTGGCCTGTTCGTCGTAATCGACGACCGACTGAGACAACCGGGGGATGTGCTGCTGAATGCAGGACACGTAGCAGGCAGTCCGGTCATCGCCCAACTCCGACAGATGGTCGGCGATATCACTCACCGGAACCTCCTGATCTTCGCTTTCCGCGAGGAACTGGATGATGTGACGACGGCGCTCGTTTTGGAGTAGAGAATACGCTTCTGACGGGGGGATATTGGCGCTCGCCGGCTGTTCTTGCGGTTGCGATACCTTCTCTCGAAGACGGTCAAGCAGGCTCATCACTGCCCCTGATGCGAGCTTGCGCGACCGGCTAGTATAAGACTGTAGACCAGCTCTCCTCCGTTTCCAACGGCGTTTCCGCCCCCAGCGCCCGCCACCCTGCCTCGGTCAGATAGTAGTGCTCGTCCATTAGCGGGTGTTCGATCATCCCGAGTTCGGTTAGATTGCTTCTCGCGGCTTTGAACGCCTCGAAGTCGAACTCGCCGCGACGATCCGCGAGCACGCTTTTGAGTTTGTGGTGGTCGATAGGGTGATAGTATGCGACCGCTCTGAGCATCTCTTCCTCGAGCGACCCACCGGCCATATTCTGTGTTGTGCCGGTCAAGGCCATGAATACGATTGGTCTAAACGGCTCTCTCAGGTGACTAAAACAGGCCTAAACAAGGAGTCAGTTGGGACAATCCGGGCACGTCCACGGATCGATAACCCCGTCGGGGTCACACCATGCGTCAATCAATTCGAGGTCGGCGTGCTCGCCGCAGCTGGTGCATCGAACAGGGTCACGGTCAGAGTCGGGATCTATGTCGACTGCTGTTTGGTTATGCAAATTATTCCCCGATGTTATTCTATGCTAATAGAGGGGGTTCCGGGGGTTAATTCTGTGGGAGGGAAGCTGGGGGCGACCTGAATCAATGATAACGTACACGACTTGGAGCAGTCGTAATCGGTCGCCCCGACCGATTCGTGTCACCGGCTAGTATTAGTTTTAGGGACTGGGGCAGAATGGCGCAGTGACGAAACGACCTGTGCCTATAATCGGGTTTCTTTAAACAGTCGTGAAACGAGGTGCGGGGTTCGACAGTGACGAAGTCAGGTGTGAGTCGAGAACACCGAAACGGAAAGGAGGGGATATGGAGCAACCAACTGCGTTGAAAGTTAGCATGAACCCCTGACAAAAGGGGGATATCAACCACCAACCGTTCGAGGAGGGCAATTCGTTGTTGACGTGATCCTGTCAAGGGCCAATCAGTGGGGATGTGACGGTAGGGCACGGATAGCGACAAATTCCAAGTGGTTGGAGTTTCGAACAAATGCTAGCCGGCAAGCGATGCCGTCCGCGCCGCCTTTTCTCCCCTACCACCACCGCTGCCTCCGGCCTCCGACAGCACCGCAGCGAGACATCAGAGACCCGACAACCACAGCGACAGCGACCGCAGCAAGAGTCTCGGGGATCGACCAGAGAGTTGAGCTTGGTGTAACCGGGGTTTCCGGGGTGTAACCGGGTGAGGGTGACGGAAGAATCGGCAGATAGCGTTGAGGTGTAACCCCCGTAACCGGGGGGAGGATGAAACTTTGGATGGGAGGCGGTGGTAGAAGTGAGTTTGACGGAGTGTAGAATGGTCTGGGAGAAAGTTTGGTCGCACTCCGGTGACGGGGGTTACACCGAGGGTGTTTTCGCAAGATAGCGGAAGGGCCGAGTATAACCGGGTGATGGGTTACGGGCGGCTACAGGGGTGACGGTTAGTGATTGTGAGGTCAGTAGAAGACGTGTGGGCGGGTCGCAACCCCCGCCCGAAATGAATTCGGGTCTTCGGAGCTATCAGGCGAAGACGTGGGTTCGACCCGCCGCCTTCGATTCTTTCTAGAATCTTACCAAAGTTAAAACTTGCTACTACCATGGAGTAATACCGGTGATAGGATGTCGATGAGCGGGGATGAATGGGTGGGCAGGACGCAACCCTGCCCGAGTGTGGCATGGTTTGATGTCATTCGGGTCATCGGAGCTATCGAAGTGACTTTTCTTGGGGTGCCACGCCCCGAACTGCTAGATTGTGCGCGTCCTACTTATAATTTTCACAATCTCCATTAGGTATTTATCAATCCGGGAAATACCCACAATCAACCCCGACGGGGCTCGCACCCCGTTCGGGTCAACGGAGCTATCGAAATGACTGCAAGCCCTCCCGCCGGAGACGAGAGTCCCGGCAACGACTCGGAAGCACAGCAATCAACCAACCAAAACGGTCACAATGACGACATCGAATTTGGTGGCGACACCGACACCGTCGGGGTCGTCGGCGCCACCATCGACGACGGAAGCGACGATGTCGACGAGAACGTCAGCGGTGGAATGTTCGGTTCCGACGACGGTCGGACACTTGGCGAAGCAATCGAAGAAGGCCAAGAGAACCTTCCAGAGCCCGACACCGAAGATGTTGACTGGGAGCGCGCGTTCGACGAGATTTTCGACACCGAACCATCAACGCCAAGCGACGACAGCGGTATCAGCGACTTCGTCGAAGACGACGACGACCACGACTTCCTGTGGAGCGTCGGCACCACAGTCGAACGTTGGCAAGACGGAGAATACGACGAAACCGAAGCGCTGCACCGCATCGCGGAAGCCGTCGTTGACCACTACAACTGCGTTCGCCCGCACCCCGAAGCCCCTGGCGTCAGAGACGCCCTGTACGTATACAAGGGCAACGAGGAAGGCATCTACACGCCGCGCGGCAAGACCATCGTCGAGTCGGCGCTCGAAGATGTGCTCGGGAAGTACCTGCGGAACGCGAAGCTGTCCGAGATTCTCGGGCACGTTGACCGCATGGCGATGAAACTCGACGACGCCTGGTTCAGCCCACCGCGGTACGAAGCAGTGATTTACAACGGAATCCTCGACTTCCGCACCGGCAACGTTCGCGACTGCACGCCGGACGAATTCTTCACGAAAGCGTCGCGCATCGAGCACGAGTATGACCCTGAGGCGTCCTGTCCTGGAATCCGTGAGTTCCTCGAATCCATCGTTGATGGTGGCGACGTGGACACGCTGATTCACATTGCCGCGCACTCGCTGCTGAACGCCTATCCGACGCGGAAGGCGTTCATGCTCGTCGGCGACGGTAGTAACGGGAAGTCCGTGTTCCTGCGCCTGCTCGAAGCATTCCTCGAGGGTGAACTCGTCGAGGAAGACGAGCAGAAGGACAAGGTATCGAACGTTGAGCTGGCGGACATCGCAGCTGACGAGCACGCTGCTGCGGAGCTGTACGGGAAGCGGCTGAACATCGGGTCGGACATCTCGTCGCAGGCGCTGACCGACCTGAACATCTTCAAGAAGGCAACCGGTGGTGACCCGATCCGGGCACGTCGCCTCTATGAGAACTCGTTCACGTTCAAGAACAAGGCGTCGATGGTGTTCGCGGTGAACGAGGTGCCGCAGTTCGACGAGGACACGCACGCGGTGTGGAGTCGCTGGGCGATGATTAACTTCCCCAACGAATTCCACCCCAGCGACGACGATTACGTCCCTGAAGAGGAACTGCTGGACGATATCGCCTCTGAGGAAGAGCTGAAAGGACTGTTCGCGCTGTGCGTCGAGCATCTGAAGGATGCCCTGAATGGTGGCGAGTGGTGGCCGAACGTTGACGGTGCGTCGAAGCAGCGGGAGAAGATGAAGAAGGCTGCTGAGCCGTTCTACGCGGCTGCGATGGCGTGCTTCGTGCCGGATGAAGATGAGCAAGTGAAGACCGATGACGCCCGTGAGTGCCTCCGAGCGTATGCTCGGCAGGAAGGGCTTCCCATGGGTACCGAATTCGAGGAGTCCTCGGACTTCGGGACTGCCTTGAAGAACATTCGTGAGTTCGACGTTGAGCGGAAACAGCGTCGGTTCAACGGTAGCACAGAGTACGCCTATACGGGAATTTCCCTGTCTCCACGTGGCCTCCAGGTGCTCGAAGGGGAGCGTTCCGGTGAGAAGATTCTCTCGAGTATTGAGGGTCAGCAGAAGGACGATACTGACGGAGAGTCTAAGTCGGAAGAGGAAGATACAGGCGATGAGAGCCGTGTTGTGATGGAAGTCACTGCGAAGAGTGTCATCGCACACCTGAACAGAGAAAACGACTCAGAAGCCAATTACAGGGCGATTGTTGAGCACTGTCGTGACGGCCCAGATCTGAACGACGTGCTTGACGCCCTCGACACGCTTGAGGAGAGCGGTGAGGTTGAACAAGACGAGAGCGGCGTCTACCACGTTGTCGAAACCGACGACGGCGGCGGGGATGATAGCGCTCGCCGGACAGTGGTGGACGGTATCCGGGATGCGATGTCGCACGACATGGATACCGTGGCTGTGAAAGCTGTCGCAGGTAATCTGCACAATAGCCCGCTCGGTCGCAGTGAGATTGACGCTATCCTCTGGGAACTCGACGAGGAAGGCAAAGTGGTGTTGTCAGATGATTGTGACAGGGTGACGCTCGTCGAGTCAGCTAATGAGATTCTGGCTGGGGGTGAATCCGATGAGTGAAGCTCCTGGTGAAGACGCCGGTTGGTATTACGATCTGGAACGTGCCGAGGGTGTTGACCCGGTATTCGTCGATGAGAGTACTGAGAGTCGGTACATGGCGTGTAAGAATCAGAGTAATCCGGGTATCTGCGAGAAGTGTGGTGTCGAGTCGGCTGATGTCAAATTGGGTGGCCCAGAAGGGCATGTCGTGTGTCCTCCTTGCCGAGAGGAGTTGCAGGAGTGGTACGATGAGAACGCGCCCAACCCGTGCATCGCCTGTGGGTATTGGTCTACCGACGATAGTGAACTGTGTGCGCCGTGCATCGAGAAGTACGAATCGGCTGAGGGATATCGTCGGTACCAGCGGAATAAGAATAAGTATGCGAATGTGGTGCCGCCTGGTCGTCGGAAGTAGTTCTGGGCACCCCTAGTTCTTTTCAGTTTTCTTAGGTAGCGTTCTGAGGGTCGCGTTGCACTCCCTCGTCTTCTGGTGACACCGCCGGTTCCAGTGTGTATTTTCTGTATGGTTGGGGTATCTTTGGTTCCCTTTGACCGGTCATACATGGCTATCCGCGCGAGTATTTTCGAGAACGGGCGTCGTTCTCCGCAGATTCGGGGGAGAATAGTGCTATATCGAAATCGGCAACGAATGTTGCGACGGGACTACCAACGTGATAAGACAGAAACACTACTGTTCTGCGAATATATCGCGCGCTCGCCGGGTAGTGTTTAAGGGTGGCGCGGCGTCACTACCGTTGACGCGACCGACGCGAAGACTCAGTTCGGTCGAATTTCCAGATTTACACCCGGTTTCTCCCCTGTCACGTTGGTAGTTGGGGATAGTCGGGCGGTTTCTGCGGTGCGGGGCTGTCAGGGGTATAAGATTCTGATTCGTAAAAGAATTGATACTGCTTCAGAGGCCGAATCTTGTGCTGTTCGTCGAGAAGATCTTAGAGTCATCGGAGGGTCAAATACTATCCAGGAAAAGCAATTGACGAGTTCCAAATACAGATTTATGTGATAGTGTTTGTACAGCTTAAATATGCCAACAGAGCGGGACAGAATTGAAGCAGGGGATATTCGCCTGGGAGATCTCTATGACAACTACCTATTCGAGATTCCAAACTATCAACGAGCCTTCTCTTGGGAGGACGAACATTTCGATGAGCTAATCGACGACCTGCTAGGTGCTTACGACCGGAATAGCGAGGAATACGGTTCATTTGATGAGAAACTTTCACAGTATGAACCGTACTTCCTCGGAAGCCTAATTCTTCAACGGTTGGACGAGACAGATCGTTTCGACGTGGTTGACGGCCAGCAACGGCTCACATCATTGGCCATTCTCATGGCAGTGTTACGGGACGAGCTTGAAGGAGCTGGTATTGCTGATAACCTCCATAAGAAGCTGTACGAGGAGGGTGACGAAATGACCGGTAAACCGGCTCGTAATCGCCTATCCGTTCGGGAGCAAGAGCAAGACTTCTTTGAGGAGTATATCGTCAGAGAAGGCGGGACGAAGCATCTCGATTCTGTCGATAAAAATGCCCTGAGCGAACCAGAACAACGATTCGTAGAGGCCATTCAGTTGTTTCGGGATCGGCTCTCGTCGTGGAAGAGCGATGAATCACCAAAACAGGATTTGGGTGGATTCGCGAGCTTCCTCGGTAGGAAATTGACCATGGTCGAGATTAAAACTGAATCCAGGAATTCCGCTTTCCGTCTGTTCAATATTGTGAATGCTCGCGGGATGCCACTGAGTACTGCTGATCTTCTTAAGAGCGACAATTTAGGGACAATCCCGAAAGATGAGGAAGACGAATACACCAAACGATGGGTGGACATTGAAGAGGAGGTAGGTAGCGAGACACTGGACACGTTCATCAACATGATACGCCATCTGAAGGTGCAACAAAAAGCTCAGAAGTCGGTTTACAACGAGTTTGTCGATATTGTGTTTAAGCGGGAGCCGGAGTTCAAGGGGAAGCCCTTTGTGAACTATCTGGAAGAGATACACGATATCTACGACCGGCGGGTTCTGCGTGGTACTATTGAGACTGACAACGAAGCTATGAGAACCAGGTACAAGACCCTGGTGTCCATCGTAAAGTCGTTCTATCCCTCTGAAGACTGGATGATGGGTATCATCAAGTTTGACCAGAAATTCTCTGATGAAGAGGGTTTCTTCAAATTCTTTGAAGCTTACGAGCGGAAAATCGCTACAGACTGGATTAGCGGACTTTCCCTATCAGAACGACTGACACAGCTGTATGACGTGGTAGAACTGATTGAGACATCGAACACTGTTGAAGACGTTCTAAATGACGATCTCCTCACTGGCGAGATATCATTCCGACAGGAAGCCTTTGAGAACACATTGGACGCAGACAACTTTTACAGAAAAGGGAATTACCAAATGGCCAAATACGTCCTCTTGCGACTCGATATGGAACGACACGATAACACAGATGTCGCTATCTACCGTGATTCTATTTCGGTTGAGCATATCTTGCCTAGAACGCCCACAGCAGACTATTGGCAGACGCATTTCGACGATGAGGCCTTCCGACTCCGATGGACACATAGGCTAGGTAACTTACTCCCACTGAATGGACGCAAGAACTCTTCAGCAGGCAATTATCCGTTCCCGAAAAAGGTATCTAGTTACTTCACCAATCGGAGCGATTTCGCACTTGTAAATGACTTAGAAGACGAAGACGAATGGACGCCTGAAAAGCTGAAAGAGCGACACGAAGGACTCAAGCAGGAAGCAATAGACTGCTGGTTCGATTTCTCTACTTAAGAGATCAACTAACAAGTGCTGTTTGATGCCATCCACTGGTCGTTTCAGGAACATTCACTTTCTGCTTGTCGTAGCTCATTCAACGCCAATTCTTTAATCCCAACAACAAGTAGCCACCGTAGCGATATGGATGTGAGTAGGGCAGATTCTGTGGTGAACCGACTCTGGGATGTCTACAAGGATTCCTATTCACCGTTTCCGGCATCGAACATTGGCGTTGATGAGGAGCAAGATCTTTCTATAAATCATACAGAATTGAGGGATAACTACTGGCAGAAGTCGTTGTCCCGTCCAATTATGTGAGCGTTCTGTATTGGTTCTGTCATGGAAGAAAGTACGGTTACTGATCAAGAAGACCTTCGTGAGCAGATCGTGAAGGACTGGCTTCGCGTCACACAACGCGATGAGGACTTAGAAGCCGTTCTGGATTACATCGATGCCTACGACCTGAAGGCAGAGCTGCTGGATGTATCGCTATTTGATGAGCCGATGTCTGAGCTTGAACGGCTCGCATTTCTCATCAAGTCCCGCGAACAGGGCTTTCACAGTGACATCACAGGCCAATTGATGACTGTTGCATCGACACAACCGTTCCTCGATATGCTATTCGAGGATCTCAAACGGTACGGCGAATCTGAACGATACCGTGCCTGTATTGATTCGCTGAATGCTTTGGACACTGAGGAACTGGATATTCTAATCGAGGTCATCAACGAATATTGGGGAACCAGAGCGTTCCTTTCGGTCGCGCAGAACCATGTTACGCTGACAAATGACCTGTTGGAACGTGGGAATCGATTTAGTATTGAGGATATTGACGATGCGAGACAGGGTATCGAGATATACAAGAAGTGTATGGATATCTGTGATAGCGGGTTCCCTGCCCTGATGAACCTGAAGTACGTAGTTGACGGGGACGATCCTCGAGGCAAAGACTTCATCTCAATGGGATTCGGCGCAGCACGAAATACTCTGGAAGAACACGGCGTGTTCGATTCGGTGGTTGATGCTGTTGATGCTGATCTGCGTAACGCGATTTCTCACGGGGATCTCTGGGTTGACAACGTCGAGAACACCATTGAGACAAATAACCCGGATAAGTCGTACTCGCTTGAGGAATTCGACGACGCTGTTTCGGTCGCAATCCCACTTGCTCGGTTCGTGGCGACACTACCGACTGTTATTCGAGCGCGGTGGGCGGCAGAGAAATCTGGTTTCTCTGGGCAAGCACGAGATAAGCTAGAGTAGGTGCGTGCGAGTCTCTCCCCCCTTGAGTACTAGTCGAGTCGAAGCGGGTCGATGGTCGCTACAACGTTATCATCGGTCGAGAGCAATGTGACCTGTCCATCGTCTGCTCGCCGCGCACGCAACTTGTCGTCATGTTTCTTTAGAACCTCTAAGGGAACGTCGGTGCGTATCTCACCGTCTCCGTCAGCCCGGTCTAACGACAGATATACCGTCTCGTCCATCGGGGGTGTGGTGTAGTTCAGCGAGTAACCGAGGATGGATTCTATTTTGTCTTGATGTTCCGATTTCAGGGTCTCTGGTAGGTCAGCAGGGTCTTGCGCGATGTTCGAAGGGGAGTCAAGAAGTGTCTCTGCGAGCGGGTCGTCCTCGCCGTACTCATCGAGATATTGCACGAACCATTCTGGCCGCATTTCCTGTTCCAGCTGTTGGCCGCATTGCGAGCAGTAGCGCATGCCGGTATCGACGCTGACATTGCAGTTCGGGCAATTCTCGATTGGGGCGACAGTACGTGAATCGTCGTTTTCAGCCTCTATACCGAAGGTGTCGAGGATTTGGCTGTTGACGTCCTCACCCGTCAGGTGCTCGTAGCGCTTCAACTGCCCGCTCTCTCGTGCCCACCCTGCCCGATACTCGATTTCCCGGTCGCTCATCCCTCTGAGCGCCCAAATCGTCACCGCTGAGTGTTTCAAGTTATGTGGATGGAGTTTTTCCTCATCGATGTCGAAATCGCGTGCCAGACGCTTCATTCTCCGTCTGAACATCGGTGGTGAGATTGACCCGTCGTCGTCTGGGTCGTCGTGGCTCCAGTGGCGACCGATCTTGTGGAACAACGGGGCTTCGTCGTCGTCAGGGCGGGGATGTTCGTTCCGGAGATAGCTCCGAATGTACCCTGCGGAGAACGTTGCGACATGCGTGCGCCCTTCCGAGCCTTTCTGTCCACGAGCTTCCTCGTTCAAGGAAATTTCGCCGACAGCGGCTCCCTCTTCGTACTCAAAGTCTTGGACTCGCAAGGCACAGAGAGCGCCGATTCTGAGGCCAAGATCAATCAGGACGGAGAACATGGCTTTGTCCCGAATTCGGTTGCTGGCTTCCG
>Ga0207715_100314_pt1 | contig 14796 bp, 10 predicted proteins | sample A23M3SouthBayCA_FD_187732 | JGI IMG/M metagenome (GOLD analysis project Ga0207715, IMG submission 187732) | Aerobic enrichment media from Eden Landing Ponds, California, USA - A23 M3 (SPAdes) | ecosystem: Environmental > Aquatic > Marine > Unclassified | place: USA: Emeryville, California... | reverse complement strand
CGACGCGGAGTTCGAGCTGTTCTCGGACCTCGAGGCCGTCGCGCACGCCCGGACGTGGCAGACCACGGAGAGCGGGTTCGAGCGCGACCCCCTGGATGCCGCTGCCGCCGACGCCGGACCCGTCGACACGCTCAGCCAGTCAACGCTGGCGCGACTCGTCAACTGCCCCCGCGACCACCTGTTCGACCGCCTCGTCGACGGCCCGGACCGGGACTACCTCGTGGAGGGGTCGCTGTTCCACGACTTCGCCGAGGTGTACGCCGGGCACGCGGCCGCGGTCGGCGAGGACGAACTCGACGCCGTCATCGACCACGCGCTCGAGACCACCGCGCCGTTCCGCCGCTCGGTCGACGAACCCACGGCGCGGACCCGCTACCGCGTCGGGCTGGAGACCATCGCCGAGTTCCTCGACGAGCGGCCGCCCGAGGGCGCGCCGTTCGTCGCCGAGGGGTCGGGCGGTGGCGAGAACGCCGTGGCCGACCTGCTCGGCCTCGACGCCGACGCGCCCCACGCCGAGTGGTGGTTCGAGGACGCGGCCCTGGGGCTGAAGGGGCTGGTCGACCTCGTGTCCGCCCCGACGGCGCTCGTCGACTACAAGAGCGGCACCCGCAAGTCGGCCACCGGGGTCGTCCGCCGCTCGGCGCTCGACCCGCCCCACGACGCCCCGGACTTCCAGGCGCTCGCGTACCTCAATCACCTCCGGACTCGGGTGCCCGACGACGAGCTGTCGTTCACCTTCGTCCACTTCCTCGAGACGCTCGACGACGCCGTCGTCGGCGAGGCGCCCCTCGAGGACTGCCTGACCACCGTGACCTACTACCCCGTCCCCTTCGCCGAGTTCGTGACCCGCGAGGCCGTGTTCGAGGCGTTGCGGGCGGACGGGCCCGGCGACTGCCGGAAGACGTTCGAGGGGGTCGAGCACGAGGACGTCGTCGACGGGCTCGACGCGCACCCGTTCCCCGACGGGGACTCGAAGGCCGACCTGCTCGACTCGCCGCTGGGCGACGCCCTGCACGACCGGCTTCGCGAGGTGGTGGGCGACTACGCGTACGTCGAGAACGGCTGTGCGCAGGCGCTGGCCGAACTGCGGACGCGCCGCGACGCGAACTACTTCGCCGACGACCTCGACGCCTTCGAGGCGTTCGTGGCGGAGCGCCGCGCCGAGTTGAACCGCTACCGGACCGGCGAGGAGCGCTTCCCCGTCGAGGGCCTGGCCGGCGAGCCGAACTACCGCCGCGTCGACCACCGCGACATGCTCCTCGAGGTCGATGCCTGAGCCGAACCCCCGCCAGCGCGAGTTGATCGAGTCCACCGAGGGCATCCACCTCGTCGACGCGGGAGCCGGGACCGGGAAGACGTTCGCCCTGACGCGGCGCTACGCGAGCATCGTCGACCAGCCGGACGTCGACCCGGACGACGTGCTCCTCGCGACGTTCACCACCAACGCCGCCGCCGAGATGCGAGAGCGCGTCGTCGCGAACTCCACCTACGGGACGCGGGAACTGCGGGACGCGCCCATCCAGACGTTCCACAGCCGCTGTCACGACCTGCTGCTCGAGCACGGCTTCGACGCGCCGACCCACCTCGGCATCGACGACCGCATCGCCGACGCCACGCGGGTCGTCGACGACGACCTGGTGGAGCGCGAGGAGTTCCGGCGCTTCGTCGAGCGGTTCCGCGACGAGCACCCCGAGTACCGGGACCTCTACCGGGTGGTCGCCGACCCGGGGGCGCTGCTGGACCTGCTCCGCGAACTCGCCGCGAAGGGCGTGTTCCCGACGGCCGAGGGCTGGTACCGGGACGGCGAGGCGGCACTCGACGGGGACCTCGACGCCTTCCGCGACCTGTTCGAGGCGGCCAACGCCCCGCGGAACGGCGGTCGCAAGCAGTCACCACTCCGCGAGGCCCTCGGCCGCTACGGGCGGACAAAGTGCTACCTCCCGGACGCGCCAGGTCGTGGGGAACTCCGCGGCGACGGCAAGGCGGTCCCGGAGTCGGTCGCTCGGCGGGCGTTCGAGGACGACCGGGCCCACCTCAAGGCCTTCGTCCACGACCTGTACCACGGCTACCTCGCGCACGCCCTCTCCCGGAACTACCTCACCTTCGGGATGCTCCAGGGGTACGCGTACGTCCTGCTCTGCGAGGACCGTGCCCTGCGCGACGAACTCGCCTTCGACTACGTGATGGTCGACGAGTTCCAGGACACCAGCGAGATACAGTTCGAACTGGCGCTGCTCTCCTGTGGCACGGACAACCTCTGTGTCGTCGGCGACTGGAAGCAGTCAATCTACGGGTTCCAGTACGCCGCCGTCGAGAACATCCTCGACTTCGAGGACCGGCTGGCGCGGTTCACCGCGGCGCTGAACGACGACGGCGAGCGCGTCGGGTTCGACGACTGGTCGGTCACGCGCATCGAACTCGACCGGAACTACCGCTCGACCCAGGCGGTACTCGACGTCGCCGAGGAGGCGCTCGTCGTCCCCGCGAGCGGGAGCGAGGACGTGGCCGCCGACGAGGTCCGTGACCGGGTCGTCTCCCTGCGGGCCGACACCGACAGCGACCGCACCCGCGTCGAGGCCGTCCAGCACGCCGACGAGCACGAGGCCCTGCTCACGAAGGTGCAGTCCATCGTCGGGAACGAGGCCTACGCCATCGAGGACGACGGCGAGGTCCGGGCACCGACCTACGGCGACATCGCGGTGTTGACTCGCACGACGGCCTTCGGCCGCGAACTGCTGCAGACCACCGAGGCCCACGACGTGCCGATGGCCTACGAGGGCGGGGTGGAGCTGTTCCGGACCGACCAGGCGAAACTCGTGCTCGCCTGGCTGCGCATCCTCGAGCGAGACGGCGAGCGCGGCTGGGCGGTCGTCCTCGAGCGGGCGGGCTACGCGATGGGGGAGATAGCACACGCCCTGGAGACCGGCGACTACCCCGAGGCGATGGTGACCTTCCACGACGGCCTCGCCGCCCTGGACAGCGTGGGGGCCGTGGCCGAGCGCGTGCTGGCCCGGTACGGCTACGACGGCACGTACGCGGACGTGGTCGTCGAGACCCTCCAGGACGCCGCCGACGCGACGACGATGACGCGCGGGGACCTCGTCCGGTTCGTCGAGCGCGGCATCGAGACGGGGGCGACCCGCGAGGTCAGCGCCCCCGCCGGCACGGACACCGTGACGGTCCAGACCATCCACGCCGCGAAGGGCCTCGAGTACCCCATCGTCGTCCTCGCGAACATGAACCGTCACGCCTTCCCGCCGTCGGGCGGCGGGAGCCCCGTCGTCTCCTTCGACGACCCGGTCGGGCTCAGACAGCGCAAGCGCTACAGCGAGGCCACCGGACGGCCACACGTCTTCGACGACTGGCGGAGCGACGTCCTGCGGGCCTGCCTGCCGAGCGGCCACGACGAGGAGCGCCGCCTGCTCTACGTCGCGATGACCAGGGCCGAACACCACCTCGTGTTCACGGCCGGCGAGGAGCCGAACACGTTCCTCGAGGAACTGCCGGTCGACGTCGAGACGCTCGAACCCGACATCGACGCGGGCCCCACTGGCGAGACCGTCCAGTCGACGCTCGACGTCGCCGTGCCGCTGCCGGAGGGGCCGGTGGGGCGGACCCCCCACGAACTGATGTCCGAGGAGGTGTTCGAAGACACCGCCGGGGGTCGGGGGACGGAGTTCGGGGCGCGCGTCCACGACTTCGCGGAGGCCCTCGTGGAGGGCGAAGACCCCGACCCTGGCGGCGACGACCCGGACTGGGAGCACGTCCGGCAGTTCGTGGCCGGGCTGGATGGCACCCTGCACGCCGAGCAGGACGTCGTGTTGCCACTCGACGTCGACGGCGAGACGGTGGCCATCTCGGGCGTCGTGGACCTCGTGGCGGTGACCGACGACCGGGTCCGCGTCGTCGACTTCAAGACGGACCAGAGCCGGCGGGCCGCCGCGGAGTACCGGAAACAGCTGAGCGTGTACTGGCACGTGCTGGCGGCGGAGTTCCCCGACAGGGACGTGGTCGCCGATGTGTTCTGGACGCACGACGGGGAGTCCCAGCGGGTCGAGGCGATGGATACCGAGGTGCTCGGGGGGTTCGTTCGAGCGCGGAGTGACCGGTGAGGCGGTCGGCAGCGGGGTCACACGATTCGACGGACCGACGGACTGCCGACCGGGCCGCCGCCTGTGCCGGGGGGCAGTGCGGCGTCCGCCCGGAGCCGTGACCCACGAGTGTCGAACGCGACGGACCTCGCGCAGAACAGGACTCGGTTCCTCACAACACGCGCCGACAGGTAAATTGAGGGGCGTTTATCGTCCAACAGGAGTGTATGGTCGTATGAGCGACACCGAGAGCGACGCGGCGTCACGACGACTGCTCGACGGGGTCGCCGGTCACGCGCTGTTCATGCTCGACACCGACGGGTGCATCTCCGCCTGGCCGACGGTCGCCCGGCGACTCTACGGCTACGCACCGGCGGACGCGGTGGGTCGCCGGCTGGACGCGCTCTTCGCCGAGGAACGGGGGACGCCCCCGCTGGTCGAGGACCTGCTGGCCGAGGCCAGAACCGAGGCGGTCGAGGTCGACAGCTGGCACGCGCGGGCCGACGGGTCGGTCTTCTGGGGGAGCTGTACGCTCTCCCCGCTGACCGAGGAGGGCTTCGACGGCTACGCGGTCGTCGTCCGGGACACGACCTCGCGCAAGCAGTACGAGCGGATGCTCGAGCGGCAGAACGACCGGCTCAAGGAGTTCACCGACATCCTCTCACACGACCTGCGCACGCCGCTGACGGTCATCGAGGGTCGCCTGTCGCTGTTCCGGGAGACCGGCGACGAGGCGCATCTGGCGACCATCGAGGAGACCACAGCCCGGATGGAACGGCTCGTCGACGACCTCCTCAGAGTGGCCCGACAGGGCCAGGTGGTCAAGGACCCGGAGCCGACCGACATCGAGGCGGTGCTGGAGACGGCCGGCGAGGGCGCGCTGCCAGAGAGCGCGACGCTCCGGTACGAGGCGGTCCCGCGGGTCATGGCCGACCCCGACCGGCTGGTGCAGCTGTTCGAGAACCTCCTGCGGAACAGCGCCGAACACGGCGGCGAGGGCGTCACGGTCCGGGTCGGGCCGCTCCGGGACGGCTTCTACCTGGCGGACGACGGCCCGGGCATCCCGGCGGCCGACCGGGAGCGGGTGTTCGACCACGGGTACACGACGCGCGACGACGGGACTGGCTACGGCCTCTCCGTCGTCCGGTCAATCGTCGGCGCGCACGGCTGGGACATCGCCGTCGAGAGCGGGGACGACGGCGGGGCCCGCTTCGAGGTGACGGGCATCGAGTTCGTCGACGGCCAGGCGTAGGCCCCGGACGGGCAGGGGAGCGTGGCACCCACGGTACGTGCCGGGAATCCTCTCCACGTGGCAACATGCGTGCTACCAATTTACATGGGTCCGGGTCCCCTGCAAGCGTATGCGCGCGGCGGACGACACCATCACCGTCCTCCACGTGGACGACGAGCCGGGTCTCGGCGACCTCGTCGCGACCTGCCTGAAACGGGAGGACGAGCGGCTGACGGTCCACACGGCCCCGAGTGCCGCCGACGGTCTGGCGGTCCTCGACGAGCGGGCGGTGGACTGCGTCGTCTCCGACTACGACATGCCGGGGCAGAACGGCATCGAGTTCCTCCGGGCGGTCAGAGAGTCCCACCCCGACCTCCCCTTCGTCCTCTACACCGGCAAGGGGTCCGAGGAGGTCGCCGCCGAGGCCATCTCCGCGGGCGTGACCGACTACCTGCAGAAGGAGCAGGGCACCGACCAGTACGCGGTCCTGGCCAACCGCATCGTCAACGTCGTCGAGTCCTACCGGTCGCGACAGGAGCTCGCGGAGCGGAACCGGTCGCTCCGCCGGTACAAGCACATGGTCAACTCGATGGACGACGCCGCCTGTGTCTACGACGCGGACGGGCGCTTCGTCATCGTGAACGAGTACCTCGCGGACTGGTACGACACGACCCGCGAAGCCCTCGTGGGCGAGAAGAGCGAACTCATCCCGGCCATCCGGGCGCAGGCCGACGACGGCGACCCCTACGGGGCGCTGCTGGACGGCCGGCGCGACCACGTCGAGGGGGAGATAGCGGCCGAGTTCCCCGGGCACGGGCGCGCCGTGCTCGAGTACCGGCTGACGCCGCTCGTCGCCGACGGGACCATCGAGGGGGTCGTGGGCGTGGCCCGGGACGTCACGGAGCGGAAGGCCCGCGAGCGCGAGTTCCACCGCACGAAGCGGGCGATGGACGAGGCTCCCGTCGGCATCACCATCACCGACCCCGACCGCGAGGACAACCCCATCATCTACGCGAACCCCCGGTTCCGGGAGCTGACCGGCTACGAGGAGTCGGAACTCCTGGGCCGGAACTGCCGTTTCCTCCAGGGGCCGGACACGACCGACGAACCGGTCACGGAGATGCGGCGGGCCATCGACGCCGAGGAGACAGTCACCGTGGAACTCCGCAACTACCGGAAGGACGGCACGGAGTTCTGGAACCAGGTCCACGTCGCGCCGGTGCGCATCGACGGCGAGGTCACCAACTACGTCGGGTTCCAGCAGGACGTCACCGAGCGCACGGAGCGGGAACGCGAGCTCGAGCGGCAGAACGACCGCCTGGACCAGTTCAGCAGCATCGTCTCCCACGACCTGCGCAACCCGCTGAACGTCGCCCAGGGGCAACTGGCGCTGGCCCGCGAGGACCGCGACGACGAGCACCTCGAGGCGGTGGCGCGGGCCCACGAGCGCATGGAGAGCCTTATCTCGGACCTGCTGACGCTGGCCCGGAGCGGTGACCCGGTCACCGACCTGACGCCGGTGGACCTCGCCGCCGTCACGGCGGACTGCTGGGCGACCGTCGACACGGCGGACGCCACACTGGAGACCGACGCCGAGGGCACCGTGCTGGCGGACGAGGGGCGGCTGAAGCAGGTGCTGGAGAACCTCGTCCGCAACGCCGTGAACCACGGGGCCACGGGCAGTCGGCCGCGGGCCGACGACGCCGGCGACCACGGCGTCGTGGGCGTGACGGTGACGGTCGGCACCCTGGACGACGGCTTCTACGTGGAGGACGACGGGCCCGGGGTCCCGCCCGAGGACCGGGACGCCGTCTTCGACGCCGGCTACACGACGACCGACCAGGGGACGGGGTTCGGATTGCACATCGTCGACCAGGTGGCCGAGGCCCACGGCTGGACGGTCAACCTGACCGACGGCACCGACGGCGGCGCGCGATTCGAGGTCACCGGCGTCGAGGTCCTCGAGGAGTGACCGCGGCCGGCAGCCCGTGCGTCCCCCGGAACGCCGCGGAGCCGGTGGGCCGGCCCGGCGACGGAACCCGACCGACGCGGCTGGAGTCCAGAGCGAGGACCCGCCGGCCCGAACTACTGGAGTGTCTCGGCGAACCAGTCCGCCGCGACCGTCGCGACCGCCGCCAGTTCGCCCTCGCCCTCGAAGAGGTGCCCGGCACCCTCGACGACGTGCAGCGACGCCTCGCAGGAGAGTCGGTCGAGGGCCTCGCGGTTGTGTTCGAGCACCCGGGTGTCCGCGCCGCCCACGACGAGCAGCGTCGGCACGTCGAGCTCCTCGAGGACCGCGGCGGCCATGTCGACGCGACCGCCCCGGGCGACGACGGCCTCGACGCCGTCCTCGACCCGAACCGCCGCCCGCAGCGCCGCGGCCGCGCCCGTACTCGACCCGAAGTACCCCACGTCCAGCCCCCGGGTCGCGGGCCGCGTCCGGAGCCACTCGGTGACCGCGACGAGCCGGTCGGTCAGCAGCGGGACGTCGAAGCGGTTCTCCCGGTTCCGGTCCTCCGCCTCGGTCAACAGGTCGAACAGGAGCGTGCCGATGCCCTGCTCGCGGATGACCTCCGCGACGAAGTTGTTGCGCGGGCTCTTCCGGCTCGAGCCGCTCCCGTGAGCGAACACCACCAGTCCCGTCGCACCCTCCGGGACGGCGACGGTCCCCTCGAGTTCGACGTCGTCGACCGGGATGTCGACGAGCGTCTCGGGCGCGCCGGCCATACCGGCCCCCACATCCCCCGTGAGTAAGATTCACACGGTCGTTCCGGCGTCGTGAGAACGCCCACACCGACAGGGGAGGTATCCCGTCGGACCGCGGGCCACCGTCGAGGCTGTGTGGACGCTCGCGGACCAGGTGGGCTGCCCCGGGACGTCGAGCGGTCGGGGCTGTGCCCGCGAGCGTGGTCACTCCGCGACGGGGCGTCGAACGCGTGAGGTTCTCGGAGTGTGGGAACGCGAGTGTGGTGTTTTTCGGCCGCCGGGCGTCTGTCCACCCGGGAACGGTCCCAGGGAGGCTGCCACCGATGACCGAACGCGCAACGGACGACGCCGACGACCGACGTGCCGACCGAGCGACGCCCGACGCCTCGACTCCTGCTCTCGCTGCGGAGGTGGTCGTCTCGCAGGACGGCCCGGCCGAGTGTACGCTCTTCCCGGCGGACGCGACCGGCCTCGCGCGGCTGACGACCTGGATTACCGCGGAGGAGGGGTCCTTTGTCAGCCTCGAGGACCGGCGCTGACTCACCTCGCCGACCCCGCTGCCCAGGGACCGAGCCGGCGGCGTGGACACCGTCGAGATGAGCGGCGTCGCGGTGGGCGACGACGTGGCCGGGGCGGCCACCGAGGTCGATGCGGAGAATTTTAAGGATAGATGGTGATGGTTGTGGCATGGCGACAGACGCCAGTTCGGAAGGGCCGCTCGTCTCGTGGTACCGGAGCCGTATCGGGGACCCGAACACCGAGGACGAGGCGCGGGGCTACTGGCTCTTCGCGCTGGGCGTGGTGCTCGGTGCCGTCGGCATCCTCCTGTTCCTCGCCGGCGACCCCGGTAGCACGGTCAGGCAGTGGGCCATCGTCGTCGCGTCGGCCGGTCTGGCGCTGGTGTTCGCCGGCCCGATACTCCGCCTGCCGCTCCGCCCCGTCGCGACGTGGCTCGTGGGCATCGGCCTCCTCGCCTGTGCGGCGGCCATCGTCTGGTTCTACGTGACGTACCCCGGCCAGTGGGACCCGGAGACGGGTCAGCCCACCGTCGTCGGCCTGTACGCGGCCGGCCTGCTGGCCATGGCCCTCGGCGGCGTGTTCGTGCCAGTCCTGGCGGGCCGGGGCGAGGCGGCGGCGAGAGCCGAGGCGCTCGAGGGCGACGTCGACGAACTCGAGACGGCCCTGGTGGAGACCGCGGCCGACGAGGACGACCTCGCGCGGGTCGTCGCACGGCTTCGGGACGAACTCGACGACGCGGCGGCCGACGAGGGCGACCTGGCGGCCCGGCTCCGCGCGCTCCGGGAGAGCCAGAGCCGCTTCGAACTGTACGAGGACCGGGGGGAGGAGTGGCGCTGGCGGCTCCGCCACGCCAACGGGAACCTCGTCGCGTCCAGCGGCGAGGGGTACACCCGGAAGCACAACGCGCAGAAGGGGCTGCAGGCCGTGCGGCGGGACGCGCTCGGCGCGACGGTCCTGCTCGTCGAACGCGAGGCCGACCTCCCCGACGCCGACGAGACCTTCGAGCCCGTCGAGGAGCAGACGAGCCGCGCCGACTTCGAGGTGTACGCGGACGACGCCGGCGAGCACCGCTGGCGGCTCAGACACGAGAACGGGAACGTCATCGCCGACGGCGGCGAGGGCTACGCCTCCCGGGGCGGCGTCGAGGACGCCGTTGAGGGCGTGCGCGAGTACGTCGGCCCGGCGGACTACCTGCGGCCGGACCCGACCGCCGTCGAGGTGTACCGGGACCGGGCCGCCGAGTGGCGCTGGCGGCTGGTGCACCGGAACGGCAACGTGCTCGCCGACGGCGGCGAGGGCTACTCCCAGCGCAGCAACGCCCGGCGAGCCATCGACCGCATCCGGGACGGCATCGACGAGATGACCGTCGAGGTGTACGAGGACGCCGCCGGCGAGTTCCGCTGGCGGCTGCTGGGCGGCAACGACCGCATCATGGCCGACAGCGGCGAGGGCTACGCCGCCCGCGGCGGGGCCGAGGAGGCCGCCGAGAACGTCCGGGAGTACCTCCCGGCGGCCGACGTCCTCGACATCGGGCAGGCGGTGTTCGAGGTGTACGAGGACGCGGCCGACGAGTGGCGCTGGCGGCTCCGCCACCGCAACGGCGAGATACTGGCCGACTGCGGCGGCGGGTACGCCGACCGGAGCGGGGCCTGGGACGGCATCGAGAGCGTCAAGCGGAACGCGCCGACCGCGGACGTGACGTCGAACTGACCGGCACCGGTGCGGTCGACCGGCCAGGCGTCAGAGTTCGAGCACGCCCCGGTACAGTTCGGCGTGGTCGACGAATCCGTCGACGCGGTCCTCGACAGTGGCGAACTCCCGTTCCAGGGACTCGACGACGTCGTCGCTCGGGTCGACGTCGTGGGACTCGTAGAACTCGGAGGTCTCCCCCAGCGTCCGCATGACGTAGTAGAAGTTGAACGGCCGGAAGATGACCGGGCGCTCGACCCCCTCGGCGGTGGACGAGGGCTCGACCCGCGTGTCGAAGCCGGTCTCGTCGAACTGCTCGACGATGCGCTCGACCCGCGCGGAGCGCTCCAGTCGCTGGGCGTCCCGCCAGAACTCGGTGTCGCCCCCGGCGTACAGGTAGTGGACGGTGACGAAGTCGGCGATGGACTCCCAGGCGTTCGCCACCCAGGCGTTGTACGCCTCGCGGAGGGGAGCGTCGTTGACCTGGGCGTGGGCGGCGAGGAGGTTCGCCAGGTTGACGGCGCACTGCGCGTTGGCGGTGAGGCCAGTCGACTGGAGTGGCTCGCCGAAGCCCTGCGCGTTGCCGATGGCGACGCAGTTCGCCTCCCAGGCCTCCTCGTGGTACCCCGGATTCCACCGGTAGGTGTCGACGGCCGCCCTGTCCACGTCGCCCGCTACCTCGTCGAGGAACTCGTCGAGCGCGTCGTCGTAGTCGACGTAGTCGGCACCGAAGACGTAGCCGCGGTCGCGGCAGTCGTAGGTGTCGATCTGCCAGAACCAGCCGTAGTCCCCGCCCTTGACGACGGTGGCGGAGTGCACGTCGTCCAGGTCGCGCTCGACCTGGGCGTGGAAGGCAGCGTTCACCGGCAGGTCGAACTCCAGGAAGTCGCTCTCCTGCTCGCCCTTGAGGACGCGCGCGAAGCCGGTGGCGTCGACGTAGAGGTCGGCGTCGTAGGCCTGCTCCCGGCCCCGGACCGTCTCGATGCGCGCCCCCTCTGTCTCGACCTCGACGATGCGGTCGTCGACGAGCGCGATGCCCCGCTCCCGGCAGAGCGTCCGGAGGAAGGCGTTGTAGCGGTCCGTGTTCAGGTGGTAGGCGACGTCGTCGTAGCCGTCCTGTCGCGGGTCGTACCGGTAGGCGGTCCTGTCCCGCGCCGCCAGTTCCTGCCCGACGGTCCGGAACTGCTCGCCGTCGACGACCGCTTCGTAGAGGCGGGCGTACGTGTCGGCGGCGTCGGGGTCGTCGACCGCGGGGAACTTCACCTGGAGGTCGAAGGGGAAGAAGAACTCCGGCGCGTCGCCCCAGTCCCGGAAGTGGACCGCGCCCTTGAACACCGGTCTGACCTCCTCGAGGAATCGCTCGCGCGGAATCTCGAGGGTGTTGTGCAGCACCTCCAGCATCACCGAGTAGGTGCTCTTTCCGACCCGCGGGAGGTCGTCCTCGAAGTCGTCGACGACCGCGACGCGGACCCCGGGGTTGACCTTCTTGAGCGCCAGTGCGGCGAGCAGTCCCGCGTCGCCCCCGCCGACGACGGTGACGTCCTCGATGACCTCGTCTTCGACCATGGTCGTGCCGACCGATGGCACGTGTCACCGTAAGCCACACTCCGAACAGGTTCGGTCACGCCAGCCCGACTCAGGCCGCGCCGACCCGGTAGAACGCGACGTCGTGGCCCGGCACAGTCGCCCCGACGACGTCCTCGACGGCGAACGCCTCGTCCGTCCAGAGGTCCCGGCACTCGTAGGCCGCGGCGTCCGGGAGCGCGAGCTGGTCGACCCCGAGTTCCACCTCGCGTGTGGACTCGCCGCGGTTCAGCAGGCAGACCGCCACGTCGCCGTCGGCGAGTGGCTTCGCCCAGACCTCCCCGTCGCCGTCTCGCTTCCGCCTGGTCCCCTGCACGCCCGCGGGGTCCTGGTTCACCGCGATGGCCGCCTCGTTCGTCAGGATGTCGCGCGTCGCCGCGTCCATCTCGCGGACGTCGTTGCCGGCGAAAAGCGGCGCGGCGAGGACACACCAGAGGCTGAAGTGCGCGCGGGACTCGCTCGTCGTCAGGCCGTCGTTGCCGACCTGGAGCATGTCCGGGTCGTTCCACCCGCCGGGGCCGGCGTGCTCGGCGAGGCCGACCTGCTGGTCCAGGATGGCGAGCACCGAGTCCCAGGTGTCGTGGATGTCCGTCGTCGTCCGCCACGTGTGCGCGCCGACCTCGCGCGCCCACTCCCACTCCTCGTACTCGCCCCAGGAGCACTGGCTCTTCACGACGGAGCGGCCCGTGGCGTCGAGGGCGTCCCACATCCGGCGGTAGCGCTCTCGGGCGTCGAAATCGAGGTGGTCGCCGCAGTTGTCGTACTTCAGGAAGTCGACGCCCCAGTCGGCGAACGTCTCCGCGTCCGCCTGCTCGTGGGTGAGACTCCCGGACGTCGGGTAGTCGTCGTACCGGTGGGCGCAGGTGAACGTCCCCGCCGACTGGTAGATGCCGTAGGCGAACCCGCGCTCGTGGACGTAGTCGCCGAGCGCCGCCATGCCCCGCGGGAAGCGCTCGGGGTTGCCGACCAGTTCGTCCTCGTCGGTGCGCTCGTGGGCCATCCAGCAGTCGTCCAGCGTGACGAACTCGTAGCCGGCCTCGCGCATGCTGGACTCGACCAGAGCGTCGGTCACCTCGCGAATCTGCTCGCCGTCGATGTCACAGCGGAAGGCGTTCCAGCTGTTCCACCCCATCGGTGGCGTCCGGGCGAGTCCGGTGGTGTCGGCGGTCACGGCGCAACCGCCGGCGCGCCGGAGAAAAAGCGTGCCGGTCGCTCCACCCGGCGGACACGGGGCCCGCCGACGCCGGGAGGTTTTTGCCCCCGGTCCGCGTCACCCACGCACACGCCATGGACCGACGTGCCTTCTGGGCGGTGCTGCTGGTCGTCCTCACCGGGTGTGGCGTCATGCTCTACGGCGTCTCGCTCAACCACGGCGCAGCGCCGAACGTCCCCGTGGGCGTCGGCGGCGCCGTCGTCCTCGTCGGCATCGCCGCGCTGACGCTGGGCATCGCGGCCGCCGAGGACGACGCCGGCCACTGACCCGCGGCCCGGAGCCGCCGCCCGCTGGTCGGTGCGTCGCCGCCATCCGACGTTTTATGCGGCGGCCGCCGGAAGGCGGTGGCAACCGAGCCCATGGCCGACGACACGCGCGACTCGGGCGTCCCGCTCCGGGTCCTCTGGCCGCACGCGTTCGACCGCCGTGAGCAGTGGGCCGTCGGCGGCGTGCCCTTCCACCGCGGCGAACTGGACCCCGAGGAAGACGTCGCGCTCCGCGACGCCGACGGCGCGAACCTGCCGCTCCAGACGCGCGAACTGGCCTCCTGGCCCGACGGGTCGGTGAAGTGGCTGCTGCTCGTCACCCGCTGTGACCTCGTCGGCGGCGACCCGCCGGGCGAGGGCGAAGCGGTCGACGGTGCCGACGGCCTCCGCCTCGTCCGGGGGGAGCCCCCAGGGATGCGCTACCGCGGCGTCCGGGTCGAAGACGGCGCGGACGCGGTCCGTGTGCACACGGGCCCGCTGTCGTTCACGGTCCCGCGCGACGAGTCGACGCTGCTCTCCTCGGTCGAACTCGACGGCCGCGAACTGCTCCGCGAGGGCGGCCGACCGGAGCTGTTCGTGGCCGTCGCGGACCGCGAGACGGGCGAGCGCACCCGCTACTCGGACCGCGAGAGCGGGACGTTCCGCTCCGTCGAGGTCGAGGAAGACGGGCCGTGCCGGGCTGTCGTCACCGTCACCGGGACCCACGTCGCCGACGACGGCGCGACCTTCGGCCCCTACACAGTCCGCCTGTACGCGCACGCCGGCGAGACGGCGCTCCGACTCGCGCACACGTTCGTCTACGACGGCTACCCGGAGACCGACCTGGTCGAGTCGCTCGGCGTGCGGGTCCCCACGACGGTCGACACCCCCCGCCACGTCACCTACGGCGGAGCCGACCGCCCCGTCTCGCGCACCTACGCGGACCGGAGCGAGTGGGACCTGCAGTGGACCGTGGCCGACCTCTACCAGGAGACGCCGGACAGCTACCGCGTCGACAAGCGCGTCGAGGCCGGGAAGCCGCCCGTCGAGATGGAGTCAGGCGACCGGTCGCAGGGGTGGCTGGGCATCTCGACCGACGACGCGGGGGTCGCCGTCGGCGTCCGGGATGCCTGGCAGCAGGCGCCGACGGCGCTCCGCGCGGAGCCTGGCGACGGCGCCGTGACGGCGTTCCTCTGGCCGGACCGGGGCGAGGCACTCGACCTCCGGCGGTACTCCGACTCGGCGTACGGCAAGATCTACGAGTGCCCCGCGGAGGCAGAGGACATGACGACCCCGGCGATGCCGACGATGAACGCCCACGGGGTGTCGAAGACCCACGACGTGCGCCTGCAGTTCCACGACGGGGACGTCGAGGGGACCGACCTCGCTGCGGGCTTCGCCGCCTTCGACGACCCGCCCCGGCTGACCGCCCCGCTGGACCGCATCGCCGACACGGCGGTCTTCGGCCGGTACGCCCCAGCGGCCCCGCCGGGGTACGAGGAGCAACACGAGTGGCTC
>Ga0207715_100311_pt1 | contig 15021 bp, 13 predicted proteins | sample A23M3SouthBayCA_FD_187732 | JGI IMG/M metagenome (GOLD analysis project Ga0207715, IMG submission 187732) | Aerobic enrichment media from Eden Landing Ponds, California, USA - A23 M3 (SPAdes) | ecosystem: Environmental > Aquatic > Marine > Unclassified | place: USA: Emeryville, California... | reverse complement strand
CCAGCCCGACGAGCCAGCGGCCCCAGTCGCTGCCGAACAGGGGCGCTCCGGCCTGCTGGCGCAGGCCGGCCCCCGTCTGGGCGGCGACCGCGGACGCGCCGACGGCCACCCCCACGACGGCATCCACGGCGGTAACGTGCCCGGCGTCGGCGGACGCGTACCAGGCGATGGCGACCCCGGCCGGGAGGACGACCGCCGCGCTGACCGCCATGCCTGCGGGGTCGTCCTGGGCGTCCCAGCCCACCATAGCTACCGGGTATTCGTGGCAAGATGATAAAATTCGGGGCGTGTCACGTCAGCGCCCGTCGGTCGCTGCCGCGTCGAGGAACGACCGGACCAGCGTCGCGGCCTCGTCGCCCGGTTCCAGCCAGGGCGTGTGCCCGTGCTCGGGCAGTTCGTGAAACTCGGCGTCGGGCATCCGGCGGGCGACGCGGCGGCCGACTGCCGGCGGCCAGTAGTAGTCCGCCGAGCCCCAGACGAACGCCGTGGGGCGCTCGATGTCGACTATCTGTGACCTGCGGTCGGTCAGCGGACGCATCCGTCCGAACGACCCGGCCTCGGTCATCAGGGAGCGCAGGCTGTCCTGGAGGCCGGGCAGGTCCTGGCGGGTCGCGTACAGTTCGAGGAACCCCGGTGGCACTGCCGAGGCGTCGACGACGCCGAACAGGTCCAGCCACTGCCGCGCGTTCTCGACTCCGTCACCCCGAGACATGAGCCACAGCAACAGCCGGTTGACGACACGGACGGTGAACAGGCGGACCAGCAGCGGGAAGTCCCGGGAGAGGCCGACGGGCGCGCCGACGAGACACAGGCGGTCGACGAACTCGGTGTCAGTGGCGAGGAAGAACCCCTGCCAGCCGCCCAGCGAGTGCGCGACCACGTGGGCGCGGTCGATACCCCACTCGTCACAGAGTTCGAGCAGGTACGCTGTCAGGGACGTGCGGAGGCCCCGACCGCTGTAGCTGGGTTTCGCCGAGAGGCCCTCGCCCGGCATGTCGGGAGCGTACAGTCGGTACCGGTCGGCGAGGGCCGACAGCACCGGCATCCAGATCGCCGCGGGCTCGGTGATACCGTGCAGCAGCACCACTGGTTCGCCGTCGGCCGGCCCGGCGGTGAGGTAGTGGATGCGGCCCGCGGCGTCGGTGTCTGTCGTGTGGGACTCTACCGCGACCCCGCACTCGTCGGCGAAGCGGGCCTGGCGCGCCGCGTATCGGCGTTCCGGGTCGGTCGGCCAGTCCCCGGGCGAACGCCGCGCGGAGCCAGTCACGGACGGTCACCCGACATCCCCAGTGCGAGGCCGGCGGTGAGGGCCCTCGCCGCCCTCCGGTCGTTAGCACGGTGGCCCTCTGCCGGGCGCGGGCGGGGGTGCAGGTCCGTGTGCGCCACTGACAGCCCCCGGGAACAGGCGTCCATCGACCCGGGCGTGGTTGTCCAGCGCTCCGGTGTCGCCGCCGGGGCTGCAGGGACAGTCGTCGCCACCCGAGGCCCCCCGTCCACGGCGCAAAACGCCTGAGTCCTCATCACGACCCCCGTCGGTCGCGCGACGGTTAATCGTCCGCTCGTGTCCCCCCACCGGGGACAGAAACGGCGCGGCGTGGCCCGACGAGGTGCGACAGCCGGCCCGGGTGCCCGATAACCTCGGCAAACCACCGAGCGGTGCGCGGCGGCGACCCCGTCACCGGCACCGACGAGCGCGCTCGGGTAACGTGGCATTGCACGCGTCGTGTTCCCCGGTGGTGGCGTCCGGGGGTGGGTGGGTCGAGCGGCGAACCGGAGCGTTCAACCCGGCGCTGGTCGTTCGATCGGGTGCGCGAGGGTAGCCAAGCCTGGAAACGGCGGCGGACTCAAGATCCGCTCCTGTAGAGGTCCATGGGTTCAAATCCCATCCCTCGCAGTTCTCTCCGAGCATAGCGAGGAGTGAACGAGACGGATGGGATTTGAGCCCTGGAAGTCGCAGCGGCCGAGCGAAGCGAGGCCGACCGTCTTCCTCCGGTTCAAATCCCATCCCTCGCATGCGAGGTTCTGACCGTAGGGAAGAACCTCGATAAGCGAGCGGGGAACGGAGTGACCCGCGAGCCACGCGGCGCGACCGACAGTAAGCCACGCCACACCCCGCGACCCGCCGCGACTGCGACCCCCACACTGAGCCGCCCCCTATATAAGATAGCCCGCGACCGGCCGACCCCCGTCTGACGGTGATTCAAGTACCGTGACGGGCTACGCACGGGTGAACGGATGACGAAAGAGACCGTCCGGTACCCCGACGAGGTCGTCGCCGCCGTGGAGGACGTCATCTCCGACGGCGTGTTCGAGAGCAAGTCGGAGTTCTACCGCTTCTCCGCGGAGTACGTCCTCGACGGCCTCATCGACGGGTACGAGCCCGAGACCTTCGACTTCGAGGAGATAGTCGCCGACCTCGAGGACGGCCACGGCTTCGGCGACGGCGGGGGGTCCGCGGCGCGGGCGGAGGGCGACTTCCTGCAGGCCGTCCTCGAGGTCCGGAAGGCGAGCCTGCGAGGCGACTTCGACGACGCCGAGGACTTCATCGACGCCGAGTACGGGACCGGCGACGTGGAGGCGGTCGTGCTCGAAGAACTGCTCGACCGCTACCGCGAGGCCTGAGCGACGAACCGGGGGTCGCGAGCGTGTCGGATGCGGCCGTGTGACGGACCGCCACAATACTCAAGAGCGTGGCCGCCGGGGAACTGCCCATGGCGGATTCCCCGGACTCGCTCGAGGAACTCCACGAGCGGAACCGGCCGACCAAGACCCGGCCGGTCGCGGTCCGCCTGCCGGAGCCACTCCTCGAGGACCTCGACGACATCTGGGAGGGCGGGGAGTTCAGCACCCGCTCGGAGTTCGTCCGGTCGGTCCTCCACCACGTCGCTGCGAACCCCGAGCAGTTCGCCGACGTCGGCGACGGCCGGGACGGATGCCTTGAGGGCTGAAGCGCGGTCGCCCGCGACGGGCCGATAGGTGACGAGGACCGGTCGCGGGCCCCGGATTCCCGTGGCCGCCGCCGGGACCGGAACGCTGAACTTCCGGCCGGGCCCCTGACCGGCCATGCGCGGACCCGATTCGCTGACCGGCGAGCGCGCGTGGCTCGGGGCCTTCGCTGCGCTCGTCCTCGGCGTCGCGGGTGGGTCGCTCGTCTTCCCCGACGCCGTCTACGGGAACTTCGTCTGGCACTACTTCTGGGGCCCCGTCTACGCCGACGCGAGCGGGGCCACGTGTGCGGCCTGGGAGGGCGGCGCGCGGACGCTCTACTACACGTCGACGGCCTGTTCCGGTGCCACGGAACCCGTCGCCTACCCGGGCTACACCATCGTCTCCGAGATCGGGTACATGGTGCTCCTCCTCTTCGGCCTCGGCGGCGTCATCCTGCTCGTCCGCCGCCTCGGCTTCATGGAGTCGCGGAAGGACGTGTGGGCCCTCGTCCCCTTCGTGTTCTTCGGCGGTGCGCTCCGCGTGGTCGAGGACGTCAACGACACGGCGCTCGGCGAGGCGGCCATCGACCCGTTCCTGGCCTACCCCTGGAACACGCTCATCATCAGCCCGCTCATCTACGTGACCGTCTTCCTGGTGACCCTCGGCGCGGTGACCGCCGCGGTGTGGGGAACTCGACGGGGGTACGTCGAGGACTACCACCGGACCATCGCCGCCGCGGGCGCTGTCGCCCTCGCGCTCGCGCTGGGCGTGCTCGTCTGGGCGGCGGCGACGAAGGACTACGCCAGTTTCCACCCGGTGATGACGGTGCTGACGCTGACCGTCGGCACCGCCGCGGCGGGAGCCGCGTGGTGGCTCACCCGCGAGTACTGGCCGGCGGCGACGGAGGGCACGGGGAAACTCGGACCGCTGGTCGTCTGGGCGCACGCCGTCGACGGCTCCGCGAACGTCATCGGTATCTCGTGGGGCGCGGAACTCGGCCTGCCCTACGGCGACATGAGCCCGAAGCACCCGGCGAACCAGGCGGTCATCGACCTCACGACGTCGGTGCTACCGGAGTCGGTGACTGCGGTGACGGGGACCGTGTGGCCCTTCCTCCCGCTGAAACTCGGGGTCGCGATCGTCGCCGTCTGGCTGTTCAACGACGAGGTGTTCGAGGAGACGCCGCGCTACACGCTGTTGATGCTGCTCGCCATCGTCGCGGTCGGCCTGGGTCCGGGCAGCCGCGACATGCTCCGGGCCACGTTCGGCGTCTAGGGGAAGGGGTGGAACGGCCGGTCGAGGCGGGCCTCGAAGCCCAGCTCGTCCGGCACCGTCCGCGCGCGCTCGCCGAAGTACGGCTCCTCGACGAACAGCGGCTGGGCGGCCGGGGCGAGCACCCGGACCGCCTCGAAGCCGAGTGCCTCGAGATCGCGGGTCGTGAGGCGGGCGGCGTAGGCTTCGACGCCCGCGTCCGCGGCGCGCGAGACGAGTTCCTCGAGTGCCGCCTCGCCCTCGGGAACCGTGTCGGGACCGACGTCACCCACCGGGACCGTCGTGTCCACGTCGAGGAACTCCCGGGCCGCCTCGGGGAACTCGGCGTAGCGCCCGATAGCGGCGTCCGCGTCGGCGGCGTCCTCCGGCCCGAGGCCGCGCAGTTCCATCCAGTTCTGGAGCGCCTCCTCGAGCGCATCGACGGCCGCGGCGGTGCCGTCGAGGTGCGCGGCGGAGCCGAGCGCGAAGCGGGGCCACTCATCGCGGTGGACGGCGACGGCGACGACCGGCACGTCCACGTCCTGGGTGAGCAACAGCGGCGTGACGGTCAGGTCCTCGCTGCGGGCGCGGCGGGCGAGCGCGTCGAAGTCCGCGTCGTCGACCGCGAGCCCGAGCGGTTCGAACGTCGAATACCAGGCGAGCATCGCGGCGTCGCGCTCGAGCACCTCGCGGAGCCCCGAGCGCAGGGCACCGACCGTCGAGTTCCCGAGACCGAGCCCGGTCGTGATGGCCGGTCGGTACTCCTCGTCGGGCGGCGGGAAGTGGACGAATGACGCGGGCAGCGACGTGGCCGACCCCGAGGCCAGGTGCTCGCCCGGGACCCAGGCGAGGTCGTCGCCGTGGCTGGCGACGGGCGCGTCGGACGGGGTAACGAACGCCGTCGGCGAGACGGCGCGCTCGAGGTCGTCCCGCGTGGCGACCTCGAACTCGTCCTCGCGGTACGTCCCGGCCGCGTAGCGTTCGAGGGCCTCGCCGATGGCCTTCACGTAGGCGGCGTTCCAGTCCGCGGCGACCCCCGCGGCCTGCCGGTTCGCCGCGGCGTCTGAGAACCCGGTAGTCGACCCGCTCTCGGCGAGGTAGTACGGCGCCGGGTAGGACTCCTGCTCCCCCACGACGGCCACCGGGCCGAGGCGCTCGTCCACGGCGCGGTCGGCCGCCGCAGCGGCGTCGTCCAGCGACCGCTCTGCGTCGTCGCGGCCGAGGGTCCGGTCGCGACCGGCACCACAGGCCGGGCAGTTCGGCACGGCAAGCAGTTCGCGGCGCGTCGGCACCGGCCCCGACTCGACGACGGTGCCGGCGACGGCGGTGCCCTCGACCGCACTGACCGCGAGCCGGCCGGCGTGCGCGCCCGCGAGTCGGGCGTCCGCCCGCGTCGTCGCGCCGTCCTCGACGCCGTCCCCGGCGACCGAGTCACAGCGGAGCGCGAGACAGCGGAAGCAGGGGCCGTCGGGACCAAGCGCGGACACGCCGCCAGGAACCCCCTCCCGTCGGCGACCGCCCACACCGCCCACCTCGACGGCCAGCCAGGGGACCGCGGCGTCGAGCGCCGCGTCGTTCGCCCGCTCGAACCCGTCGTCGCCGGCGGCCCCGACGACGACCGCGAGGTCGGCGTCGCCGACGCGGTCGAGGCCCGCCCGCTCCACCGTCGCGTCCGCGTCCCCGAGCGCCGCGACCACGGCCTCCGCGGCGGGGCCGCTGCCGACGACGGCGACGTTCACCGGCACCACTCCGCCACGCGCGTCTCAGGCATGACCCGCTCGACGGGCGGTCGCGAGAAAAGGACGGCGGTCCTACGAGGCGAGGACGCTCGTCGCCACGCTGGCGAGGTCGTCGACCTCGGCGTCCTGCAGGCGGTCGTCGGCCAGGCGCAGACGCAGGCGCGGCCGGCCCACGTCGATGGGGACCTTCTCGGTGTCGATGAGGCCGAGGTCCTCGAGTTTCGTCTTCGTGCGGGAGAACGTCGCCTTGCTGGCGATGCCCACGTCCTCGCCCCACTTGCTGATGTCGTAGAGCAGGACGCGGTTGCGCGCCGCCACGAGGAGGCTGACAGTCACCTCGTCGAGGTCGTCCTCGTCGCCGCGGGCGGTCTCCATCGAGGCGAGCACGGCGTCGAAGTCCGCCCGGGCCTCCTCGCCGATCTCGGTGCCGAGCGTCTCGCGCACGGCCGTGATGGGCGGCGTCCTGAGCTGGAACGGGTCGGCGGCCTCCCAGTCGGTGTCGATGGCGGCGGTCGCGGTCTCGACGAACTCCGCGTCGTCCGCGGCGATGCCGGCCACCCGGTCGCCGATGGCGACGAGAGAGACCACAGTCTCGGGCGTGAGCACGAGAGAGTGACGCGGGAGATCCGATGCGGTGCGAAGCGAGAGCACGTCGTCGTCGACGAGGTCGGCCGCGCGGCTGGCGACGAGGAAGTCGTCCATCACGTCCTTGAGGACGTCCTCGACCGCGAGCACGCGGAGCGGCGCGAGGTCATCGCGGTCCGCGGCGGCCTCGATCAGGTCCTCGAGGACGCACCCCGACGGATTCACGACGACGGCGTGGTCGGGGTCGTCGGCCAGGACCGCGTCGAGGACCGCCTCGACGCGCGTGCCGAGTAAATTCGAGTTCATTACAGTCTGGTCGTTTAGGAGCCCAGGTATTTAATTTTATTCTATCCGAATCCATGCCATCGTCGGATGTCACAGCTCTCGCGCGAACGCCCCGGACCACGCCAGGCCGTCGTCGTGGATGACCGGGAGCCCCGCGTCGGCGATGGCGTCAGCGAGCGACTCGCCGTCGAGGTGGACGCTCGCGGCACACCCCCTCAGCCAGTCGGCACGGTCCTCACAGTCACCCGGCGGCTGGAACACGCCGCCGGGCGCGCGGTCGGCGAGCCCCTCGCAGGCGACGTCGTACCCGTCACCCGCCGCCGCGACGCGCACCACGGTCGGGGGGTGGCCGGCTGGTTCGACCGGCGCGTGCGTCCCGTCGCCCACGACGGCGTAGTCCTTGCCCATGCGTATCTGGCGGCGTGCGAGCCGGAGCGCGCGCTCGACGCAAAACCCTCGGACGAGGAGGCCGGCGAAGGTCGCGCCGACGGTGGTGGCCTGCTCGTCGAGGACGTCCCGGAACGTGACGGCTCCGGCGACCGCACCCCGCTCGACGAGCGCCCGGCCCTCGTGGTAGGAGCCACAGGCGTTCAGGAAGAACGCCTCGACGCCAACCGAGTCGAGCGTCTCGACCGCGAGGTGGCCGTCGGCGCACTGGAGGCCGGCGCTCTCGCAGTGACCGACGTAGTGGACGACGTCGGCAGTCGCGAACAGGTCGGCGAGTTCACGGCGCGTCTGGTCCCGGTGGACCGACACCGAGGCGTCGCGGGCCACCGACCGCTCGCGGTAGGCGGCCGCCGCGGCCTCCTCCTCGCCGGCCATCTCGCCGTCGTTCAGCACGACGGCGACGTCGAGCGACCCGTCGCGGTCCCGCACCGCGTGCTCGTAGGCGGCCGGGTCCGCGTCGAAGACGTCTATCGGCGTCCCCGGAGCCAGCCAGCCGTGCAGGTCCCCGCGGCCGAGGACCGGCTTCTGCACCTCGACCCGGGAGGTCTCGCCGCGGTAGAAGTCGTCGAGCGAGCGCGTGACGAGTTCCCGGCCCGCCAGGGGCTCGGACTCCGGGGGGTAGACGAGGCTCAGTCGGTCGAGGAGCGCCGGGAGACAGCGGACGTTGGCCGTCGTCGGCGCGACGTAGGTCGCGAGGTGCCAGTCCGGGAGCGCGGCCGTCACCCGCTCGAAGGGCGCGGCGAGGTACGCCGCCAGGCGCTCGGCCGGCGACGACGCGCGCAGCGCGGGCGCCTCGAGCCCCAGGTCGTCCAGGAGCGACGACTGGACCAGCCCGGGGTGGGCGGCGGGCCGCACCAGGCAGTCCAGGAAGAAGACGCGGCGCAGCATCGCCGACGCCACCTCCGGGAGCGGGTCGAGCGCCCGGTTCAGGCCGGCCGCCGGGGCGCACAGTCGCGGCGAGGCACCCCGGTCGACGGCGAGGTCAGCCCCGAGGTAGTACGCCAGGGGTGCCGCGGCGAGCGCGTCCGGGAGTCGGTCGGGGACGAGCAGTTCGATGCCGGTGTCGGGTGTCGCCGCCGCGACGGCGTCGGGCACGTGGGTCTCGCCCACGGCGAGCGCCGGCGGCCGCCGTCGCATGCCGGGGAGTGACCGCTCCGGGCCCATCGTGCGGTGGGCGGCCGCGGCGTGCGTGACGGCCGACGCCACCCCGTCGGCCGTTGCCGGCACGGTGACGGCCGGGAACGGGTCGGTCCCGGGCGCACAGCGGCCCAGCGTCACCCGCGTCGGGGACCGAAACGACACGCGGACGCCTGGGTCGGTGGGCCGGACGGTCGCCGGCCCGTCGAAGCGGAGGACGGTGGTGGTCGCACCGTCGACCCGCAACAGGAACTGGCGGTCCTCGAGCGTCGCTCCGCCGGCGAGCGCCGGCGCGGCATCGCCGTCGAGCGTGCGGAGCGCAGGCGCGCCGGCCGTCACGGAGACGGACCGGCAACGGGCGGCCGTCACCCCGTCGGCGGCGAGCGGGAGCGGGCGGGGGTCCGCAGGACGGCGGTCGGTCCAGCGCACGTCCGGGGCCCTGACCGACCCCCCTGCGCTCGCCCACGACTCGCCCCCAGAGGACCGCTCGGACACGACTCGACGTATGTCGGCGGGGTCACATAGTTCTGTCCGTACGCCGAAGCCCGGGGCGGACGGAAGCGTTTATGGCTCGCGGGAGAGCGAACTCGTCCATGGACAAGGAGCACCTCCGGGCCACGGACCCGGCCGTCGCGTCCGCCGTCGCGGACGAGCGGCAGCGACAGCGCGAGACGCTCGCGATGATCGCGAGCGAGAACCACGCCAGCGAGGCGGTCCTCGAGGCCCAGGGGTCGGTGCTCACGAACAAGTACGCCGAGGGCTACCCCGGCCGGCGCTACTACGGCGGCTGTGAGTTCGTGGACGTCGTCGAGGAACTCGCCGTCGAGCGCGCGACGGAACTCTGGGGCGCGGAGTACGTCAACGTCCAGCCCCACTCCGGCACGCAGGCGAACATGGGCGTCTACTTCGCCGTCCTCGACCCCGGCGACAAGATACTCTCCCTCGATTTGACCCACGGCGGCCACCTCAGCCACGGCCACGAGATGAACTTCGCCGGCCAGTTCTACGAGGTCGAGCAGTACGAGGTCGACCCCGAGACCGGCTTACTAGACTACGACGCGCTGGCCGAGCAGGCCGCCGACTTCCAGCCGGACATGATCGTCTCCGGTTACTCCGCCTACCCCCGCGAGGTGGAGTGGGAGCGCGTGCAGGCCGTCGCCGACGACGTCGGCGCGTACCACATGGCCGACATCGCACACATCACCGGCCTCGTCGCGGCGGGCGTCCACCCCTCGCCCGTCGGCGTCGCCGACTTCGTCACCGGCTCGACGCACAAGACCATCCGCGCCGGTCGCGGCGGCATCATCATGAGCGACGAGGAGCACGGCGACGCCGTCGACAGCGCCATCATCCCCGGCACGCAGGGCGGCCCGCTGATGCACAACGTCGCGGGCAAGGCCGTCGGGTTCAGGGAGGCGCTCGAACCAGAGTTCGACGCGTACGCCGAGCAGACCGTCGCGAACGCGAAGGCGCTCGCCGCCGGCCTGCGGGAGCACGGTCTGGACCTGGTCTCGGGTGGCACCGACAACCACCTCGTCCTCGTGGACCTGCGCCCGACCCACCCCGACACGACGGGGAAAGATGTCGAGGAAGCCCTCGAGGACGCCGGCATCGTCCTCAACGCGAACACGGTGCCCGGCGAGACGCGCTCGCCGCTGAACCCGAGTGGCATCCGGGCGGGGACGGCGGCACTGACGACGCGCGGTATGGGGGAGGACGAACTCGGGCAGGTCGCCGACTGCATCGCCCGCGTCGTGGACGCGCCGGACGACGAGGCCGTCGTCGAGGCCGTCGGCGAGGAGGTCGCGACGCTGTGCGACGCCAACCCGATCTACGACTGAGGAGCGTTCTGCTTCGCCGGTAGGTTCAAGTGGGAATCGCCGGCATGGACCGGTAGTATGCAGTGTCCGAACTGCGACAGTGAGGTCCGCGACGACGCGAACTACTGCCCGGACTGTGGACTCGATATCGAGTCGCTCCGCCAGCAGTTCGCGGGAGACGAATCGGGGACCGACGACGAGGGGGACCCTGGCGACACGGGGGTGGACACCGGAGGCAACGCCGGAGCGTCGCCGGACGACGCCGCAACGTCGGCGGACGATGCCGTGTCCGCGGCGGACGGGCCCGCGAGTTCCGGCGGCCAGGCCACCGGCGGCGGGTCGAGTCGCTCGACGGGCAGTGACCCGACCGGGGCGAGCAGCCGGTCGTCCGGCGGCAACGCCGTGTCTGGCGACTCGAGAGACCGGTCGGGTGCGTCTGGCGGCGCGGGCGGGACGGCCGCCGGCGGGACCGTCGACGAACTCCGGCGCACGCTGCCGCTCCGCCAGGGCGGCGTAGTCGGAGCCGTGGCGTACCTCGTCAACTACGTGGTGACCTTCGGCTTCCTGACCGTCGAACTGGACGGCGACTCGCTCGGCACCGGTATCGAGACGCACGAGTACGCCGGATGGTTGCTCTACAACGCTCACAGCGTGGACCTGGACGGCGTCGGCGGAGGCTCGTTCAACTGGCTCGAGCAGATGTACGCCGGGACCGCGGACATGACTATCCCGAAACTCGCCTACTACCTCCTCCCGGTCGTGGTGCTCGCCGGTGCGGGCTACTACCTCGCACAGAACACGTCCGTCGGCGACGGGTTCCAGACGGCCACGGACGGCGCGAAGGCCGGCGCGACCGTGGCGGTCGGCTACGCCGTGCTCGCCGTGGCCGGTGCGATGACCGTGTTCAGCATCTCGAGTGGTTCCGGCACCGGGTCGGTCTCGCCCTCGCTGACGACCACCGTCGTCCTGATGGGCGTCGCCTACCCGGTCGTCCTCGGCGGCCTCGGCGGCTACCTCGCCCGCCGGTAGCCCCGACCCGGTGACTTCTTGTCGGTCGGCGTCCCCCGCAGAGACATGACGAGCATCATCGACGGCGAGGCCGTCGCCGCCGACATCCGCGACGACCTCCAGGGCGCGGTGGACGACCTGGCGGACGCCGGCGCTCGACCGACCCTCGCCACGGTGCTGATGAGCGAGGACCCGGCGAGCGAGACCTACGTCTCGATGAAGCAACGAGACTGCGAGGAACTGGGCATCGGCACGCGAGACGTGGAACTCGACGCCGACGCGCCCGCGAGCGACCTCCTCGAGGTCGTCGACGACCTGAACGCGGACCCGGACGTGAACGGCATCCTCGTGCAGTCGCCGGTGCCCGACCACGTCGACTACCGCGACGTCGTCGAGGCCATCGACCCCGAGAAGGACGTCGACGCCTTCCACCCCGAGAACGTCGGCCGCCTCGTCGCTGGCTACCCGCGCTACAAGCCCTGCACGCCCCACGGCATCCAGAAACTGCTCGCGGCCGAGGGCGTCGACCCCGAGGGGATGGACGCGACGGTCGTCGGTCGCTCGCGCATCGTCGGCCGGCCGATGGCGAACCTGCTCTCGCTGAAGGAAGACGGCGGCAACGCGACGGTGACGCTGTGTCACTCCCGGACGGAGAACCTCGCCGAGAAGACCCGGAGCGCAGACATCCTCGTCGTCGCCGCGGACGTCCCGGGCCTCGTGGACGGCGACATGGTCGGCGAGGGCGCGGTGGTCGTCGACGTCGGCATCAACCGGGTCGACGCTGACACCGAGAAGGGGTACGAACTCGTCGGCGACGTGGACTTCGAGAGCGCGAAGGAGAAGGCGTCGGCCATCACGCCGGTCCCGGGCGGCGTCGGGCCGATGACGCGCGCGATGCTCCTCTGGAACACGACGAAGGCCGCGAGCCGTCAGCACGGCGTCGACGTGACGCTACCGTAGGGCGGGGTCAGCCCGCCGGTTCGAGGGCCTCCAGCGCGGCCCTGGCCGCGTCGCGGGCATCGCCGTCGTCCTCGCGGAGGGCAGTGCCGAGGGCCCGCGCCGCCGCCAGAAGCGTCGCGGCCGTCTCCGGGTCCACGTCGCCGTCGAGGGCCTCGACGCGCGTCGCGTGGTCGGCCAGTCGCTCGAGGAGGTCGCGAGCGGCACCGTCGGCCCGTCCCTCGTCGTCACGTATCCAGGTCGCCACCTCGCCCCGGTAGTCGCCGACCGCGCGGGCGACGCCGAGTCCACGGGCGCCCCACATCGACTCGGGAACGTCGTCGGGGCGGTCGCCGTCCGGCGCGCCGCGGAGCAGCGCGAGGAAGTAGGCCGTCGCCGCGTCGTCCGGGCGACGCCGCGTACCGAGGAGGCCGGCGGTGGCCTCGAGTTCCCTCGCGGCGACGTACGTCCCGTCGAGGGGTTCCAGGTCGCCCGCGGCGACGAACCCCCGCGTCGCGCAGTACTCCCGCGCCGCGCGGGCCGCCAGCCGCGTGGCCTCCTCCGTCCGGTCCGCCGCCGCGGCCGACCGCGCCTCGTCTAGGTCGAGGGTCGCCGGGCCGTCAGTGTGTCGCGTCGGCTCGTCGACGCCGACGCTGCGCGGACTGCCACAGGTCGGGCAGGTCACCGACCCCGTCTCGTAGTAGGACCAGCGAGTGTCGCAGTCTCGACACTGTCGCTCCCCGCGGACTTCCATGCCGAGACCCGGGGCCGCCAGCCCCATAGCCCCGGCGGTCCCGGGTAAAGATTTAAGTGTGCCGCACGTCTTGCACCATCTGGCGCTTCGCTTTGGAGGGCCGAAGCGTCAGCGGGGACCAATTCAGGGCGGCAGCGGCCGGGGGATGTTCCCCCGGCTGCTTCCTTTCACACGCTTTGAAGCGACAGCACTCGCCATCCATCCGGACGATGTTCGGCTCACGCACTGCCACGGCGCTCGTCGGCCTCGCCGTCAGCCTCGCCGTCTCCGTCGCCGCCTGGGTCCTCTTCGACGCGCTGTTCGTCTTCCTGCTGGTCCCGTTCGTGCCGCTCCTGCTGCGAGGGGAGCGGCCCCCGCTCAGGCGGTGTCCGGCCTGCGGGTTCGAGACGAGGGCCGCGGACGTGCAGTTCTGTCCCCGGGACGGCACCGAACTCGAGTGAGTCAGCCGTCGCCGGCGTCGTCACCCGACTGCTCGTCGACGTTCGGTCCGTCGTCGGCTCCAGCGTCCGCCGCAGGCGGTCCGGCGTCGTCGGTGGCCCCGGCGTCCGGGGCCGAGTCGTTCTGCGGGCCCGCTTTCCCGCCGGTCGAGGTAGCGAGCTCCGGTCCCATCGCATCCGGCTCTATCTGCCGACCGCCGAGCAGTTCCGGGAGCACGAGGCGCCCGAAGTGCACGACGAGCACGAGGAGCATCGGCCCGAGGAAGATGCCGTACCAGCCCCACAGCAGCGGCCCGAAGATGTACGCGAGCATCACCGTCCCCAGGTGGAGGCCCCGCCCCGAGACGTACGGCCGCAGCACGAAGTCCGGGATGGTGTCCACGACGACGAAGGAGACGGCGACGAACACGGCGGGGAACCACAGTAGCCGCGACGCGGTCGTCGCGGCGACGCCGGTGATGTAGATGGCCACGGGGAAGTACACGAGCTTCATCCCCACGACCGGAATGAGGCTCGCGACGCCGGTGAGCAGGCCGAGGAGGGTGGGATAGGGCAGTCCGACGGCGGTCGGCGAGACGTAGTCGAGCAGGTTGTACGAGATGGCGCCGATGATGGCCGTGAGCACCGCGTTCAGGATGTTGCCGAAGAAGATGTTGCTGAAGTCCCGGTCGACGGCGCGCCCGTAGGCGACGACGACTCCGCGGTCGTCGGCGAAGTGCCCGCGGACCCACGAGGCGAGGCGACGGTCGTCTTTCAGCAGGTAGTACGCGATGGTGATCATGATGAACAGGTGCAACAGGGCGTTGCCGATGAAGCCGAGGTACTGCTGGGCCTCGCCGGCGAACCGCTGCAGGACCTCGCGGGCGCTGTCGGACTCGAGGAGCTGCTCGGGGTCCTGCACGATGGAAGACACCTCGAGGTACTGGCCGACGAGCGCGTCGAGCTGCGGAATGGAGGGGTTGTTCTCGAGGAACGCCGCGGCCTCCTGCACGCCGACGGCGACGGTGTACGCGAGGAGGAGGAGCGCCGGGAGCGCCAGCGTCAGGAGCGACACCATCGCCGCGAGACTGGGCGGCCGGACGACCCGCCGGATGCGGCGATACACCGGGCGCGTGGCGTAGTAGATGAACACGCCGAAGACGAACGTGCCGAGGTACGAGGACAGGACGTGCGCCAGGACGGCGGCGAGGGCGGCCCCGAGCACCCACCACGCCGCGCGCGAGCGCTCGATGTCCCAGCGGGAGGGCATACCCTCCCGGGCGGCCGCGGGTCCCAAAAAGGTTCGCGGCCGGCCTCAGAACGTGTAGCGGTCCCGCCCGTCCTCCGTCCGTGGGGCCTGGTCCGCGCCGGTCATCTCGTCGTAGGTCATGCCGGAGAGGTACTCGTCGTAGGTCACGTCGAAGTTCGCGCGGAGGTGGAAGTCCAGCGTCCCCGTCTCGACGGTCCGCTGGAACAGCGCGTGGACGCCGCGGCGGACGAGTTCGTCGGCGTCGTCGGTGTCGAGCGCCGCGACGAGCAACGCGAGTTCCGTCCGGGCCTCGCCGTCCAGGGCGTCGACGTCGTCCAGGTCCCGCTTCGCCTCGGCCACGGCGGACTCCAGGTCCTCGAGGGGCATACCCCCCGTTCGCCGGCCGGCCGAAAGCCGCTTTCGGCTCGCGGGGACCGTCAGCGTCAACACGCCCCGACGCGCACCT
>Ga0207715_100310_pt1 | contig 15128 bp, 11 predicted proteins | sample A23M3SouthBayCA_FD_187732 | JGI IMG/M metagenome (GOLD analysis project Ga0207715, IMG submission 187732) | Aerobic enrichment media from Eden Landing Ponds, California, USA - A23 M3 (SPAdes) | ecosystem: Environmental > Aquatic > Marine > Unclassified | place: USA: Emeryville, California... | reverse complement strand
TAGGGCCCGGAATCTTGTCTCAGATTCCGTCTCCGGGCTCTTGCTCTCACAACCCGTACCGATTATCGGCACGGTGGGCCGTTACCCCACCGTCTACCTAATCGGCCGCAGCCGCATCCTGTGGCGCCGTAGCGTTTCTACCTCCAGTCGTTCCAGACGCGGAGGAGTATTCGGGATTAGCCTCAGTTTCCCGAGAGTGTCCCGATCCACAGGGTAGCTTGGCCACGTGTCACTGAGCTATCCGCCACGGGTCTAAACCCGTGCGACTAGCATGGCTAAGTCGGACTCCCATAGCAATGGCCTCTGGCAGGATCAACCAGAATGTCGCCGGCACGAGGCCGGCGGGTTGGCGGTGTGATCACACCAAAGGTTTGGGTGCCTGGTGTGATCGGATCGGCTCCGCACCGACCGGATGACACCAGGCCGTCGAGGCTCACATCAGATCCCGTCTGTACGGCGGACCGCAGGGGCGGGATCCTCATGTCTCGCGGACCTCAACGTAGAGCAGTGATGGGCATAAACCCATCGAACCGCCCTCGAGGTCCGGCGCGGGTCGCCCCGCGCCACGTCGTGTTCAGGACGAACACCGGGTCCCACATAAGGGCGTCGAATCCGCCTGACGCCGTCGGGGTGCCCGGCCGGCGGCCCCCGGTGGGCCACCGCGTCCGTCGCATCACTCCGAAACGCTGGGTTGCATAAAACCCTCTCGAATCGCAGCCGGGGTGTGACGTGGTGGCGTGGGACTGTCAGACCGACGCGACGCGGTGGCACCACGCCGTGCTCGACGGCCGACACCGCCGGAGCGGGCGGGTCCCTGGAGTGCCGCCCGTCAGGTCGCCCGGGCAGGGAGCGAGCCGCGACTGCGGGGCTTCGGAGTCGCGGAGTTCGGCCACTGCTCGGCGGCGACAGACGTGAGAACGAGGGCACGCGAAGACGGTGTCGCGCGGGTGGAGGCCGGCCGGTCACTCCGCGCGTCACACGCCCGGTCCCGGCGGGTGAGGCCCGCGCAGCGACGGCTACGGGACGGCGGCGTATGAAGGCCCGGTCGCGGCGCCTAGTCGTCGAGGTGTTCGATGCCCTGCTTCGAGACGTTCGCCTCGGTGATGTCGTCGCGGCCCTGGAGCCACTCCGGCGCGTCTGCGGGCGCGGACTCCTCCCAGGCCCAGGCCTCGTAGATGTGTACTTTGTCGGTGCCCTTCTCGCGCAGGCGGAGTTCGTGTCTCGGCGCGTCGCCCTCGCTGGACCCCGCGTCCTCGAGTCGACGGGCCGCCTTCAGCGCGGCCTGTCGTGGTGTGTTCCCGCTGAACACGCTCGTCTCCGAGCCATCCGCCTCGCGCAGTGCGAAATTCCGTTTACCGTCCTCGCGTACCATGGTTTCTGCTCCGTGTGAAGCCATTGCAGGGTCCGGCATAAATATACCGCCCGTTTCACCGACGATTTTAAATATGATGACGGCGCGTTCCGGCGTCTTTGGCGATATCCAGGGGCTGACACGCGAGGCGTGAGCGACCGGCGGGAGCGAACGCCTCGAAAGGAGCGAGCGGGAGCCGACCGGAGGGAGGCGACACGCGAGCCGCGAGGTTCCGAACGTAGTGAGGAACCTCGGTCCGGGCGAGCGGCGACCGCAGGGAGCGGCGAGGCCGAGCGAAGCGAGGCCTCGAATTGAGCGAGCGGCGACCGCAGGGAGCCGCGAGGCTGAGCGTAGCGCGGCCGTGCGTGGCGAGGTACTCCCTGGCTCGCGGCTGCGCCGCTCGCCCATACCGAGGCGCTCCCTCCGGTCGCGCCTCGCGGCTCGCGTGTCGGTCGCGTCGCTCCTTCCCGCTCACTCAGAACGAGGCGCTCCCTCCGGTCGCGCCTCGCGCCTCGCGTGTCGGTCTCCGCTCACGGCTCCCGATGGTCGCCGCTCGCGCGTTCGGTGGCGCTCACTGCGTTCGCGCCACCCGCCTCCCGCTCGCTCAGAACGAGGCCTCGCTTCGCTCGGCCTCGTGCCTCGCGTGTCGGTCGCGTCGCTCCCTCCCGCTCGCTCCAATCGAGGCGCTCACTGCGTTCGCGCCTCGCGCCTCGCAACCCCCAGCCCCCGAGCGGACAACGTTAAGTGGATGCTGCGCGGACGGCCCCCACGGGTCAATGGTCCGCAAGAAGAAGCTCAGTCCGAGCGGGGCGAAAGCCGAGGACGGCGAGTACCACAACGCCCACGTCAACCTCCACGAGGACGAACTCGCCGTCGCCGGCATGGACATCGGCGACGAGGTCTTCGTCCGCGTCAGGGAGGAGAAGATAATCATCCAGAAGGCGGACCAGGACGACGTCGAACACGAGTTCTAGACCGTGGACCTCTACGCCGCGGCCCGGCCGCTCCTCTTCAGGCTGCCCGCGGAGACCGCACACGGCCTCGCCAGCGGCGCACTCGGCCTCGCACAGGGCACGCCCCTCGAATCGCTGCTCCGCCGGCGCTACGTGGTGCGTGACCCCCGACTGGAGACGACGGCCTTCGGCTGCCGGTTCCCGAACCCGGTCGGGGTCGCCGCCGGCTTCGACAAGAACGCCCGCGTCGCGCCCGGCCTCGCCGCGCTCGGCTTCGGGCACGTCGAGGTCGGGGGAGTCACGGCGAAGCCCCAGGCCGGCAACCCCCGGCCCCGGATGTTCCGCCTGTCCGAAGACGAGGCCGTCGTCAACCGGATGGGGTTCAACAACGAGGGCGCGGACGTCGTCGGCCGGCGTCTCGCCGAGACCCGCGTCCGGGTCCCGGTGGGCGTCAACCTCGGGCAGACCAAGGGCGTCCCGCCCGAGCACGCCCCCGCGGACTACCGCTACACCTTCAAGCGCGTGCGCGCTGGCGGCGACTTCTTCGTCGTCAACGTCTCGAGTCCGAACACGCCGGGGCTCCGGGACCTGCAGGGGAAGGACCACCTCGACGCCATCTTCGCGACGCTCCGGGACGCCGGGGCGGACCCGCTCCTGGTCAAACTCTCACCGGACCTGCACCGCGACGCCGTGGCCGAGGCGGTCGGCCTCGCCGAGGACCACGGCCTCGCCGGCGTCGTGGCGACGAACACGACGACCGAGCGCCCCGACGACCTGGAGAGCCCGAACGCCGCGGAGTCCGGCGGCCTCTCCGGAGCGCCGCTCGAGGAGCGAGCCACGGACCTCGTGCGCTTCGTCGCCGAGCGGACCGACCTCCCGGTCGTCGGCGTCGGGGGCGTCGCCACGGCCGAGGACGCCTACCGCAAGATACGCGCTGGTGCCGACCTCGTGCAGTTGTACACCGCGCTCGTCTACCGCGGCCCGGGCGTCGCCCGCGACATCAATCGCGGGCTGCTCGAGTTGCTGGAGCGCGACGGGTTCGACTCGGTGGGCGACGCGGTGGGCGCGGACCTGTAGCGGCTGGCCCGGCGACGCCGTCGGTCAGTCGCCGAGCGCCGCGAGGTCGAACTCGAAGGCCGCGACCGGCACCTCGAGGTCGTGCTCGACGAGGACCGCCGGGTGGAGTTCGCCGACCACGCCGGCGCGCTCGCCGTCGACCTCGACCCACGCCGCGCGGCCGTCCACGAACGACGGGTGCGCGACGGGGGGCGTCTCGAGGTCGGCGTCGAAACTGCGGCACAGCGCCTGCAGGCGCGCCTTCGCGTCCTCGTAGGAGGCGTCGTGGCGCGCGACGGCGGCCGCGACGGTCCGTCGCTCGGCAACCTTGGTCGCCTCGTCCTCGTCGACGACTGCCGCGAAGCCGACCTCCGCCAGGTCCTGCGGGTACGCCCGGTGCGTGTTGTTCTCGAGGACCTGCACGACCGAGGGCAGCGCCCACGTCCGCACGACCGTGAACTCGCCGCTGTAGGGCTCCTCGATGACGACCGGGTGGCCGTCCCCGGGTGCGCCCGCCGGCACCTCGCCGCCGCGTTCGGCCACTGGCATCGCCGGGTCACCGCTCCCGTCCGGGTCCGGCAGGCCCATCCGCTCGAAGTTCTCCGCCGCGTTCGTCAGGTGGAAGTTCAGCAGGTCCTCGAAGCCGAGGCCGACGAGGCGCGTTCGGACGGCCTCCTCGAGGCGCGAGCGCCGGGTCCTGGAACCGATGGTGCTCACGTCGGGGTAGCGCGGCACGAGGTCGTTGAACCCGTACGCCCGCCCGACGTCGTCCACCAGGTCGACGGGGTGGAGCACGTCGGTCCGGTACGGCGGGACGCCGACGTCGTAGGCCACCTCGTCGTCGCCGACGGAGCGGACCTCGGCGTCCAGCCCGGAGCGCTCGCAGAGGTCGACGACCGTCTCCGGGTCGAGGTCGACACCCAGCGTCGTCTCGACGCGCTCGTGGGTCAGGCGCTTGGTCCGGACCTCGAAGTCCGGCGCGACGAACTCGCCCACGGGGCCGTCGACGAGGACCGCCTCTACCTGCCCGCCGCGCGCGGCCAGCGCATAGCACACGATGGCGCACATCCGGTCGATGGTCCACTGGTCGGTGCCGGTCAACTCGACGAACAGGTCCCGGGTGTCGGTCGTCACCTCCGTCCGCCGGGAGTTGATGACCGGCGGGAAGGAGAACAGCCCGAGGTCGTCGTAGATGGCGGGGTAGCGCTCCCCGTCGGTGACGTGCTCGGCGTACTCGCGGCCCGTCGGGTGCTCCGTCAGGACCTCCGCCGGCGTGCGCTCGGCGTCGTCCTCGAGCGCGACGAACGTGTCGCCGTCGGGGTCGACGCCGCGGTAGGTGACGGTCTTCTCCCCGGGGGTGCTCGGCCCGTCGTCGGCCTCGACAGCCGGCGATTCGGGGTCCGCCGGCATCTCGTCGGTCGCCTCGACGCGCGCGGACGCGCCCTTCAGCATCGTCAGGTCGTGCACCCCGATGGCCCCCTTCGCGCGGCCCCGGCCGATGGTCGCGTGGAGCTTCTCCTGGAGCTGGATGAGCGACTCGAGGGCCGACTCGTCGAGGTCCACGCCGCGCACGACGGCGCCGGTGACGTACGGCCGGGTCTCTGGCACCGACTCGTCGACCTCGATGGTCCACTCGGGGTCGTTCGTCGACGGGACGTGGACGCCGCGGCTGTCGCCGTACTGGTAGCGCAGCGAGCGCGCGACGCCCTCGACGGAGAGGCGGTCGAGGCGGTCGGGCGCGAACTCCAGCTGGAACTCGCCGTCCGCCGTCTCGCCCTCGAACTCCAGGCCGAGCGCGAACAGGTCGTCTTTCAGTTCGTCCTCGCTTTTCTCCTCGTGGCCCGCGAGCCGCCGCAGTTCGTCGGGGTCGACCTCGACGACGGGCATCTAGTACAGCACCTCCTCGGTCCGCAGGTAGTCGAGGTCGGCCAGCGTCCCGTGCACGTCGCGGATGTCGGCGGCACCCGTGACCAGCATCACCAGCCGCTCGAGGGCGAGGCCCCACGCCATCACGTCGCAGTCGACGCCCAGCGGGTCGAGCATCTCCGGGCGGAAGATGCCCGAGTTCCCGATCTCGATGACCTCGCCGGTCTCCGGGTGCCGACCGAACAGTTCGAAACTCGGCTCCGTGTACGGGTTGTAGTGGGGCTTGAACTCGAGGTCGGTGATGCCGAAAGACCTGTAGAACTCCTCGAAGGTGCCCATCAGGTCGCGGACCGACAGGTCCTCGGCCATCACCCAGCCCTCTATCTGGAAGAACTCGAGGAGGTGGGTCGCGTCGATGGTGTCGTTCCGGTAGGCCTTCTCGACGCTGAAGAACCGCTGCGGTGGCTCGAGGTCGCCCTGCGCGAGGCCGGCGAGGTGGCGCACGGAGAGCGACGTCGTGTGCCCGCGCAGGTCGAGGCCGCGGGCCACGTCTTCCTCCCAGGGCGCGTGGTAGCCCTCTCCGTCCGGGCCGACGCCCTGCCGGTGGGCCTCCCGGACCCCGTCGACGAGGTCGTCGGGGAGGTCGGCGTCGTCCATCCGCCCCGGGCGCTCGAGGACGAACTGGTCCCAGTGGGTCCGCGCGGGGTGGTCCTGGGGCATGAACAGCGCGTCGTTGATGTAGAACTCCGCGTCGACGTGTGGTCCCTGCATCTCCTCGAAGCCCATGCCGACGAGGACCTCCTTCACGCGCTCGGCCGCCTCGCGCAGCGGGTGGACGCGCCCGCCGTGGACGGTCTCGGCGTCGGCCTCGACGTTGTAGGCGGCGAACTCGGCGTCGCGCCACTCGCCGCTGGCGAGTAACTCCGGGGTCACCTGCCCGACGCCGCCGGCGACCTCGACACCTTCGTCCAGGGCCGCCGCGCCGTCCTCGGTGAGCGAGAGCGTCCGGACCGCGCGCTCGTCGCGCTCGACGAGGTTGCGCCGCTCGAGGGCGTCGAGGGCGTCCTCGCTGGCCTCGCCGCCGTCCGCCACGGCGTCGAGCGCGGCGGCCTCGGCGTCCGCGTCCGGGTCGGCGTCCGGGACGGCGGCGACCGACCCGCTGTCGACGGTGCCATAGCCCTTCCGCGCGAAGTTCGAGAGTGCGATGTCCACCGCCTGCCCGTCGAGGCCAGCGTCGTCGAGCAGGTCGCCGAGCGGGACCGGGTCGTCGGTTGCGCCCGCCGCGAGCGCCGCGCGGTAGAGGCGGACCTCGGGAAGTCCGGTCTCGCGGTACGTCTCGCCCTCCTCGGTCAGCGAGACGGCGACCTCGGCGTGTTCCTCGACCTCGAGGAGGCCGCGCTCCGCGAGTTCGAAGGCGGCTCCGGTCACCGCCTCGGGGGCCTCGCCGAGGGCGTCGGCGAGGGCTTCGACTGTCCGTCCGTCCGTCTCGCGGGTCGCCTCGAGGACCCGCGCCTGAATCCGTGGGAGTTCCATTGTGCTGGGTGTGTGGCAGTCGTCAGTTAGCGGTTCCGGACCGGCCCGGCCCGTTTCGCCCGCCCCGCGCGGGCTCCACCGGCCGTCAGCGACCGCCGACGAAGAACCCGGACTCCCGAGCGCGTGACTGCTCGACGCCGACGCGACCGCGACCGTGGAGTCCGGACGCCATGGGCGGACGCTGGACACCGCCGAGGAAAAACCTTCTGGAGGGGCGAACGACTTTTGGGGATGTGCCACGTGTTCGGCGGCGTACAGATGCCGGCCCCCGACGACGCCGACGACGCACGCGACCGCGCGCGCCGCCTCCTGGGCGAGGTGCCGAACGTCCCCTCCATCGCGTTCCCCGGCGACGGGAGCCTCGACGCCCTCGCGAGCGAAGTGTCGGGGATGCTCGACGGCGTCCGCCCGGACCCCGAGGACGTCGAGCGGGCGCTCGAGACCGTCGACATCGCCGGCGTCGGCTCGCTCGACGTCGAGGCCAGCGCGCTGCCGTCCGGCGTGGGCGTCGACGCCGCGCAGGCCGACGCCGTCGTCGACGCCGGGGGCCAGGCCGTCGAGTTCGCGGTCGAGGAAAGCGGCGAGGCAGCGACGGTGGTCGTGGACGCGGGCGACGAGGCGCTGGAGGTCGCCGTCGAGGAGGGTGGCGACGTGGCCGCGGAAGCCGTAGTCGAGGCGCTCGCGGCGGCCCTCGAGGCCGCCTGAGACGCGACGGTCCCGCACTCAGCCGCGCCGGTCCGAGTCGAGTTCGACGTCCAGGTCCGCGAGCAGTTCCTCGGCCTCGGCGCGCTTCTCCTGGTGCTCGGCGAGGAACTCGCGCATCAGTTCGGCGGCCTGCTCCTTGCAGTCGCCACAGAGCCGTTCGCCGCCGACGCACTCCTCGTACACCCGCTCGGCGAAGTCATCGTCGTCGCCTGCGAGGAGGTAGGCGTACAGTTCGTACACCGGGCACTCGTCGGCCTCGCCGCCAAGTTCGCGCTGCTTCTCCGCGGTCTCGCGGCCGCCGGTGGTCGCCGCCTTCACCTTGTCGTAGCCGTCCTCGGGGTCGTCGAGGAGGCTGATGTGGCTCGCCGGGACCGAGGAGGACATCTTGCCGCCGGTGAGGCCGGTCATGAACCGGTGGTACATCGAGGACGGCGGGAGGAAGCCGTAGCCGCCGTGGGCGACCTCGACGTCGCGGGCGAGGGACTCGGCCTCGTCGCGGGCCAGGTCGAAGGCGTCGACGTGGCCCTCGTAGACGCGCTTCTCGCCCTCGACGGCCTCGATGAGCGCCTCGAAGGCCTCGTCGGTGGCCCGACGGTCGAAGAACCTGACCCGCGGGCGGAGGGGTTCCTGGCCGGCCGCCCGGAGTTTCTCGACCGCCCGCCGGCGCGCGTCGCTCGGGTCGGCCTCCGCCTCGAGGTGGTCTGCGGCGTCGGCGCAACGCGGCGGCTCGTCGCCGTCCGCGAGCGCGTCGTACGCCGCGGCGACCAGTTCCCGCTCGTCGTCGTCGAGTTCGAAACTCGCGTACGCCCGCGTCACCTTGAAGAAGCGCATCCGCGCCGCGAGGTCCCGCGCGAGGCGCATGTGCGGGTCCTGGTCCGGGCCGACCGGGATGACCGTCGGCACCGGCCCCTCGAGTTGCGGGTACAGGATGTCGGCCATCTGGGTCACGACGGCCTCCATGTAGGAGACGTTCGTCTCGCCGGAGAAGTCGTAGATGGCCTCGAGTTCCGAGAAGTTGGCCTCCCGACCGAGTTCGAAGGCGAGGTCCTGCACGGTCCGGTTGCCGGACTGGCGGTACAGCTCTCCGTCCTCGGGGTCGAAGCCGAGGGCGAGCAGACTGAGCAGGTAGTCGCGGGCGTGCTCGTCTATCTCGGCCCAGTCCAGCCCGCGCGCCGCGTGGGCCTCGAGGTCCGCGATGGCGGCGTACGTCTCCGCGCCCTGCTCCTGGTGCCAGACGAGTTCGTCGAACACCATCTTGTGCCCGACGTGGGGCTCGCCGCTGGGCATCAGCCCGGAGAGCGCGGCGTAGTCCCCGCCCTCGCGCATCGCCCTCGCGACGCGACCGTAGTCCCGGTGGCCGAAGATGATGCCCCGCCGCATCAGGTAGTGTGGGTCGGGGACGCCGTCCAGTTCGTCTTCGAAGGACTCGATGCCGAACTCCTCGAACAGCGAGCGGTAGTCGGCGACGGTCGAGTCGCCCCACGGGTCGAGGACGGTCTCGCCGCCGTCGGTCTGTGCCTGCGCGCCGGTCTGGTCGTCTCGTGTCATGTGTCGGTGTGGGTGTCGCTCTGCGGGCGGTGCCTGGGAGACTGCAGTGAGCCGACGCGCGCAGGCGGCCGGGTTACGGCCCGGACGCCGGCGACGCGGGACTGTCCACTCCCGGGGGCAGACGCCAGCCGCGGGACGTGGGGAACATACTGGGTCGGACTGGAGTCAGGGCCTTAACCGTTGGGTTGCGGACCCGCCCCCGGGTCGGGGCACGCCACGCGCGGGTCGAACTACCAGGGCGGGGGGTACTCGAAGGAAATCGTCCTCACGGCGTCAACCGGCTGACCGACAGCCAGTCCGGTCCGTCGTCGCTCGCGCGCGCGAACAGCAACTCCTTTCGCACCCCGTGGGCCAGCCGCACGTCGAGCGCCAGCGACCGGGGGTCGAACTCGTGGCCCGACGGCAGCACGCGCACGAGGTACGCGGCGTGCCCGAGGCTCTCGACCGACTCGACGGTGTCGTACACCCGGAAGTCCGCACCGAACTTGAACCCCGTCTTGGGCACGAGTCCGGCGTCGCGGAGCGCCCGGTACGTCCGCAGTCGCCGGTCGAAGCGCTCGCCCTCGACGGCACGGCCCCGCTCGAGGGCCCGGGGGACGTCCAGCGCGAGTGCGCCCTCCGCCGCGAGGTACGCCGCCTCCACGAGCGACAACTGGAGCGCGTCGCCGCCACCCTCGCCCGAGAGCGGGCGGCCGTAGAAGCCCCGGTGGTGGAGCGCCTCGGGCGGGTCCCAGACGACGACGCGGTCGTCGAGCAGCGTGCCGTCCACGGCGGCCGGCGGGTCGAACTCGGTGCCCCCGGCGACCGACGGTTCCGCCGTCTCGAGGTACGTCAGGTCACTCTCCTCGTCGGCGACCGCGAGCACGCAGTCGCCGAGCGAGTCGGCGGGGACCTGTTCGCGCTCGCCGAGCGCCCGCACCCGGTAGGCCACGTCGTCGTCCCACGGGCCCTTGCCGCGCGGGTACACGAGGAAGTCGACGCCTCCGGGTGGGTCCGCGACCCAGCCCTCGCGCGCGGGCGAGAGGTAGAAGCCCCGGTCCCGGAGGTCCTTGTAGACCAGAAAGCGGGGGGCGAAGCCCGGTGCCGTGTCGGCGAGGAACGCGCGGAAGCCGTCGCCGTCGACGGCGTGGAGGTCCCCGCGGAAGAGGAGGTGGGCGGCCTCGACCGGGGTGAGCGCGAGGCTATCGCCGTCGAGCGGGCGGCCGTAGCCGCGGGCGTCGTGGAAGCGCTGGCGGGCGTCGCCGTCCACCACGACGGCGCCGTCGCGTCGCCGACCGTCCATGGGCGTCGGTGACGCCTCCGGGGCAAAGAGGCTACGGTGCCGCCCCGGCGTCGCAGTCGGGATCCAGGCAACCCCGGTCCGGGAACCGTGGCAGGCCGCAGTCGCAGGTGCCGGTGGCGGCAGCGGTGGGGAGCGCGAGGCGTCGCTCGCAGTCCGGGCACACCGCCCGGAGGCCGCGCTCCTGGCGCGGTGCCATGTCGCTTCCACAGTCCGGGCACGGCCACTCGCCCTCGCGCGCGGCGTCGACGGCGTCGGCGAGCGGGTCGCACTCGCGGTCGACGCAGACCGTCACGCGCGGGCCCCGGGAGACTGTCACGGTCGGCAGGCCGCAGTCCCGGCAGGGCTCCTCGGCGACGGTTGCGTCGCGCGGGACCGCGTGGCGCTCGTCACAGCCGGTGCAGGCCACGGCGTCGCCGTCGCGGACGAGGACCGCGCCGCAGGCCGGGCAGTCGCCCACCGGCGAACCCGCGGGGGAGACGGGGAAGCTGACGTGGCCCGCCGACTCGTGGCTCTCGACCAGTAGACGCGCCGCCCCGTCGCCCGCGCGCAGGCGGAACTCGTCGCCCTCCCGGCGCACCGACACCGTGTCCGCGCGCGTGAGCCACGCGGCGGGGCGGTAGCCGCCGGCGTCGTGGACCAGGACCGTGCCGTCGGGTTTCGCGAGGACGACGACCTGCCCGCGCCGGGTCCGCGTGCCGTCGCCGTCGTCGTAGCTGACCGTGCAGTCCCCCGCGAACACCTCGAGGTCGTCGCGCATGGGCCGGCCTGGCCGCGCTCTCGCCCTTGAACCCGGGGGCGAGGCGGTCGCCGGCAGGGGGGCACGGCCCTGCTCGCGTGTCGCTCCCTTCGGTCGCTCCCGCTCGCTCCTTCCGAGGCGCTCACTGTGTTCGCGCCTCGCGGCTCGCGTGTCGGTCTCCGCTCACGGCTCCCGTTGGTCGCCGCTCGCCCGTCCGGTGGCGTTCCCGTCGGTCACGCCACCTGCCTCCCGCTCGCTCCTTCCGAGGCGCTCACTGCGTTCGCGCCTCGTGCCGCCGGTGGGCTTAGGGGCGTGGCGACCCTCTGTCAACGTGCTATGTCACGGCGGTCCAACCCGTTCGACGAACTAGAGCGGTTGCTCGAGCGCATGGGCCGACAGGTCGAGGGGAACCTCGGTGACCTGCCGGTCGGACGCGAGGTGGCGGTCGACGTGGAGGAACGTGACGGCGAGTACGTCGTCCGGGCGGACCTTCCCGGCTACGAGCGCGACGACATCGACGTCGAACTCGCAGACGGCACGCTGCACGTGGGCGCCGAGCGGTCGGCCGAGACGGAGAGCGAATCCGAAACCGAGACGGGCCGGTACGTCCGCCGCGAGCGGAGCCAGTCGCGCGTGAGCCGCGCCGTCTCGCTGCCCGGGCCGGTCGAGGAGAGCGGGGTCACGGCCACGTTCCACAACGGCGTGCTGACGGTGACCCTGCCGCGGGAGACCGCCGGTGACGAGGGGCACCAGATCGACATCGAGTGAGGGGCCCGACCTACGCTTCCCGGATGTCGATGGCGGGACGTCCGGGCACCGCGTCTGACGCCCACTCGCCCGCGTCCTCGCCGGCGAGGACCGTCACCGGAGCGTCGAACTCGCGCTCGACGAGCCACGCGGCCCGCTCCAGAGCCGCCCGCTCGCGCTCCGGCGGGAGGGCCGCCGAGAGCGCCTGGCCCGCGGCGGCGAGGTCCTTCGCGTAGTCGGCGGCGGCCTCGCCCCGCTCCCGGAACTCCTCCTCGGCCATGATGGACCCCACGACGTCCCCCTCCGCGTCGAGCGCGACCTCGAGGGCGCGGTGCTTCCACGCCGGGGCGACCGCGATGCGAATCTCCGCCGGGTCCTCGATGTCGGCCACCTCGACGATGTCCCGCACGTCCTCGCGCGTGTCCTCGACGAGCGACCGCTCTGTCTCGTAGTCGGCCACGTCGGCGCTCGGCGCGGGCCACCCGCCCTCGGCGACGAAGCCCTCCCCGCCCAGGTCGCGCCAGAGCGTCTCGCAGACGTGCGGCGCGACGGGGGCGAGGAGGCGGACGGCGGCCCGGAGCGCTCGCTCGACGGTGTCGGCGTCGTGGGGAACCGCCTCCCGGTACCGCCGGACGAGGGAGACGAGTTCGCGCACCTCGCGGAGCGCGCGGTTGAACCGCATGGTCTCGTACTCCGCGGTCGCCGCCTCGATGGCGGCGTCCGTCTCGCGCTCCACGTACTCGCGCGCGGCCGGGTCGGGGTCGCTCGCGCCCTCGCCGGCGGCCACGACCAGGTCGTAGAGGCGGTGCAGGAACTCGTGGCTCGACTCGACGCCGCGCTCCGTCCAGTCGAAGTCCCGCTCCGGCTGAGCGGCGCTCAGCGTGAAGAGGCGGGCCGTGTCCGCGCCGTACTCGTCGACGATGCGGGCCGGCGAAACGACGTTGCCCTTCGACTTGGACATCTTCTCGCCCTCGAGGCGGACCATCCCCTGCGTCGTCAGTTCCTCGAAGGGCTCGCGGACCTCGAGCATGTCCAGGTCCGCCAGCGCCTTCGTGACGAACCGCGCGTACAGGAGATGCATCACGGCGTGCTCGACGCCGCCGACGTAGTGGTCGACCGGCATCCAGGCCCCCGCCCGCTCGGGGTCGAACGGGCGTTCCGCGTTCTCCGGGTCCGCGTAGCGGAGGAAGTACCAGGAGGAGTCGACGAAGGTGTCCATCGTGTCCGTCTCGCGCTCCGCCGGCCCGCCGCAGTCGGGACAGGTCGTCTGCTTCCACTCGGTGGCCTCGTCGAGCGGGTTCCCGGTCGTCTGGACGAACTCGGGCAACTCGACCGGCAACTCGTCGTCGGGCACCGAGACGCGACCGCAGTCGTCGCAGTGGACGACCGGGATGGGGGTCCCCCAGTAGCGCTGGCGGGAGATACCCCAGTCACGGAGCCGGTACTGTGTCTCGGCATCGGCGCTCGGCAGGTCCGCGACGAGGCGCTCGCGGGCCGCGTCGCTCGGGAGGCCGTCGTAGTCGCCGCTGTTCACGAGGACGCCGTCCTCGGTGTCGGCCGCCGCCTGCACGTCGACCGCGTCGGGGTCGGCGTCGCCGGCCTCGTCGGTCGGTGCGACGACCTGCCGGATGGGAATGTCGTGAGCGCGCGCGAACTCGTGGTCGCGCTCGTCGTGGGCGGGCACGGCCATCAGCGCGCCGGTTCCGACGTCCTCGAGGACGAAGTCGGCGACGTAGACCGGAATCTCCTCGCCCGTCGCTGGGTTCGTCGCGGTGAGCCCCGTGTCGATGCCGGTCTTCTCCTCGCCGTCCGGGTCAGCGACCTCGGCGACGTAGTGGGCGACGTCGTCGTCCTCCCGGGCGATAGCCTCGGCCACCTCGTGGCCCGGCGCGAGCGCGAAGAACGTCGCGCCGTGGATGGTGTCGAGGCGCGTCGTGAACACCTCGACCGGGCCGTGGCCCTCGACGTCGAACTCGACGGTGGCCCCGTCCTGCCGGCCGATCCAGTTGCGCTGCATCTCGCGGACGGAGTCCGGCCAGCCCTCGAGGTCCGCGATGCCGTCGAGGAGTTCGTCGGCGTAGTCGGTGATGGTCAGGAACCACTGGTCGAGGTCGCGGGTCTCGACCGGCGTGTCGCAACGCCAGCACAGCTCCGCCTCGCCCTCGACCTGCTCGTCCGCGAGTACCGTCTCGCAGGACGGACACCAGTTGACGGCGGCCGCCTTCCGCTCCACGAGGCCGGCCTCGCGGAATCGGTTGAAGAGCCACTGGTTCCAGCGGTAGTAGTCCGGGTCGCAGGTCGTGACCTCGCGGTCCCAGTCGTAGCCGAAGCCCATCTCGACGAGCTCCTCGCGCATCGCGTCGATGCACGACAGCGTCCACTCGCGGGGGCTGGTGTCGCGCTCCTCGGCGGCGTTCTCCGCCGGGAGGCCGAAGGAGTCCCACCCCATCGGGTGGAGGACGTCGTCGCCGCGGGCGCGCCGGTAGCGGGCGAAGGCGTCGGTGATGGTGTAGTTGCGGACGTGGCCCATGTGGAGGTTCCCCGACGTGTACGGGAACATCCCCAGGACGTACGTCGGGTCGTCGGGGTCGTCCGGCGCGCGGAACGCGCCGGCGTCGGCCCACGCCGCCTGCCACTCCGCCTCCAGGGCGTCGTGGTCGAAGCCGCCCTGCCGTTGCCGAGACATGGTCGTGGGCGTCCATCGTGGGCCGGTGGCCCTAACGGTTTCCCTCGCGGCGCGCTGGGGTCGGGGCCACTCTGGCGGCCACCCCGCCGACCCGCCGCGTCACTCGCGGCCGGCGGCTTCCCCGTACACCCGAACGTCAAGGGCGGAGAGGTCGCTGCGCGCAGTCCGGAGCGCGTCGTGAACGTCGTCCCAGTCGACGGGCCGCTCCAGGTCGTCGAGGGCGGCCTCGAGTTCGTCGAACACGTCGTGGGCCTCGTCCGCGAGGGCCTCGGGTTCCAGCGGGAGCAGTCGTTCGGCGTAGCGGTCGAGGCGCTCGTCCTGGGCCGCGAGGCGGTCGGCGACGGCGGCGGCGCGCTCGTGGTCCTCCCAGTCGCGGAGCGCCTCCAGGTCCGCGGCGACCTCGCCGTGGAGGAGCCGCGAGGCGCGCAGCAGAATCGACGCGCGGACCCACTGTCCGACGGGGTCCCGACCGTCCTCCTCGACGTGTTCGATGGCGGACTCGATCTCGTCGAGGTAGTCGGCCAGGAAGTCCAGATCGTCCTCCAGGTAAGCGTAGCGGACCGCCGGATCGTCGACCCACGACTCGAACTCGTCGACGGCCGACGCGACGGCGCTCGCCTCCCGCTTGAGGTTGTCGAGTTCCACCTCGAGTTCTTCGAGGCGGG
>Ga0207715_100306_pt1 | contig 15342 bp, 14 predicted proteins | sample A23M3SouthBayCA_FD_187732 | JGI IMG/M metagenome (GOLD analysis project Ga0207715, IMG submission 187732) | Aerobic enrichment media from Eden Landing Ponds, California, USA - A23 M3 (SPAdes) | ecosystem: Environmental > Aquatic > Marine > Unclassified | place: USA: Emeryville, California... | reverse complement strand
CCTGCCGACACCGGCCCCTGCTGTCGGTCCACCCGACTGGCACGGCGATATCACCCCCAGTAGCTGCCGATTGTTCGACGACTGTCGTAGCGTAGCTTTATGGCCGTCGAACCAGATTTCGCGTTTATGCTCGAACAGGTGAAACGCGGTCGCACACGGCAGTGTCCAGAGTGCGAGACAGCCACGGTGAACGTTCAGGGCGTCGACGCCTGCCCGCGGTGTGCCTGGGTCGACGAGTAGTCAGTCGGTGCGGCCGGCCCAGTCGAGGCCCTCCGCGTCACGGGCGGCGGCGCGGGCTCGTTCCATCAGCAGTTCCTGAACGCTGACGACCGGTTCGCCGTCATCGGGGCGGAGCTGCTCGTAGCGTCCGTCGGAGCGGAGTCGCCACCGCTTGCGGTTGTCCGAGAGGTTCGCCTCGAGAATCGTCCACAGCTCGTTCTGCAGGCGTTCGTTCTCGACGGGTGCGACACCTTCGACGCGGTTGTCGAGGTTCCGGGTCATCCAGTCGGCCGAACCGGTGTAGAAGCCGGGGTCGTCGTTCTCGAAGTGCCAGATTCGGGCGTGTTCGAGGAAGCGGTCGACGATACTGTAGACGGCCACGTTCTCGCTGATGCCTTCGATTCCGGGCACGAGTCGACAGATGTCCCGCACGACGAGGTCGATGTCGACGCCGGCCTGCGAGGCCTCGTACAGCTCTCTGACCATCGCCGGGTCCTCCAGCCGATTCATCTTCGCGACGATACGAGCGTCACCGCCGTCCCGGGCCACCTCGGCCTCGTTCCGGACGAGTTCGGTGAACTGGTCGCGCATGTTGCCCGGCGCGATGAGCAGCTTGCGGTACTCGTCGTGTCGCGAGTGACCGGTGAAGAAGTTGAACAGCTTCACGAGGTCCTGCCCGAGGTCGCGGTCGGCGGTGAGCAGCCCGAGGTCGACGTACGTCTTCGCCGTCTCGGAGTGGTAGTTTCCGGTGCCGACGTGTGAGTACAGCTCGACGTCGTCGCCCTCCTCGCGCACGACGAGCGTCGTCTTGGTGTGGGTCTTGTAGCCCGGCGTGCCGTAGGCGACGTGGATGCCCTCCTCCTCGAGGCGTTCGACCCAGTGGAGGTTGTTCTCCTCGTCGAAGCGGGCCTTCAGCTCGACCATCACCGCGACCTGCTTGCCGTTGCGCGCCGCATCGATGAGGCTCTCGATGATGTTCGAGTCGCGCGACGTCCGGTAGATGGCGGCCTTGATCGCGAGCACGTCGGGGTCGTGGGCGGCCTCGTCGATGAACCGGTGGACCGTCTTCGAGAAGGCGTGGTACGGGTGGTGGACGAGCACGTCCTCGTCCTGCACCACGTCGAAGATGCTGCGGTCCTCGGCGTCGAGACGGGATTCGAGCAGCCGCGGATGTGGCTGTGGCGTCCACGGCTCCAGCTTCAGGTCGGGCCGGTCGAGCTCGGTGAGCTGCATCAGATCGCGGAAGTCGAGCGGTGCCTCACGAACGAACGTCTCCGCCTCGCTCACGTCGAGGTGTTCCTGCAGCAGGTCCCGGACGCGTTCGGGCGTCCCCGCCTCCAGTTCGAGTCGGACGACCGTCGCGAACCGGCGCTCGCGGAGCACGTCCTCGATGGCGTCGACGAGGTCCTCGGCGACCTCCTCGTTCCGGCGGACCTCCGCGTTGCGGGTGACACGGAACGTCGAGTGGTCGAGCACCTCCACGTCGGGGAACAGCAGGTCGAGGTTCGCGGCGACGACCTGTTCGAGCGGGACGAACGTGTGGTCGTCGTCGACCGCGACGAGCCGTGGCCGGTTCCCCGGAATCTTGACGCGGGAGAACGTCACGTCGGCGTCGGGGGTAGACCGGGTCAGCACCGCGAGCGAGAGGCTCAGGTTCGAGATGAACGGGAACGGGTGCGCCGGGTCGAACGTCAGCGGCGTCAGCGTCGGGAGCACCGAGCGCTCGAAGTAGTCCCGCAGCGTCGACTGCTCCGCCGCGGTGAGCGTCTCGTAGTCGACGATGTCGATGCCTGCCTCGGCGAGCGCCGGCAGGATGTCCTCGTGGTAGCAGCGAGTCTGGCGGTCGAACAACGGCCGTGCCGTGGCGACGATATCGTCGATCTGCTCCTCGGGGGTCCGGCCGTCGGGGGTCCGGTCGGTCACCTCGGCAGCGATCTGCTGTTTCAGCCCGCCGACCCGCTTCATGAAGAACTCGTCCATGTTCGAGGTGAAGATGGAGAGGAACTTCACGCGCTCCAGCAGCGGGTTCCGGTCGTCGAGCGCCTCGTGGAGCACGCGCCGCTGGAACGCGAGTTCGCTCAGCTCGCGGTTCCGGTAGAGGTCGGGCTCGTCCAGGTCGACATCTGTTGCAGCCGGGTGCTCGTCAGACATCTTAGACGGTCTGGGTCCGTTCCGGGGTCACGATCTTCGACGCGCTGCGGTCCCGGCCGGACCGGGCGAGCGGGACGGAGACGAACTCGTCGCCTGCGACGTCGTAGGCAGTCAGCTCGCCGCCGTAGACGCAGCCGGTATCGAGGCCGACTGCGTACTCCCGGTAGACGGGCGATTCGAGGACGGTGTGGCCGAAGAACACCCGTGGACCCTCGTCGCGCTCCGCGAACCAGAACGGACCGTCGTAGCCGTCGGCCGGGTCGAGCGCCCGCATGTTCTGGACGTCGTCGACGCTGTGGTCGGCGAGTGACCTCCGGTGGTCGACGCCACCGTGGACGACGAGGTGGCCGTCCCACGAGATGGCGACTGGCATCGACCGGACGTACTCCAGGTCGACCGGGCCGAGCTCCGGGATGGACGCGTCGCCCCGCAGGAGCTTCTCCTCGTTGTTGCCCCGTACCGAGAGCATGTTCGGGGCGTCCCGGACTCGCCGGAGCACGCCGCGACTGTTCGGGCCCTTCCTGACGAGGTCGCCGACGAAGACCACGAGGTCGTCCGCGGACGGGTCGAGCGTAGCGAGGAGCCTGTCGAGCGCGGACAGACAGCCGTGGACGTCGCCTACGACGTAGATGTCGTCCCACCCGTCGCGGTCGACCGTGCGGTGCCACGCCGCCTCCGTCTCGGGGAACGCGGGAGCCGGTGTTCGCATTGGGGAAAGGAGAGACGAGAAGCAGGTAAAGGGTTGCTAAGAACTCTATATAGCCGACGGGTGAGGTTCCCTGTCACGGGCGCCGGATGCGCAACCTCTTTTTCCGGCCTGCGCGAAGGGCGTGTATGAGCGAGCCCGAGGTCGATCTTGACGCCGAGAAGTACGAGAAGCACCGCGAGGCCGGACGAATCCTCGCGCAGGTCCGCGACGAGGCCGCCGAACGGCTGGAGGTCGGGATGGGCTACCTGGAGATCTCGGAGTGGGCCGAGGACCGCATCCGCGAGCTCGGCGGCACACCCGCGTTCCCGGTCAACGTGAGCGTGGACGAGGAGGCCGCCCACGGCGCGGCGGGCCCGGGCGACGAGCGCACGGTCGGCGAGGAGATGGTGAAACTCGACATCGGTGTCCACATCGACGGCTGGCTCGCCGACACGGCGGTCACGGTGGACTTCAGCGGCAACCCGGAGCTCGTCGAGGCCGCCGAGGAGGCGCTCGACGCGGCACTCGATACCGTCGAAGCGGGCGTCGAGACGGGAACCATCGGGGCGGCTATCGAGGAGGTCATCGACGGCTACGGCTACAACCCGGTCGTGAACCTCACCGGCCACGGGCTGGGTCACTGGGAACAGCACGTCAGCCCCAACATCCCGAACCGCGCGGTCGAACAGGGGACGACGCTCGAGGTCGGCGACGTGGTCGCCATCGAACCCTTCGCGACCGACGGCTCCGGGAAGGTTTCGGAGGGCCAGCAGGAGGAGATATACTCGCTGGAGCGCGAGGCGTCCGTCCGCGACCGGAACGCCCGCAAGGCGCTCGAACAGATCACCGACGAGTTCCAGACGCTGCCGTTCGCGACGCGCTGGCTCGACATCTCGCGACCGAACATGGCGCTGCGGCGGCTCAAGTCACAGAACATCGTCCACGGCTACCCGGTGCTCAAGGAGGACGACGGCAAGCTGGTCAGTCAGAAGGAGCACACGATAATCGTCACCGAGGATGGGTGTGAAGTGACGACGGCGTCACAGTAACGGCGTCGTCGGGGGGAGTTGTCCGCGGCCGTGCCACCGTCAGGCGTTGTTCATCCGCATGCTCTCGCGAGACCCACACTGCTGGCATTCGGTCACGCGGTAGGGTTCCCGGGAGAACTGGGAGTTCTCTTTCTTCGTGCTCTCCGTGACGAGCTGGACGGACACCTGGTGGATCGTGTTCGTTCCGCAGCTGTCACAGTGTTCGGTCCGCCCATCGATCGAGTTGTCAGTCGTTGCCATCTACTCCGGTAGAGAAGTGGAAGGGGTATAAAAAGAGACGACCGTTCAGGGCCAAAAACTAACCAAAACTGATGTCTATTAGTTTCTGAGTAGGGAACCACTAATTCTGGCGTAACCAGTCGTTTAGCGGGCGAACTGCGAGGGCTTGTAACCCCGAAACCGGGTCTTGAACCCGGTATTGCAGTCCTTTCATGACAGCTCACCGGAGAGGAACCGGGGGTCGTGGGATTCAAACCGTCGCCGGCCCGACTCTGACCATGGACCAGGTGTTCGCGCCGTGGCGCATCGACTGGGTGGAACGCGACGGGAACGACGACATCGACGGCTGTGTCTTCTGCGAACTGCCGGCCCGGGATACCGACCGCGAGTCCCGCATCGTCGCCCGGAACGCGGACGCGTTCGTCATCCTGAACAACTACCCGTACAACCCCGGTCACGCGATGGTGATTCCCGACACCCACACCGGGGATTTCCGCGACCTCGACGACGAGACGCTGCTTGCACACGCGCACCTGAAACAGCGGACGTTCGACGCGCTCGACGATGCGATGGGGCCGGACGGCTACAACGCCGGGCTGAACCTCGGGGGCGGGGCGGCCGGCGGCTCCATCGACGACCACCTCCACACGCACGTCGTCCCGCGCTGGAACGGTGACACGAACTTCATGCCCGTCGTCAGCGACACGACGGTCATCGTCGAGGCGGTTTCGGAGACGTACGAGCGGCTGCACGAGGCGTTCGCCGCACAGGACGGCGCGGTCGTCGACGGCGACGACACGGCGGTCCGGTTCGAGGAGTAGAGCGTACGCAACGCACCGAACCCGCCGACGAGCAACAGGACGAGACCACGAAGAAGACCGTCTGTGCCCGGTCACACACTGCCCCGATGCGGTCCAGCAAGCTCTGGTGGACCATACACCCCGGGTCTGGAGCTGCCGGTAAATGATCTGGTACTGCTCAGTAGCAAGGGGAAATATTGGCTGGGACGGGGCCGCTGGTATCCCGGTCGCCAGCGAGGGGGGCGCGGCTATCCCGACACGCACATTGTCCCCCGGGTCGAACCCGTGACCGATGGACGACCGCCGCCGGACGGTCCGCCGGGTCGGAGCCGTGGTCCTGCTCGCCAACGTCGCGCTGGCGCTGGCGAAGGGCGCGGTGTACGTCGAGAGCGGGAGCCTCGCGGTCGGCTCGGAGGCGGTCAACAGCCTCTCGGACTCCGTCTACAGTCTCGTCGTGCTGGTCGGACTCTACCTGACGACCCAGCCGCCGGACTTCGAGCACCCACACGGTCACGAGCGCATCGAGCCGTTCGTCTCGCTGTTCGTCGCCGCCGGCATCTTCGCGGCCGGTGTCATCGTGTTCTGGCAGTCGAGCACCACGTTGCTGTCCGGCGATATCGCCGTCAGCGCGACCCCGGCCGGTGTCGGCGTCCTCGCCGGGTCCGCGGTGCTCAAGCTCGGCCTCTACCGGTACTGCCTGGTTCGCGGGTCGGACGCGAACTCGCCGGCGCTGGTCGCGACCGCGCTCGACAACCGCAACGACGTGCTCACCGCCCTCGCCGCGCTCGTCGGGGTCCTCGGTGCGGCGGCGGGCTACCCCGTGCTCGACCCGCTGGCCGCCGGTCTCGTCGCGCTCGGCATCCTCTGGACGGGCGTCGAGATCGTCCGCGACAACGTCAACTACCTCGTCGGCGGCGCGCCGCCGGACGATCTGCGCGCGGAGATCGTCGAGCGCGCCACGGTCCACCCCGAGGTCGAGGGCGTCCACGACGTCGTCGCCCACTACGTCGGTCCCGAAATCGACGTGAGCCTCCACATCGAGGTCGAGGGCGACCACACGCTGTTCGAGGCGCACGACATCGAGAGCGACGTTGTTCAGGCCATCCGGGAGCTGCCCGAGGTCGACGACGTGTTCGTCCACGTCGACCCGAAGGAACTCGGCGAGTGGAAGGACGACGAGAAGGCCGAACGGCTGGCCGGCGAGTGAGCCCGACAGACTGGAACCGTTCGTGACTCCGGACAGCGCATCTTACTGCGGCCGAACCGTACTGTATTCGCCGGTTATATCCCCGGGGTTCGACTGGCCGTTCGCCCCGTTATCCGCCGTCCTTGAGGGTATTCTAGGAGTCAATGGCTCTTTGTACGGAATCACTAAGTCGTGCTAACTCTTGCCATGGGTGATGATAGAGATTCCAGTCCACGGCACCCTGACCGAGGACGCGGTGGTCGTCCAGCCGGACTGCTCGCTGCCGGAGGCGGCCGAGTACCTGCGTGACCCCGACGTCCCGGCGCTGGTCGTCCGCGCCGAGCAGGACGATGTGGCGGGGGTCGTCACTGAATCCGACATCGTTGCCGCCGTCGCCGAGGAGGGGTTCGCGCTCCCGATGGATGATGTCATGTCCACCCCTGTCGTCACGGTCCGGCCGACGATGCCGGTCGGACTGGCCGCCGACCGGATGCGGAAGGCCGGTATCGCCGGTCTCCCCATCGTCGACGACGGGGAGTACCACGGCGTCGTCACCCGCGAGACGCTCGCCCCGTACGTCACCCGGTCGCGCCTCGACAGCACGTGGGATGCGGAGCCCCTCCGGCTCGACCCGGCGTCGGAGGCAGAGGGGGCAGACGCCGAGGCGACGGATACCGCGTAGCTCGTAGCGTCCCGGCCTTCGACCGCCCACCGGTCGTGCCATCGGCGGACCGTTCGGCGTCCATAATCGTCGCGTTCGCCGACCAGCGCCGATAGAACTGAGGTGGGCCTCGCGAGTCGTAGAGCCACGACGCGACTGGCGAACTACTCCGGCGGGTCACACGTCTCGAGGTTGTCACGGAGCCACGCCACCGCCGCAGCGACCTCGTCGGGGTCCGAGCCGGAGACGCGAATCCGGCCAGGCTCGTCGACGGGTGCGGGGTAGCTCCCGACGGCCACGTCGAACCGGTCGCGGACCGCGGCGAGCGCGCCGCCGAACGCACCCTCCGGCGTCGGCGTGTAGACGGTCTCGCTGGTCCGGTCGCCCGCAAATTCGTCGGCGACGCCCGCGAACATCGCTCGCATCTCCGACGGGATGCCGGGGAGGACGTAGACGTTCGCGACGACGCAGCCGGGGGCCCAGCTCTCATCCGTCGTCAGCGCCCGGGCCCCCTCAGGGAGTGACGCCGCCGCGTCGAGGTCCACGTCGAACTCGTAGTCCGCGGCGAGGTCCGGGTTCTCGTCCCTGAACGCCTCGGCCTTCGCCAACAGCCGCTCGCGCTGGTCCTCCCGGACGACCAGCTCGCGGTCGAACGCCCGGGCGACGGCCTCGACCGTCACGTCGTCCGGTGTCCCGCCGATGCCGCCGGTGACGACGACGGCGTCGAACCCCTCGGAGAACTCGCGGACCCACTCCGCGATGACGGCCTCGTCGTCGGGCACGGTGAGGATACGGGTGACGGTGACGCCGCGGTCGGTCAGCTCCTCGGCGAGCCACGAGGCGTTCGTGTTCGTCGTCTCGCCGGCGAGCACCTCGTCGCCGACGGTCAGGATAGCGACCTGCATCAGAGTTGCCCCCACGTTACACCGGCGTGCCGAACGCGTAGACCCTGTTCTGGCCCGTCACCTCGAGGTCGACGAAGTCGCCCGGTTCGAGGCCGTGCTCTGTCGCGTTCCGGACGATTATCTGGCGGTACGCCGAGTCGCGGCACTTCACCGAGTCGCCGGTGCCGTGCTCGACGACGAGGCAGTCGTCCTTCGTCTCGCCGACCATCGCCTCGTAGGCGTCGCCGACGACGTTCATCTTCAGCTCGGACATCGCCTTCGAGCGGTCCTTCTTCGTCTGCCCGCCGAGACCTTTCAGCTCCGCGGCGTCGGTGCCGGGGCGCTTCGAGAACCGCGTGACGTTGATCTTCTCGGGGCGGGTCTCGCGCAGCAGCGCCATGCTCTGTGCGTGGTCCTCGTCGGTCTCCGTGGGGAAGCCGACGATGAAGTCAGTGCTGAGCGTCCAGTAGTCGAGCGCGTCGTCGAACGCCTCGACGACCTCGAGGTACTCGGAGACCTGATGCTGGCGTCGCATGTCGCCGAGCACGTCGTCGCTGCCGGACTGCACCGGCGCGTGCAGGAAGTCGTACAGCTCGTCGTGTCTCGCGAAGGTGTCGGCCAGCTCCTCGCGGATGCCGTGGACGCCCTTCGGGTTCGCCATGCCGACGCGCACCCGGAACTCGCCGTCTATCTCGGTGCAGATCCGGTCGAGCAGCGTGTGCAGCTTGCGTTCGCCCTCGTCCCAGCCGTAGACACCCGTGTCCTGGCCGGTGATGCGGAGTTCCTTTGCGCCCGCGTGAACCAGCGCGCGTGCCTTCTCGACGTTCTCCTCGACCGAGGGCGACTCTATCTTGCCCGTCGCCTGCTTCGTGATGCAGTACGAGCAGTCGCTCATGCAGCCCCGGGCGATGGGGAGGATGCCGACGACGCCGTCGAGCACCGGCTCCACGCCGGGACCGGGCGTCGGGCACTCGCCGTTCGTCACCGCCGTCGGAACGTCGTCCCAGTGGAGTATCTGGGCGTCGACGGCCTCGTCGCGGAACTCCTCGCCCTGGGCCAGCGCCATACAGCCAGTGACGATGAGGTCTGCCGTCTCGGCTTCGAGTTCTTTGGCCCGTCGGAGCATGTTCCGCTCCGTCTTCTCGACCACCGTACAGGTGTTCAGTATCGCGACGTCGGCCTGCTCGGGACCGTCGACGCAGTAGTGTCCCGCGTCGCGGAGTGCCGACTCTATCTGTCGGCTCTCACCCCGGTTGGAGGTGCAGCCGTACGTCTCGATGTGGTATCGGGCCATTCCTATCCCCTGTTGCCGGTGCGCGTTCAAAAGCGCGACGATAACCCCCGCGTCCGTGTGTGAGAGCCCGTCCGCGGCGCACCGACGCCTATTGTTGCCGCGTCTTCACACTCTGAAACCAAGCCGATGGGGTTTTTACCTCTCAACTTCAACACATAACCTGTGATGCGAACACAAAGCCGCGCACTCCTGGCACTCGCGCTCGCCGCGTTGCTCGTGACGAGCAGCGTCGGCGCGGTTGCCGTGGGTGGCTCCTCTCTGTCCGCCCTGAACGGCACGCAGGAGCAAGACGACCTCGAATCGGCAGACGAAATCTACGTCGAGGACAACGGTGACGCCGTCCTCGTCTACCGCGACGACGCAAGTGGAACCGGCACCGGCCACTACGGTGCCGACCTCTCCGAGGGCCTGATGCACGTGTTCCTCAACGACACGATGGACGAGGCCCCCGAAGACAACTTCTCCGGTGAGGCTTCGTTCGAACTCACGCCCGAGTCGATGACCGGCGACGGCGCGTTCTCCGTGGACACGCCCGACTCCATCGAAGACCTCTCGTTCAAGGCTTCGGGCGAGCAGACCCGCGAGAACGCCCAGGGCTCGGTCTCCTTCGACGGGACGTTCACCAGCGAGTCCGGCACCGCCTCGACGGGCACCTCGATGGTCGAATCCGTCTCGACCGAAGGCTCGATGACGACGACCGGGAGCGCGTTCTCGACTGACGGCTCCGTCAGCGCGACGTTCTCCGAGGACCCCGGCGTCGACGAGATGCACTTCGCGTTCACGCTCGAAGAGCGCGAGGACAGCTACGTCCTCTCCGGCGAACAGGACTACGTCGTCGGCTCCTACAGCGCTGACTCGTGGAACACCCGCGAGAGCGCCCGTCGCAGCCTCGAAGCCCAGTTCGGTGTCGTCGCCCGACAGCTCGACGGCGAGGTCTCCGTCACCGTCGACTCGCACTCGTTCGACAGCGGGACCAACCGGGTCGACATGAGCTACACGGTCGAGTTCACCGGCGTCGACGAGGCCGTCTCCGAGCAGCTGACGACGTCTCTCGCGTCCTCCCAGCAGATGGACCTCTCCGAGAGCGAGGCCGAGGACCTCGCCCAGCGCCTCCAGTCCGTCGAGATGACCGAGCTCTCCGCGACCGTCGACGTGACGAGCGAGGAAGCCAGCGCGAGCTGGTCGGTCCAGATCGACAACTACGACGAGGCATCGACGGCGATGCTCGACATCGCCGAGGCCTCCGAGATGAACAGCAGCCAGATGAACCTCGAGGACGCACGGGCCCGTCTCAAGGCCCAGCAGGCGGCCGATCTCACCAGTGAGTTCACCTGGAGTGGCTCGGTCTCCTCGCCCGACCAGAACACGGCGGCGGTCAAGTTCTCCGCCGACTACGAGACCGAGAACTGGGGGAACTACGTCGAGGAACTCGAGAGCCGGGGCGTCGAGTGGTCCGGCAACACCGAGTTCTCCGCGAGCGCACAGACCGAGAACGGCGAGCTGAGCGCCGAGATGTCCGCGACCTTCAGCCAGGAAGAGCTCGTGAGCGGGGCCATCGACAGCATGCTCCAGTCGAGTGAAGGCACCGGGAGCGACCAGTCCCGTGCCATGCTCGACGCCTTCCAGCAGTCCGAGTTCGAGACGGCCAAGATGGACGTCTCGATGGAGGACCGCACCGTCACCTTCGAGGCCGGTGCGAGCTTCGACAACGTCTCCGCCTTCCGTGACGTGCTCGAAGATGAGTACGGCAAGGACCTGAGCATCGAGAGCGCCTACGGCGAGCTCTCCGGTGACGGGAGCGCCACCTACGTCCGGCTCTCTGGTGCCGTCTCCGGCGACGCCAGCGAGTCCGACGTGCGCGAACTCGCGGTCGTCGGCGAGGACACCGAGGTCTTCATGCCCGGCGACTGGGACCCCGACGAACAGGACTTCCCCGAGATGGACGCCCAGGAGGCCCGTAACTACCTGAGCGTCGACAACGACGGCGGTGGCCTGCTCGGCGGTATGCCCGGCTTCGGCCCGGCCGTCGCGCTCGTCGCACTCGTCGCACTCGCACTGTTCGGCCGTCGGCGCGCAGAGTAGAACCAGCCGCGGTCCGACTACTCGTTTTCTTCGTAGTCCGCGACGATAGCGACGCCGCTGGACGCGCCGATGCGCACCGCGCCGGCGTCGAACATCGCCTTCGCGTCGGCCCACGAGCCGACGCCGCCGCTCGCCTTCACGGGGAGGTACTCGCTCATCAGCTCGACGTCTTCGACCTCGGCCCCGCCGTCGGCGAAGCCGGTCGAGGTCTTCACCATGTCGGCGTCGGCGTCCGCGGCGGCCTTGCAGGCGGCGTGCTTCTCCTCGTCGGTGAGCAGCGCCGTCTCGATGATTACCTTCACCGGCACCGGCACCGCGGCGACCAGCTCCTCCAGTTCGTCGTGGACGGTGCCCGAGTCGCCCGCCTTCAGCCGGCCGACGTTGATGACCACGTCCAGCTCGTCAGCGCCGTCGTCCCACGCCGCGACGGCCTCGTCGCGCTTCATCTCGGGCGTGTTGTTGCCGTGCGGGAAGCCGATGACCGTCGCCAGCGTCACGTCGGGCGCGTAGTCGCCCGCCTCCTCGACGAAACACGGCGGGATGCAGGCGTTCATGCCGTGCTCGGCGGCCTCGTCGAGGACGCGCTCGACGTCGTCGAGCGTCGTCTCCGGGCCGAGCACGGTGTGGTCGATGCTCGCGGCGAGTTCGTCGCGGTTCATGGCTCCCCGTTGTGCGGCCGAGGGTTTAGTAGTCGCCGGTCGTCGCCGACCGGTCAATACCCCTCCGTAGCCCTCCCGAGACGCCGGCTCGCGCCGCGCAATTTTTGTGTCGTCGCGGTCGAGATAAGAGGTATGACCGACGTACATCCGGACGTTGCCGACACCGCCGACGACATCGCGACGATGGAGATTCGCGGTGCGGCGACCATCGCGGACGCGGCTGCCGGCGCGCTCGCGGTCCAGGCGCGGGAGTCCGACGCCGACTCGCCCGAGGCGTTCCGCGAAGACCTCCGAAGGGCGGCGAAGACGCTGTACGAGACGCGACCGACCGCGGTGAGCCTGCCGAACGCGCTCCGGTTCGTGATGGCCGACATCGAGGGCGACACGGTCCGGGAGCTACGCGAGACGGCCGTCGAGAGCGCCGCGGCGTTCCAGCGCGAGCTCGATCAGGCCCAGGCGCGACTCGGAGAGGTCGGCGCGAACCGGCTCCGGGACGGCGACGTGGTGATGACCCACTGCCACTCGACGGACGCGCTGTCGTGTGTGAAGGCCGCGGTCGACCAGGGGAAGCACATCGAGGCCATCGTCAAGGAGACGCGGCCCCGGAAGCAGGGCCACATCACCGCCGAGCAGCTGCGGGACTGGGGCGTCCCCGTCACCATGATCGTCGACAGCGCGGCGCGGCGGTACCTCGACGACGTGGACCACGTGGTCGTCGGCGCGGACTCCATCGCGGCGGACGGGAGCGTCATCAACAAGATCGGCACCTCGGGGCTGGCGGTGAACGCCCGCGACCGGGGCGTGCCCATCATGGTCGGCGCCCAGACGATCAAGCTGCACCCGGACACGCTGACGGGCCACACCGTCGAGATAGAGATGCGCGACGAGGACGAGGTCATCGACGACGTGGAGCGCGAGCGCATCCAGGGTGACCCCGACGGCTTCGCCGTCGAGAACCCGGCCTTCGACGTGACACCGCCGCGGTACGTCGACGCCATCGTCACCGAACGCGGACAGTTCCCGCCCGAGAGCATCGTCGTCCTGATGCGAGAGCTGTTCGGCCGGGACACCGCCCGCCCGTGGGAGGCGTGACCGGACGAGGACGGGTCGGTCGCGTAACTTTCCGACGGTAGGCTACCGGAACCTTCTTTCCTGTTGCTCTCACGATATGCGACCATGGTACTTGCAGGGGCAGAGCTACCGCCACTCGTCTACGCGGTACCGCTCGTGCTCGCCTTCCTCGGGGTGGTGGCGTTACTCTGGGCGGTCCACCCGCCCGTCACGGACTGGACAGCCGTCGCATTCGTCCCGTGGATGCTCACGGGGGCGATACTCCACGTCCTCTACGTTCTCGAGGTCTACCCCGCCTCGATCGAACCCCTGTTCGGCACGCTCACGGTCTACATCACGACAGCGACGGTGGTGGCTCTCACCTGGATACTGATGACGTTCCTCGCCGCGGTCCGTCAGCACTTCGACGCCGACCGCGGCCTGGGGACCGTCGGGACCGGCTTCGGCGTTACCTTCGTCATGTTCGCCATCCTCACGTCGCTCGAGAACGGGACGTTCACCCCGTTCTGGTCGGTCATCGGTGCCGTCGTCGCGGCAATCGTCGCGGCGGTCGCCTGGGTGCTGTTGAGCCTGCGCTACACGGAGGTCGCCGCCAAGGCCGGCCGCACCGGCGCGGTCGTCGTCTTCGCACACACCCTCGACGGTGTCACGACCGCCGTCGGCTACGACCAGCTCGGCGGGGGCGAGCGCGTCGTCCTCTCGAAGTACATCCTGCAGGCGGGCGAGCAGCTCCCGACGTACGACGCCATCGGCGCGGGCTGGCTGTTCGTCCTCGTGAAGGTGCTGCTGGCACTCGTGGTCGTCGCGGCGTTCAAGGAGTACATCGACGAGCAGCCCCGGTACGGCCGGCTCGCGCTGGCGTTCGTCGCGGCCGTCGGCTTCGGCCCCGGCCTGCACAACCTGCTGCTCTTTGCGGTGTCGAGCGACGTGACGGCCGCGGACGTGCCACTCGCCATCGCACACGTCGCGGGGGTGGCCTGAGTGCCGCAGGTGGTGACCGCGGGCCACGTCAACTGGGACGTGACCCTCCGAGTCGACCGATTGCCCGAACCGGACGGCGAGTCACGGATCAGCTCACAGCAGTCGTCCGGTGGGGGGAGTGCTGCCAACGTCGCCGTCGCACTCTCGGGGCTGAACGTCGACACCGGGCTCGTCGGGAGCGTCGGCGACGACGAGAACGGCCTGCTCGCACGTCGCGAGCTCGACGAGGCGGGCGTCGACCTCCAGAGCCTGTTGACCGTCTCGGACGGCCAGACCGCAGTGAAGTACCTGCTCGTCGACGAGCAGGGCGAGGTCGCGGTGCTCGGCAACGACGGCGCGAACGAGGCGGTCACCCCGGACGACGTGGAACCCGACTACGTCCGCGCGGCCGACCACGTGCACCTGACCAGCCAGCGCCCCGACACCGCGGCGGCCCTCGCAGAGACCGCCTCGGAAGCGGGCGTGCGCGTCAGCTTCGACCCGGGGCGGCGACTCGCCGACCGCGACTTCTCGCGGGCGCTCGACGCCGCCGACATCCTGTTCCTGAACGACCGCGAGGCGGAGAGCGTTCTCGAGACGGAGTACCCTGGCTCGGCGTTCGCGGACCGCGTCCTCGTCATCAAGCACGGCAGCGAGGGCGCAGTCGTCCATGCGCCGGACGCGACGTACGAACACCCGGGATTCGGCGTCGACCCCGTCGATACGACGGGCGCGGGCGACGCCTTCGCGGCGGGCTTCGTCGCGGCATTGCTCGAAATCGAGGACTACGAGCGGGCCGTCGAGCACGGCAACGCCTGCGGGGCGCTCGCGGCCGCCGAGGAGGGTGCCCGCGCCGCGCCGACGGAGAGCGAGCTCGAGACGTTCCTCGACGAGCAGTACTGACTCACGGTCGGGCAGTCGACAGTGCCCCAGTTCACCTGTCTGGCGAGGAACACCGCGACGAACGTCTCTCCTCCGAGCCCGACTGCCACCGGGAGCGGGAGGGCACGTCGGCGTAGCCGGGTGCGCTGGCGCCGAACGCGGTGAGGAGTGTGATGGCGACGCGGTACATCGACGCTTCGAACGCGTCGACGAAGAGAGGTACCGTCGCCCGGTCGAGGAGGGTGTCACGCATCCTCGGAAACGGTTCTTGCGGGATGGCACTGATGCCACGGGATTAAGTCACGACCGCCCGAAGCCGACGCCATGTCGACGGTGACGACGCTCGCGGTGTGCGTGGCTGCCGGGCTGGCCGGCGCGCTGGTGATGGACGTGCCGATGGTGCTCATGCCCGAAGGGTTCACCCCGGCCGCCGTCGCGGCCTCGAAGCTCCAGCGCCGTCCGGTCGAGGCGGTATCGACCCTCGCGGCGCAGGTCGTCCACCACGGCACGGGGGTGGTCGGCGGGCTCGGTCTCGGC
>Ga0207715_100305_pt1 | contig 15408 bp, 14 predicted proteins | sample A23M3SouthBayCA_FD_187732 | JGI IMG/M metagenome (GOLD analysis project Ga0207715, IMG submission 187732) | Aerobic enrichment media from Eden Landing Ponds, California, USA - A23 M3 (SPAdes) | ecosystem: Environmental > Aquatic > Marine > Unclassified | place: USA: Emeryville, California... | reverse complement strand
GCCAGCCGTCGTCGACCCTGCACCGCTGACTGACCCGGTCCACCCGGGCCGACTGGAGACGCACAACGTGAGCACACCATGACCCCGCGACAGACCGGCCGACCCGACGAACAGCCAGCCCAACAGCGACCGGCCGTCGAGGTCGCGGGCGTGAGTCACTCGTTCGACGGCCTCGACGTGCTCGGCGACGTGTCGTTCACCCTTCCGGGCGGCACGGTCGCCTGCGTCGTCGGGCCGAACGGGAGCGGGAAGACCACGCTGCTGCGACTGGTCGCCGGCCTGCTCGAACCGAATGTAGGGGCCGTCTCCGTCGCAGGTGACGCCGGTCGCCGGGTCGGCTACCTCGCCCAGCAGCCGGCGTTCCGCAGGCAGTTCACTGTCGCGGAGACTGTCGCCTTCTACGGATCGCTCGTGGGGGAGTCAACGGACGTCGACGCCGTCCTCGACCGCGTCGGACTCTCGGCCGTCGCCGACCGGCGCGTGGACGCGCTCTCCGGCGGGATGCGTCGGCTGCTCGGACTCGCCCAGGCGATGGTCGGTGACCCATCGGTGTTCGTCCTCGACGAACCGGCGACCGGGCTCGACCCAACGATGGCCCGCCACCTCCGGGCGGTGATCGACGACCTCGCCGCCGACGGTGACGCGGTGCTCCTCTCCACCCACGACCTCCACACGGTCGACCGCATCGCCGACAGGGTGTTGCTCGTCGACCACGGCGAGCTCGTCGCTGCGGGCCCACCGGCGGAGTTGCTGGCAGAGTCCGGGGCGACGACGCTCGACGACGCCATCGAGACGCTCGGCCACGGCGGGGGCACGGTCGGTGTCTCGCCTGGGCTCCGCGGAGGTGACCGTACGTGACCGAGCTCGGCTACGTGGCAGACGTCGCCGAGCGCGAGTTCCGGACCGTCCTCCGCACCCCGTTGCTGCTGGCCGTCGGCCTCGGCTACGTCCTGCTGGTCGGCGGCATCGGGTGGCTGGGCGGGACCGGTGCGTACCTCGCGCTCGTGCTCGACCTCCTGACGCCCGTCGAGCTGCTCGTCCCAGTGCTTTCGTTCGCCGTCGGCTACCGGGCGCTGCTCGGCGACCGCGAGAGCGGGGAGCTGGAGACCATCCGGACGTATCCGATCACCGGACACTGGTACGTCGTGGGGGTCTACCTCGGCCGGGCCGTGGTCGTGCTCGGGCTGGTGCTGCTTTCGTTCGTCCTCGCCGGCTCGGTCGTCCCCACGAGCGACACGGCACAGCTCTCGGTTGTCGCCTCCCACCCCACGGCGGACTCTCCCGCGCTCTATCTCCGGTACGCGCTGGCGACGGCGCTGTTCGCGCTAGTCGCGCTTGCAATCGCGACGCTGGTCTCGGCGGCAGCACGCTCGACCCGTGGCGGGCTCGCGCTTGCCACCGGCAGTGTCGTGGCGCTCGTCGTCGGGCTGGACAGCGCGCTGCTGGGTGCGGTCACCGGCGAGCACGTCCCGACCACCGTGCTCGCGCTCAGTCCGAACAGCGCCTACCGGAGCCTCGTCCTCGAACTGAGCGTCGCGCCGACGGGTGTCGCCGTCCCCGGCGGGCCGACCGTCCTCGTCAGCACGGCCGCCCTCTGTGCGTGGCTCACCCTCGCGCTCGGGCTGGCGTCGCGACTCGCCTGGCGCTGACGAAGCAACCTCGGCCGGACCGGGGGCTGTCGTCCTGCCGACATCGAGCACGTGCAGTCAGTCCGGAGCCTTCGGCGACCGCTCCGGACCGCAAAGTCGCGCTACACCGCGGTTTCAGTCCCCGCTCGTCGCGCTGCCGCCGTCGAGCTGCTTGTACAGGTAGTACGAGTAGACCACCGTTCCAACCGCCGTGAGCAGGGACGGTACGAGCAGGAAGAACATCGCGTACTCGCCGAAGGCGAGGCCGACGAACGCGAGCAGCCCGGTCAGCTTGAACAGTCTGCTGCCCAGCGCGTGAGTTCGCTCCCACACCTCGTCGCTGCTCAGCGTCCAGGGAGTCCGGATGCCGACGAACCAGTTGCGTTGTGCGTTCTCCAGCAGGATTCCGACGTAGTAGAACAGGGCTGCGACGCCGGCGAGGACGAACAGCGTCATATCGAACTCGTAACCGAGGTTGAAGGCGACGATGCCGGCGTGCAGGACCGCGAGGTACGCCGCGAACACGACGACGAACCAGTCGTAGTAGCGACGGAAGGACGCGATGTTCTCCTGCAACGGGTCGATACGTGGGACGAGAGCGAACAGTCCGAGGAGGACGGCACCCAGTGCCGGGACGAGTGCGAGCGCGGCGGTCTTGCCCATCGTCCCGTTCGGTTCACCGCCCGCTCCCCAGTTCGTCACCAGCCGGTCGGGGAGCTCCGGAGCCGCGAGGAGACTCACCACGGCCGAGAGTGCGACGAAGCCGGCCGCGATGGCGTAGCGCTGTCTCGTGTTCATACCGCTGGAAAGGAGGGCGAGACTGAAAAAACAACCCCGGACCCGAACCGATTCGTCACGCCCGCTCTGTCCGTCACTCCGAGTGCGTCGACAGCTCGTACCCCCAGGACAGGTTCCCGGAGCCACTCGGCGGTGCGGACTCGTAGGTGACGGTCACCGAGTCCGCGGCTTTGGCCGAGATGTAGTGGGCGCCCGCCGCGTCCGCGCTCTCCGCCCAGACGTTGGCAACCGCGGGGGCCTCGACGAGACCGTGCGGGATGTCGAACGACCGACCGCCGCTTCCGCTCGCCGTGTACGTGCCGCTCTCCTCCGTGGGGTGGCCAAAGTTGTGCCTGATGACGTTCGCTTCGCCGTCACCCTCGATTCCCGATTCGATGTCGTTCTGGACGACCATGCAGTCCGCTGCGTCGACGAGGTTGACGTCGCTCCCCCCCGTCCGGGAGAAGTTGTTGTTGGTGACGGCGGCATCGTCGGTCTGGTAGACGAGGATGGCGTCGTTCCCGCCGCGGGAGAAACTGTTCCCGGTGACCAGCCCGCCAGCACGGACGAGCAGTCCCCGATTCCCGTAGCGGTTGAAGTCGTTCGCGGCGATCAGGTTCGGTCTCCCCCCGAGGATGGCCGCGTACGAACCACTCACTTCGGAGAGCGAGTTGCTCAGGAACCGTATCGGACCACTCACCGACCCGGCAGCGACGACGTAGTTGCTGATGTCCTCGAAGTGGTTCCCGACGAAGTTCACGTCCTCGATGGAGGAACTCCCGATCTCCGAGATGTTGAACGCGGTGCTACCGCAGGTCTGGACGACGTTCTCTGTAACGCCCAGGAACTCGCAGGTATCCCCCTCTGGCGTCCGGAACCGCATGATGTTCCCGCTCAGTCTATCGAAGTCGTTCGCGGCCATCCCGATCTCGTTCATCCCGGTCGGGTTGCTGTACAGGTTCACGCCCATGCCGTCGATCTTCCAGAACTGCGAACTGTTGACGATGAGCGAGTCGGGACGCCCACGACTCTTGATGGCGTCGTCCGAGAGGTTGCGGAACTCGCAGCCGTTGATCTGCGTCTCCTCCGCTCCCGTGATGATGCCACCGCTTCCGTTCGCGAATCGGTTGTCCTGGAACTGGATGACACCGCCGAAGTGAACGTCGGCGTTATCCTGATAGTACTCGTTCCCCCGGAACGTCAGGAGCCTCGGGAAGCCGTCGGTGCCGGAGCCCCCGACGGTCGTGCAGTGGTTCTTCGTGTCGTAGATGACGTTGTTCCGGACCGTGATGTTCCGGACCGCGTCCGAGAGTGTGACCCCGTAGCCGACGCCACGACCGTCGTAGCCGATATCGTACAGCTCGCAATCGCTGACGGTGGAGAACACCGACGACGACATGATGACCCCGGAGTGAGCGAGGTTGTGCATCTTCGTCTGGGAGACGAGGAGGCTGTTCGCGTACGTCGCAGTGACGCCCGAGCGGAACACTGACCGGTCGCGCCCGACGATCTCGAGGTCTCGGATCGTGACGCCCTCAACGAGGTCGAGCCCGATCGCGGCCGCACCGTTCTCCGGGCGGTAGGTGTCGAAGAGGCCACCGGCCGAGATACGTATCTGCCCGTTCTCCTCGTCCACGTCGAGTAACTTGTGTATCTCGCCGTACGGCTGGTTGCGGTACGTCGTCGTCCGATTCGTGTTGATGAGGACGTGCTCGCCGACTTCGAACGGTCCCGTGTCGTCGACCGGGATCACCTCGTTGCCGACTCTCGACGTGACCGAGGCGCTCCCGGTGCGGTTGCCCTGGACGTTGAATGCGGCGCTGCCGGCGACCTCGATCGTCGTGCCGCGGCCCATGCCAGTGACTACCGTGTCCGAGTCGAGCTCGATCGGCTCGGATGCGACGTAATGCCCCGCCTGGATAACCAGTTTCGAGACGCCGTGGTCGACGACCGCCTGGACGACGCGCGAGAAGTCCGGACCGCTCTCGATCACTTCCTCCTCGGCATCGGCGTGAACGGTCCCATCCTCGTCCTTCCAGACGACCGCGCCTGCGTTGCGCGAGTCGGTGAGGAGGTGGTCGGTGCGGACTGTCTCGACGTCGACGACGCCCGGCGTCGTTCCGTTCTCCGTCTCGGTCGGCCGGGTCCGTCCGGGGCCGTCGGCTGTCACGTCCGTCGACGGTGACCGGTCTGGTGGCCCGCCGAGGCAGCCACCGAGGGCAGCCAGGAAGCTACTCGACTGTAGGTACTCTCGTCTGTTGAGTCCGTCATCGTCACCCATGGACGAGCCTTTCGGCGTCCAACGGTTTGCTATAGGCTTGTTAAGGCGAGGGCTCGACGACCCGTCACCCTTCCGCAGTCGGGCGAAACCGGTCCGCTGAGGTTCCCAGCGAGGAGTGGCCCTGTTCGGGCCGGCGTGGGACCGAACCATGGCCACGGAGCTGGTAGAACGCGGGGAATACGCGACTCCCAGTCGGTGGGGAACACCTTACCAGCACGATAATAATGCGGCTGGCGGCACTGGACCCGATAGCGTGAAACCCTCCGAATCGACATCTCGGACGAGACGCAACGCACTCAAGTCACTCGCCGCTGCAGGCCTGCTCGGTGTCGCCGGCTGCCTCGGTGACTCGGACAGTACCGACCAGCCCACGCAGACCCCGGGTTCGACGACGAACCGACAGACAACCACCGGGAACCGCTCGACAGAGACCGACACGAGCGACGGCCAGCAGTCGGAGCCGAGCAACGTGGCCCAGTCCACGCTCGTGGACGACTTCGAGAACCTCTCGGAGTGGACCGTCGAGAGCGGGTCGTTACACGCGGACGACTCGCAGACGTTCACGGGGTCGCAGTCGGCACGCCTCGAACGGACCCAGGGCCCGGTGAGCATCTCCCGCCCGGTCGACATCGACGGGTCGACGACGGACCTCTCGCTCGCCTTCCGCATGGACTCCTCGGGGAACGCCGTCCCCCAGGTGAAACTCTACGCACCGGACGAAGCGAACTCGCTCGTCGTCGGCGAGGGCATCCGTGAGGAGTCGAACCGGAACTGGTTCCGGCTGGACCTCGGCGCCCGTCGCGTCAACGGACTTCCGAACCTGGAGGAGGTGAGCCGTCTCGAGATACGCATCCGCGGCGGTGGCCCGGACACGAAGTTCTGGATCGACGACCTCCGCACTACGCCCTCGCCCGACAGCGGGAAGGCCATGATATTCTTCGACGACGGTCTCGTCTCCGCGTACGAGAACGCCTATCCCGTGTTGCAGGAGCACGAGATGAGCGCCGCCTCCTCCATCGTCACCGGCGAGGTCGGCGCGGAGAACCACATGAGCATCGAACAGATGGAGGAGCTCCAGTCGAACGGCTGGGAGATGGTCTCGCACACCCACTCGCACGTGAGCCTGCAGGGCATCTCTCGCGTCGAAGCGGAGCGGGAGATCGTCAACGCCAGGCAGTGGCTCGTCGACCACGGCTTCGAGACCGGTGCTCGGTCCATCGTCTATCCCTACGGCGGTTTCACCGACGCTACCGCGTCCTTCGCGAACCAGTACCACGACCTCGGGTTCCGGTACATGGACACGCTGAGCTCCGGCTCGGGGCGTGTCACCCAGAACATGACCGCCTCGCGTGGCGACGCGAGCAACCTCGAACGGGCCAAGAAGATGGTCGACCTCGGACAGCTGTACTCCGACCTCGAGATGTTCACCTTCCACGAGGTGGGCGGCTCGAGCGAGGGGCTCCAGATGTCGACCGGCGACTTCGAGGAGTTCGTCAGCTACCTCGACGACAGCGACCTCGAAGTCATCACGCCGTCCACCCTCTGGGACCGCTACCAGGCGACCGCTCCGATGGACTGACCTCACGGCGGACCCCGCGGCGAACCGGCACTCGAACGACCGATACGGCCGACGACCGGCCGACTACCATCCCACCACGAACTGTCATCCCCTTCGACACATGAAACACTTCGATACAGACAGCGACCAGAGCGGAACCGTCTCGGTGAGCCAGCACCGTCCCAGTACCACGGCGGGGGACGGCCCGACGACCACCGAAGTCAGAGAGCTCAGTAACTTCCAGCGCGACCTCCTCTTCGTCGTCGCGGGCGCAGCGGAACCGAGCGGGCAGGAGATCAAACGCGAGCTGGAGGCGACGACCATGGAGATGGTCCTCCCCGGGCAGCTCTATCCGAACCTGGCAGAACTGGCCGAGCACGACCTCGTCGAGAAGAGCGCCCGGGACGGGCGGACGAGCGCGTACGACCTGACCGAGCGCGGTTCGCGCGTCCTGGGCGAACTGTGCAGGTGGCAGATTCGCCACCTCCGTGCCGAGCCTTCTGACGTACCGTTAGAGGAGTTACAGACCCTATAGTAACGGGTGGCGCTCCCGTGGTCACGGACGACCACAGAGCCAATGTATCAGGGCAACACCATCGGAGCCGTCATCCCCGCGTACAACGAGGAATCGTTCGTGGGCGAGGTCATCGAGACACTCCCATCCTTCGTCGATAGAGCCTACGTCGTCGACGACTGTTCGACCGACGACACCTGGGACGAGATAGCCCGCCACGCGGACGCGGGGATCGAGCCCGACGCAGTACAGAACCCACTGCCGGATGGCGGTACTGCGGCTGGCCCGCAGGTCGTCCCGATCCAGCACGACGAGAACCGCGGTGTCGGCGGCGCGATCAAGACCGGCTACCAGCGAGCACTTGCCGACGAGCTCGACGTGACTGTCGTCATCAGCGGCGACGGCCAGTCGGAGCCGGACATCGTCGAGCGCGTCCTCCAGCCGGTCGTTGACGGCGAAGCCGGGTACGCGAAGGGGAATCGTCTCCACAGCGGCGACCGCGATGAGATGCCGGCGTTCCGGCGGGTCGGGAACTTCGTGTTGACGTATCTCACGAAGATCTCCAGCGGGTACTGGCGGACCATGGACCCCCAGAACGGCTCGACCGCGATCTCGTACTCGGCACTCTCGGCTGTCGACATCGGCGAGATGTACGAGGACTACGGCTACTGCAACCACCTCCTCGCCATGCTCAACGCCGAGGAAGTCACCGTCGCCGATGTCCCCCACCGCGCCGTATACGACGACGAGGAGAGCCACATCGAGTACCGGACGTACGTCCCGAAGGTGTCCTGGCTGCTCCTCAGGAACTTCACCGGCCGACTGCAGGAGACGTACCTCGGGAGGGAGTTCCACCCGCTTCCCGCGTTCTATCTGGTCGGTGCTGCGGGGTCGCTCACGGGGCTGCTCGCGGCGGCCAAACGAGTGTTCGACGGGGAGGACGGCGGGCTCGTCGCACCGCTCGCCATCGTCCTCGTCGGGGTTCTGAGCATGCTCGTCGCTGCCGTCCTCGACTTCGAGGAGAACCGGGACCTCACCGTCCACGCAGAGGAGCCCTGACCGCTGGGGGCAGCCGGCTTCCGGCCCCCGTTCGCCCCCGCCACCCCTTCGTTCTCTCTATTCTGTGTACCGACGGACCAGCGCCCCGACCGGCGGGGCGCCGTCGAGCAACCAGAGCCCGAAGACCGTCGTGAACAGGAGCAGATACAGCGGCACGTAGACGCCGATATCGCCGTCGGCGAGGTTCACGAGGAACGCGTTCAGGTAGCGCGTGACCCGTTCGACGAAACCGATGTCGGCCGTGTACCCCGTCGGGTTCGATAGCGGCCAGACGACGCGACCGAAGGGCGAATCGACGCCGACGAGCAGTCCGAACAGCACGTCTCCGCCCAGGTGCGAGAGGTAGCCGACGCCGAAGGCCGCACCGAATCCCACGGCGCGGTGGCGTCTGGCGAGGAGGCCGACGAGGACCACCAGTGGGAATGCGAAGAACAGGGAGTGCGCCAGTCCGTACCCGGTGGTGAACACGTGGAACGTCCAGGCCAGCGGCTTGTCGATCAGATCGGGGAGCTGTGAGGCGAACGCGAGAACGATGACGGGCGCCGTGGCGGGTGGTCGGTCGGAGCGGAGTCGGCTCCAGACCGAGTAACAGAGATAGCTGAACGCGAGGTGTCCCCAGGGCCACATCGTCAGCTGTGCTCCTCTGGTCCGACGAGGACCTGTTCACCCGACTCCGTGACGGTGACCCAGACGCGTAGCGAGCGATAGGCGTTGTCGCGGGTCGGATTCGTCGGTGCCTCACCGGTGTAGAGTAGGTAGGCCACACGGTAGCGCTGGCCCGCGTCCAGCGGACCAAGCGAGTGGGTGATGCGAGCGCGTTCCCCGTCCGCGAGGTCGCGCTCGAAACTGGTCAGTCGTCGACTCGACCGGACCGTGACCCCGTCATCGGTGCGTTCGGTACGCTGGAGCATCGCGACGACGGTGTAGCTCTCCGGGGCACCTTCCTGATTCCGGATGGTGACGTAGACCGGTTCCTCGGTCCCCGGTTCGAGCTGTGTCGGGAGCGACTCGACGGTGTAGTTGCCGGACTCGTTCTGTCCAGTGACAGAGAACTCGGTGAACTGCTGGCCTGCCGTCGGTTCGGTGAAGGCGAACGCGGCAGTCACCGGGACCAGCAGGAGGGCGAGGACCACGACCACGTTCAGCGCCCGGACGAGCGTCGAGGACTGGCCGATGCCGCCGTCCGAACTGCCCTCGCCACCGAACAGGTTCGTAGCCGCGGCGAACGACACGCCACCGCGTCGTTCGAACGAGAGCCTCGCCCGTCTGGCGACTGCACCCACCGAGAGGAGCAGCGTGAGTCCCGCGATGGCGACGAGGACGGGCCTCGGTCGGACACCGGCACCCGTGAAGTTCAGCAGGAGCGCGACGAACGGCGTCAGCGCACAGCTGATCAGGACCGAGAGGACGAGGCGCTCCCCAGCCGGGATGCCCGCCTGTGCCCGGTGCGCCGCCAGCGCGTGGGTCGCGTCCCGGCTCTTCGTCGACGGTTCGTGGCGTTCCGGATAGACCGTCGCCAGGAAGGCGTATCCCGGGACGAAGACGAGAAACGGGAGCGTTATCGCGGCACGGAGGGGCGACTCGACTCCGACGACGAGGACGGCGACGGGCACGAGCAGGGCCAACGCGATACAGCAGACGAGATCGACTGTCCACTCGACGGTGTGTGCTGCCATCGGGCGACTGTTGGCCCGGTCCGGGGTTAGTTACACGCAGGCTAGGTTCAATCCCCGTCCAGGGCGACGACTTACCCTCTCCATAGTATCCACAGCGCCCGCGGTCGGCGGAGCTGGAACCGGTCCCGGTGGGCCGCATCGCACGGTGATTGCCGGTAACATCACCCGGCGACCCGCACCGTTGCAGTCCGTTGTACGCCCCGATAGAACCCGTTCGTCCCGGGCAGAACAACCCCTCGGCCTGTTCAGTAGAACCCACGCTACAGGCCCTCTAAACCCGCACAAGAGTGTGAAAGAGTCTGCAACGACTTCTCCCCTTTATCTATCCCCCGCCGCATTGGAGGAACAGAGCGATGATCACAGACCAGTCGAACGCACCCGCCGACCTCGACGCGACGCCGGAACCGGACGGGAGCCAACGAGTGTTGAGCCACGACAAGGTCTTCCACCTGCTCCAGAACGAACGTCGCCGCCGCGTCATCAGGTACCTCCACGACAAGGAGGGAAAGACGGACATGCGCGACATCGCCGAGAAGGTCGCCGCGTGGGAGCACGACAAGACCGTCAGGACGCTGTCGTCCGAAGAGCGCCAGCGCGTGTACATTCCCCTGTACCAGAACCACCTCCCGAAGCTCGACGACGAGGGTATCATCGATTACAACCAGAGCCGCGGGACGGTCGAGCGCAATCCGCTCGCGGACCAGCTCGAGACGCACCTCTTCGAGCGAGCAGACGAACGACCGCCGGAGACCAGCGCACCCGCGGCGGACACGCAGGAGGCACCGCAGTACAGCTACTCGCTCGTCGCCTCGGGGGTCGCCAGCATCCTCCTTATCACGGCCGCGCTGGGGCTGCCGATACTCTCGTCTCCGCCTGACCTCCTCTTCGGGACCCTGATACTGCTCGTCTTCCTGGGGGCAGAACTCCTCCGGCAGCGGCCGCTACGGTGACCCGCACCGACGAGCCGCCCACCCACCGGTCGTCCACGCACCGGCCGCCACAAACAACGGCATGAAGGAAATTCCTTCAAACGGACTGGTAAGCCAGCGACCATCTCCAAAGGTTGATAAGCTGGTATCAGAAACTAGCTGAAAAGCATTTTGGCTATCCCAACGCCTCTACCGTCTCCATGCACACACGCACCTCATCCACGAGTCTCGTACTCTGTTGTGCCGTCCTGGTTGTCGTCGGCGGTGTCGCCCCAGCCGCCGTCTCTGGTGTGTCGGAACCCCAGAGTGCGGCGGTGAACGGGAGCGGGACAGCAACCCCACAGGTCGCCCCTGGCATCACGAGCGTTTCTACCGACGGGCCAGGACACGTCACGAACGCCACCCAGGGCTTCGTCTACTGGAACGACGAACCGTTCCGCATCAACGTCACGGTCACGCCGCCGAACGGCAGCGTGTTCTACGTCTGTGTCCAGACAAACAGCTCCGACCGCGGGCCCGGCTGTCGAACGTTCAGCCCGCGAAACGCGACGCACGTGGAGTACTCGTTCGACGTGGACGGCTGGCAGACGGACAGCTCCTGGCGGTCGGCGCTCAACGTCACACTCCGCACGGAGAACAGCACCCTCGACCAGCGGGAGGTTTCGGTCAGCGTGCTCACCCGTGAGGGCGACGTTGACACTGACGGTCTCACCAACCAGCGCGAGGCGAACATGTCCACCAGCATGTTCGAGAGCGATACGGACGGTGACGGTATCTCGGACGGCACCGAGCTGAACTCACACGACACCGACCCGGCGCTCGCCGACACCGACGACGACGGCGTTCCCGACGGCGCCGAGATCAACCGCGGGACGGACCCCACCGACCCGGACTCGGACGAAGACGGACTGACTGACGGTGCCGAGTTGAGTAACTCGACGGACCCACTCAAACCGGACACCGACGACGACGGCCTCGACGACGGCCGGGAGGTCGCGCTCGGGTCCGACCCGCTGTCGCCCAACACCGACGACGACGGCATCGATGACCGAAAGGAGGTCGCGCTCGGTCTCGATCCGGCGAAACAGGACACGGACGGCGACATGCTGGACGACGACACGGAGCGGGCGCTCGGGACGAACCCGAAGAGCGCGTGGACGCCCTTCTTCCTCGGGGGTGGCGGCATCACGTTGCTGTTCGTCATCGGTGTGGTCCTCAGAAGGTCGGAATGGAGTTCCGGAACCGTCCTCGACGATGGCGACACGCAGTTCACGTTGCCGGACTGGGTCTCGAACTACGTCAGGGACCACGAACCGGACGAACCCCGGGCCGTCTCGGCGGAGTCGGAATCGGAGGTAGCCACCGATAGAGAGGCTATCGAGGAGGAGTCCACGGACGACAGTTCCCCGGACGACCGGATCTGGACCGACCGCGACGAGGTGCTCGCGCTCGTTCAGGAGCACGACGGCCGGCTGAAACAGCGCGACGTCGTCGAGAACACCGACTGGTCCGAGTCGAAGGTGAGCCGCACGCTCTCCGCCATGGAGGAAGACAACCAGATCAGCCGGCTCGAGATCGGTCGCGAGAAGATCGTCACCCTCTACGACGAGGAACCGGACGTGTTCTCGTCTGACCGGGACTAGCGGCGGTCGCTGGCGACGCGGAACTGACGCTTGGTCGAATCGAAGTCGACCGTCGGTGCCGTTACTCTCTCCTCTGTGACCACCCGCGGGACAGTGTCGATAGCACGTCGCTTTGCACGCTGGACCGTCTCCTGGAGCGCGGGGCCGAATCGGTCCGTGGTGAACAGTTGGGACACCGCCCCGACCCGGTCGACGCCGGCCTCGCTGGCGAGGCGTTCCAGCAGCTCGACCTCCGCCCACGTCTGCCGCTCCGGCGGCTGGTTCGCGAACACGGTCCCGAGGTACGACCAGTACGACTCGGGGGCCACGTTCCAGACGGCGAGGCCGGCGCGACTCGCTCGCGGTGCGTCCTCGCCGAGGAAGGGGTCACCATCGAGGTACGCGAGTGACCGGAACTCGATCGCCACGTCCCCCGGTCGCGTGAACCGGTCCACGAGAACCGGGAGCTGGTCGACGACGAACGACGCCGTGTACGGGCACTTCCAGTTGCCGTACACAGTGGCGGTCGGGCTCGTGTCCGGGTCGCCCATCACCGCGTAGCGGTGTGCGTCCGGCGTCTCGGGCAACGGAACGCTGCCGCCGAACAGGTCGGTGTCCGAGATCTCGACCGACTCTGCCGGCTCCTCCGTGGGTTCGGTGGGCTCTTCGGTCGTCCGGCCGTCCGTCGTCTGTGAGGGTTCGGGCGCCTTCGTGCGCGTCGTGAGCCCTGTAGTCCGGCCTTCTGTCCCGGTCGAGTTCGTATCACTGGACAGCTGGTCGACGGCGCTCGCACAGCCCGGGAGTACGGTGGCCGCCCCGACTCCCGCGATTCGTAACAGTCCGCGTCGTGTGTTCTCTGCCATCGATCGAGAATGGTGCGGGAGTCGCATTATTACTGGACGGCTAAACCGCTGCGGCCGCTCATCTGCAGCGAGAGAGCAGCGGGTCAGCCTCGGGCGTCCGCTGTCGGTGGGGAACTCCGAACCCTAACAGCTGTCTATCGGCTGCTTATCTCGCGTATAGTAATGCCCCGTTCGTGCCTTGGTCTGGCCGTACCCGCGTCAAGCCCAAATGGGCAACAACGTGCGGCAATCGAGTACGTATGATAGACGACAACCTGACCGATACGGCGTCTCGAATCGACAATCGGCTCCCGACCAGCTCGCTCCACGGCGAACGCGAGGTGTGGCGCTGACATGTGTGGTATCATCGGGTGCGTCGGCACCGACGAGACCGTGTCGACGCTGATGGACGGCCTCAGCAACCTCGAGTATCGCGGGTACGACTCCGCGGGCGTCGCCGTCCAGAACGGAAGCGGCATCAAGACGTTCAAGCGCGCCGGGAACGTCTCGGAGGTGCGCGATGCACTCCCCGAGGACCCGCCGAGCGGGACGGTCGGCATCGGCCACACCCGCTGGAGCACCCACGGCCCGCCGACCGACCAGAACGCCCATCCACACACCGATCCCGAGGGGCGCGTCGCCGTCGTCCACAACGGCGTCATCGAGAACTACGACAGGCTCCGCTCGCAGCTCGAGGCGACCGGCAACCAGTTCGTGAGCGACACCGACACCGAGGTCATCCCGCACCTCATCGCACACTACCTCGACGAGGGGCTGGAGCCCGAGACCGCCTTCCGACGGGCTCTCGAACGGCTGGAGGGGAGCTACGCGGTCGCGGCGATCATCCAGGGGGAGGAGACCATCCTCAGCGCCCGCCACGGGACACCGCTCGTGGTCGGCATCGACGACGGGGCGTTCTTCCTCGCCAGTGACGTGCCGGCGTTCCTCGAACGAACGAGCGACGTGGTCTACCTCGAGGACGGCGAGATCGCGCGCGTCGACCCCGACGGTTTCTCGATGATGGACATCAAGGGTGACCCCATCGAGAGCGAGATCGAGCACATCGAGTGGGACGCCAAGGAGACGGGCAAGGGCTCGTACGACCACTACATGCTCAAGGAGATCGACACACAGCCCACCGCGCTCAGGCAGACGATCGAGGGGCGGATCGACCCGGAGACCGGGAGCGTCTCCCTCGACGGGCTCGAAGCGGGCGCGTTCGAGGACTACGACCAGGTCGACTTCGTCGCGTGCGGTACATCGTATCATGCAGCGCTGTACGGGTCGAAGCTCCTGCAGGACGCAGGGGTCGAGGCCACGGCGTACCGGGCCAGCGAGTACGGGGCGTCGTCGAATCTGGTCGACGACAGCACTCTCGCGATACCCGTCACCCAGAGCGGCGAAACCGCCGACACCCTCTCAGCCATGGCCGAGGCTGCCGAGGCCGGTGCGACCACGGTCGCGGTGACGAACGTCATGGGTTCGACGGCTGCACGCCGTGCCGACGAGACGGTGTTCATCCGTGCCGGCCCGGAGATCGGTGTCGCCGCGACGAAGACGTTCTCGTCGCAGGTCGTCACGCTGCTGCTGCTCGCGCGCCGACTCGCCGAGGACATCGACGGTACGGAACCACGGGACGACTTCGACGAGGTCCTGGCGGCGCTGGAGCGACTTCCGGACGACCTCCAGTACGTCCTCGAGTCCTCGGACGCCCGGTCGGTCGCCCACGACTACGTCGACAGCGAGGCGTACCTCTTCATCGGTCGCCACCTCGGCTTCCCGGTCGCCAAGGAGGGCGCGCTGAAGTTCAAGGAGATCACTTACGAGCACGCAGAGAGCTTCACCAGCGGCCGGCTCAAGCACGGCCCGCTCGCGCTCGTGACGCCGTCGACGCCGATCTTCGCCATCGCGACGGGCGAGGAGCGGAGCAAGACGCTGACGAACGCGACCGAGGCAAAGAGCCGCGGTGCGCCGATCGTCCTCGTCACCGACGACGAGGAGACCGGTGCCGAGCTGGCCGACAAGCGGCTTACAGTCCCCGAGACGCACGAACTCTTGGAGGGGTTGCTGGCGAACGTCCAGCTCCAGCTCGTCTCGTACTACGCGGCCAATCGCCTCGACCGCGAGATCGACAAGCCACGGAACCTCGCGAAGAGTGTCACGGTCGAGTGACCGACGGCAGCCGTGAACACTGAACTGTTTGGAGTGTTCGGCGACGCACCGGCGCTCGAGGCGCTCCGCGACACGGGCGCGTTCGACACCGTCCTTGAGGGACCGGGCCTCGCGGTCGGCGTCAGCGACCAGGCACTCGGCCATCCCGGCCGGACCAGCGTCCACGAGAGCGATCAGGGCTGCTGTGCAGTCTGGGGTGAGGCGTACCTGCCGGGGCGCGACGTCGATGACACCGCCCGCTGGCTGCTCGAACAGTACGGAGCGTACGGCACGGACGCCATCGCCGAACTGAACGGCTCCTTCGTCGTCGCCATCGACGATGGTGACCGGCCACTCGTCGTCTCCGACCC
>Ga0207715_100302_pt1 | contig 15678 bp, 18 predicted proteins | sample A23M3SouthBayCA_FD_187732 | JGI IMG/M metagenome (GOLD analysis project Ga0207715, IMG submission 187732) | Aerobic enrichment media from Eden Landing Ponds, California, USA - A23 M3 (SPAdes) | ecosystem: Environmental > Aquatic > Marine > Unclassified | place: USA: Emeryville, California... | reverse complement strand
TCGGCGGGTCTGGCGGCGACCTCGAAGACGGCGTTGGCGAAGCCGCCGTACTTCTCCGTGACCTCGCGCTCGTAGTCGAGGCCGGCGTCGTCCAGGGCGGCGGCGACGTCGCGAGCGGTCGTCTTGACGTGGCCGTGGATGCGCCGGGTGTAGCGGTCCTCCGAGAACCCGCCGCTCCCGGTCGAGCGGCCACGGGAGACCTTGACGCGGGTGGTGTCGGTGAACGCCGAGACGGCGTGGCCGACGTTCGCGGCCGCGAGGCGCGCCGCGGCCTCCGCCTCGGCCATCGGCTCGGAGCCGTAGGGCACGCCGTGGCGGTTCGCGACGCGCGAGAGGGGTTCGGGCTGCTGGTCGCCGGTGACCTGGACGAGGCGGGTCGCGTCGGGCAGGCGGTCGCAGAGGTGGACGAGCGCGTCGGCGTCTTCGGCGAGTTCGTACACGTTGTCCGTCGCGACGATGGCCGGTTCCTCGCCGGCGACGCGCCGGAGCAACTTGCGGCGCGAGACGACGTCACGCTCCTCGACGCCGTCCGGGCCGAACACGACCAGGGCGTACGCGGGGGCGTCGCCGCGGACGTCCCCGCTCTGCACGTCCACGCCGAACACCGTGTCCTCGAGTGCCCGCGTGCGGCTACTCACGCACCGGCGTAGGGCGTTCGCGGACATAAATCCACGGCGGCGGCTGTTCTCGGCGCGCTCACCCTGGCAACGGCACGTCCAGGTCCTGGCCGTCGTCCGGCACCAGCACCTCGCCGTCGAAGGCCTCGGCGGCCTCGCGCCGCAGGCGACCGGCCTCGCCGGTGTACCGCGAGGAGAGGTGGGTCAGCGCGAGGCGTGCGACGCCGGCCTCGGCGGCAACCTCCCCGGCCTCGCGGGCCGTCGCGTGGCCCGTCTCGCGCGCCCGCTCCAGGGCGTCGTCGGCGAACGTCGCGTCGTGGACCAGCAGGTCGCCCCCCTCGGCGGCCTCGACGACGGCGTCGGTCGGCCGGGTGTCGCCGGTGTACACCACGCGGCGACCGGCCCGCGGCGGGCCGACGACCTCGTCGGGGTCGACCACGGTGCCGTCCTCGAGTTCGACCGGCTCGCCCCCGTGGAGCGTCGAGAACTTCGGTCCCGGCGGCACCCCCAGTTCCTCCGCGCGCTCGCGGTCGAAGCGGCCCTTCCGCTCGTCCTCGACCAGGGCGTAGCCCACGGCGCTCGCGGTGTGGGCCGCGCGGACGGCCCGGACCTCGTACTCGTCGGCCTTGCGGGCGACCTCGCCGGGCGCGACCTCGCGCACGTCGACGGGGAACGCCGGGTCGGTGTCGGCCGCGCGGAGCAGGTTCCACACGTCGTCGGCGGTCCCCGGCGGGACGTGGACGGAAAGCGGCGCGGTGCGGTCGTTGAACCCCCAGGTCTGGATGAGGCCGGGCAGGCCGAGGACGTGGTCGCCGTGGAGGTGGGAGACGAACACGTCCGAGACGGCGAAGCCGGTGTTGTACCGCATCATCTGGCGCTGTGTCCCCTCGCCCGCGTCGAAGAGCAGGCGGTCGCCGTCGCGGTTGACGAGGAGCGCGCTCGTGTTGCGCTCGGTCGTGGGGACGGCACCCCCCGTGCCGAGGAAGGTCGCGCGGAGCGTCATGCCCGGTCCTGGGTCGTGGACGGGTAAACCGCCTTCGGACGGCGCGCCGGACCGACCGATTCTTGCCCGTGGGTCCGCTACCCGGCGTCGATGGAGGCACCCCTCTGGACGGACCGCTTCGCGCCCGACCTCGGCGACCTGCCCCAGGAGGGCGTGCGCGACTTTCTGACGGACGTCGCGGGCGAGCCCCTGGACCTGCTCGTCCACGGGCCGCAGGGCGCGGGCAAGACCGCCGCGGTCCGGGCCCTCGGCCGGGCGAGCCACGAGCACGACGCCGACCTCGTGGAGGTGAACGTCGCGGACGTGTTCGGCCGGCGGAAGTCCGACATCACGAGCGACCCGCGGTTCGCGCCGTTCCTGGCGGGCCACAGCGACCTCTCCAAGCGCGAGATGCTCAAGCGCGTGTTCCGCGAGGTCACGGGCTACGCGCCCGCCAGCGGCGACTACCGCACCGTCGTCTTCGACAACGCCGAAGCCATCCGCGAGGACTTCCAGCAGGGGCTCCGGCGCACGATGGAGCGCCACCACGAGGCCACCCAGTTCGTCGTCGTCACCCGCCAGCCCTCGAAACTCATTCCGGCCATCCGCTCGCGCTGCGTGCCGGTGCCGGTCCGCGCCCCGACCGAGGCGGAGACGGTCGCGGTGCTCCGCGACGCCGCCGAGGGCGCGGGTGCCGACTACGACGAGGGCGGACTCAAGTACGTCGCCTCGTGGGCGGACGGCGACCTCCGGAAGGCCCTCCTCGGCGCGCAGACGACGGCCGCCGAGGCGGCGGAGATAACGATGGAGGCGGCCTACGAGGCACTCGGTGACGTCGGTCCCCGCGACGACGTGGCCGAGATGCTCGACGCGGCGGAAGCCGGCGAGTTCGACGACGCCCGCTCGGCCCTCGACGACCTGCTCTACGACGAGGGCTACGACGGCGACGAGGTGCTCGCCGAGGTGCTCGCGGCCGGCCGCTCGCGCTACGACGGCGACCGCCTGGCCGAACTCCACCGGCGCGCGGGCGAGGCCGACCTGGACCTGGTCGAGGGTACGAACGACCGCCTGCACCTGGCGCACCTGCTGGCCGATTTGGACGGCTGACGACTACTCCAGCACCAGCACGTGTCTCGTCAGCGAGCGGTGCACCCGCCGCTCGAACCGTGACTCGACTGCCCAGCCGGCGTCGCTCGCGGCGTCGGCCCAGGACCGGTCGCCGACGACAACCGCGCGCGGCGCGACCCGACGGGCCTCGGTGAGTGCACCGCCCACGAGGTCGGCGAGGTCGTGGCGCTCGACCGCCGACTGGCGGCCGTACGGCGCGTCGAAGACCGCGGCGTCGACCGCGCCGTCGCGGAGCGGCAGGCGGGTCGCGTCGGCCCGGAACAGGCCGAAGTCCTCGAGGTGCGCGGCGAGGTTCTCCCTCGTGCCCCGGACCATCTTCGCCTGCGCGTCCGCGCCGAGCGGCGTCGCGCCGACGAGGCCGGCCTCGAGGAGCAGGCCGCCGGTGCCACACATCGGGTCGAGGACCGTCGCGCCCGGTCGGGCTCCGGCGAGGTTGACCAGCGCGCGAGCCAGGAGCGGGGCCATGCTCCCGGGCTGGAAGAACGGGCGGTCTGTCGGCCGCCGGTCGCCGTAGTCGCGGACGCTCGCGGCGACGAGCCAGCCGAGCGCGCAGGTGTCGCCGGCGAAGACCGCGCGCAGTTCGTGGTCCGGCGCGTCGAGGTCGACCGCGAAGTCGCGGTCGACGAGGACCTGGCCCAGTTCGCGCTCCGCCCGCCGGGTGTCCACGTCGGCGGTGCCACGCACGTCGCGGGCGCGCACGGCGACCGTCCCCGAGCGGTCGAGCGGGGCCGCCGAGAGTGCCGTGACGGCGGCGTCGACGTCGGCCTCCGTGCGGGCGACGAGCGCCGCGGCCCGGCGGGTGAGCGCGAGCGTCCGGACCCGGCCAGAGTCGAGCGACCGGGCGAGGCCCAGGCCCGGGGCGACGACCTCGACGTCCTCCGCCGCCGCACCGGCCTCGGCGGCCGCGAGCGCGTCGTCGTCGCCCGCGAACTCGAGGACGTACACGGGGCGTGCTGGCACGCGGGCACCCATAGCCCCTGCGGTCACCCATAAGCGAGGGGCACCGGGACCGCCAACCTTTATAAACCTTAAATACGACGTTTAAGTCGCACATGACCGACCCCAAGGAAACCATCAATATTGAAAACGTGGTCGCCTCCACGGGCATCGGGCAGGAACTCGACCTCCAGAGCGTCGCGATGGACCTCGAGGGGGCGGACTACGACCCGGAGCAGTTCCCGGGGCTCGTCTACCGCACGCAGGACCCGAAGTCCGCCGCGCTCATCTTCCGCTCCGGCAAGATCGTCTGCACCGGCGCGAAGAGCACCGAGGACGTCCACGAGAGCCTGCGCATCGTCTTCGACAAGCTCCGCGACCTGCAGATCGAGGTCGAGGACGAGCCGGAGATCGTCGTCCAGAACATCGTCACCTCCGCGGACCTCGGCCGCCAGCTGAACCTCAACGCCATCGCCATCGGCCTGGGCCTCGAGAACATCGAGTACGAGCCCGAGCAGTTCCCCGGGCTGGTGTACCGCCTCGACGACCCGGAGGTCGTCGCCCTCCTCTTCGGCTCGGGGAAGCTGGTCATCACCGGCGGCAAGCAGCCCGAGGACGCCGAGCACGCCGTCGACAAGATCGTCTCCCGGCTCGAGGACCTCGGGCTCCTGGAGTAGAAAGCCCCAAGCCCGCCCCGCCCCGAGCGCGGACATGCTCCAGCCGGCCGCGACGGTTGCCCCGGAGAGCGGGGGCCCACTCGCCGTCGTCGGCACGCTCGTGCTCGCCTGGGCGTTCTTCGGCTTCACCGCCCAGGCCGCGGCCACGTACCTCCTCGGGGACGCACCCTGGCGTCGCGCCGCCGTCGTCGGGGTCGTCCCGGCGGTCGTCACGATGGCGCTCATCCGCTACGACCCGCCGGTCATCCTCGCCGTCGCCGTCGCCGCCGACTACGCCGCACTGAGCGCGGTCTACCGCCTCTCGCGCCGCCGCGCGACGCTCCTGACGCTCGGTCACGTCGTCGCGAGCGTCGCGCTCGCCGTCCCGCTCGCCAACCTCGTCACGCTGCTCGGCTCTGCGCCGGCCTGAGCGGGGCCTTTTTGCCCCCCGGGACCGCCCGCTCGGACATGGACCGGGACGCCGCGAAGCGCCGCGCCGGCGAGCGCGCGGTCGAGGCCGTCGACGACGGCGACCTGGTCGGCCTCGGCACCGGCAGCACGGCCGCGCACGCCGTCCGGGCGCTGGGCCGCCGCGTCGACGCCGGCCTCGACGTCCGCGGCGTGCCCACCTCCTTCCAGGCCCGCGAACTGGCCCGCGAGGTCGGCGTCCCGCTCGTCGGCCTCGACGAGGTGGCCGCCCTCGACGTCGCCATCGACGGCGCGGACCAGGTGTCGGGCTTCGACGCGGTGAAGGGCGGCGGCGCGGCCCACGCCCGCGAGAAGGTCGTCGACGCCGCCGCCGACCGGTTCCTGCTCGTCGTGGACGCGACGAAGGAGGCCACCGCGCTCGCCCACCCGGTACCGGTCGAGGTGTTGCCGGACGCTCGCACGGCCGCGGCGGCCGCGGTCGAGGGCCTCGGTGGCGACCCGGCGCTCCGCCGTGCGGACCGCAAGGACGGCCCCGTCGTCACCGACAACGGGAACCTCGTCCTCGACTGCGACTTCGGGACCGTCGAGGACCCCCCGGGGCTGGCCGCCGACCTCGACGGCGTCCCCGGTGTCGTCGCCCACGGGCTGTTCGTCGACCTCGCCGACGCGGTGTGCGTGGGCACCGCTGACGGCGTCCGCGTCCGGAAGAAGTGAGTGCGTGCCGCGTCGTCGCGGCGCTCGCGTCGCGCCTACAGGTCGCGGGGCTGGACGGTCTTCCGACCGTTCGACTCCGCCCGCTCCGCGGCGTCCTCGAGGAGTTCGACGACTTCGTCGTCGAGCGCGTCGTAGAAGTCGGAGGCGACGTTCTTGTCGGCGAGCGCTTCCTTCACGGCGGCCTTGACGATGAGGTCTGCCATACGGAGGGCCATTCCGCGCTGGACGGTATAAGGCTTCTCATAATCAGCCGCCTGAGGGGTCAACGGAGGGGGTTAGGGTGTGCGAGGCGCGCGAGGCGCGAACGCAGTGAGCGCCTCGGACTGAGCGAGCGGGAGCGAACGGAGTGAGCGACACGCGAGGCACGCGAGGCGCGAACGCAGTGAACGCCTCGGACTGAGCGAGCGGGAGCGAACGGAGTGAGCGACACGCGAGGCACGCGAGGCGTGAACGCAGTGAGCGCCTCGGTTGTGCGAACGGCGAACGGGTGGCGCGACCGTAGGGAGCGCCACCCGCCTCCCGTGTCGGTCTCCGCTCACGGCTCCCGTTGGTCGCCGCTCGCGCGTTCGGTGGCGCTCACTGCGTTCGCGCCACCCGTTCTGGGACGGATTTGGGAAATCACACTTGAGTCGCCAGCCCCTACACCCCCCCGTCGGCCGGCGCCGGCACACCATGGCAGCCTGTGACCACTGCGGCGCCCACGTCTCCGACGACTTCGCGCGGGTCTTCGGGGACGGGCGCGGCCGCGTGTACGCTTGCCCCGACTGTGCGGCGAACGCGGGCATCGCCGAGACCACCCAGCGCCGCGCCCCCGACGCCGCCCCGGAGAACTAAGTCGGCGCGGCGTCCAGTCCACGGGCGTGAGCCACTGGGTGTACGTCCTCGAGTGCGCCGACGGCACGTACTACACAGGCTACACCACCGACGTCGAGCGACGGGTCGCGGAGCACGACGCCGGGGACGGCGCGAAGTACACCCGCGGGCGCACCCCCGTCGAACTGGTGTACACCGAGCGCCACGAGTCGCGTGGCGCGGCGCTCAGTCGCGAGCACGAACTCAAGCAACTCAGCCACACCGAGAAGGCCGACCTCTAGTCCTCCGCGGGCGGCGTCGCGGCCCCGGGGCCGCGGTGGGCCGCCACGCGCGCCACCGCCGACCGGGCCAGGGAGTCGAGGCGGTCCGCGACGTCCTCGTCGACGACCCGGCCGTCCGCGACGGCGCTCGACCCGCTCGGCACGCCGACCTCCTCGCTGAGCACGTCCGCGCCGACGTGCGCGAGCGTGGAGCGCATGTGCTCGAGCGTGCGGCCGTAGTTCGACCCGCCCGCCACGGCGACGAGGCCGACGACGGTGTCCTCGAACTCGTCGGAGCCACAGTAGTCGTGGTAGCTCTTGAACGCCGAGGCGTAGGAGCCGTGGTACACCGGCGACCCGACGAGCACCGCGTCCGCGGCGGCCGTGCGTTCGAGGACGGCGACGGCGTCGCCCGAGTCGGCGTCGTCGCGGTCGGGGTGGTACAGCGGCAGGTCGACCGCGCCGAGGTCTATCAGGTCCGTCGTCGCCCCGGCGTCGGCGGCCGCCTCGAGGGCGTGCCGCAGGGCGACCCGGGTGGCGCTGTCGGCACTGCGGCTGCCACAGACGGCCGCCACGCGCGGGTCGGAATCCATGTGGCGGGGTCGGCTCTGGCCCGGTAAAAACGGGGCGGAACCGGCAACGCGCCCATCGCAGGGGCTATGAGCACCGGGCCGGACGGACGACCATGGACGCCATCTCCTTCGGGACCGATGGCTGGCGGGCACCCGTGGAGGTCGTCACGCCCGACCGCGTCCGCCGGGTCGCGCGGGCCGTCGCCGCACACCTCGCCGACGAGGGGCGCGGCGGCGACCCGCTCGGCGTGGCCTACGACCCCCGCGAGTCCTCGCCGGACCTGGCCCGCGCGGCCGCCGAGGCGTTCGCCCGGTGTGGGCACCCCGTGTTGCTCCCGGAGCGGGACTGCCCCACCCCGTCGCTGGCGTGGGCCATCGTCGAGCGGGGCCTCGCGGGCGGCCTGATGGTCACCGCCTCGCACAACCCACCGGCCTACAACGGCGTGAAGTTCGTCCCGGCGGATGGCGCACCGGCGCTCCCGCCGGTCACCGCCGCCATCGAGGCGCACCTCGATGCCGGGACTGACCCCGTCGCTGACGCGCGCGGCAGCGTCTCGACCGCGGACCTCCGCGGCCCGCACGTCACCCAGGTGCTCGACCGCGTCGACGCCGACCTCGACGGCCTGACGGTCGCGTACGACGCGATGCACGGTGCCGGCCGTGGCGTCGTGGACGAGGCGCTGGCGCGCGCGGGCGCGACTGTCACCCGGCGACGGTGCGAGCGCGACCCCCACTTCGGCGGCGCGTCCCCGGAGCCGAGTCCGGAGCACCTCGACGGCCTCGTGGCCGCAGTCAGCGACGGACCCGCGGACCTCGGCGTCGCCACCGACGGCGACGCCGACCGCGTCGCGGTCGTCACGCCCGAACGGGGTTTCCTCGACGAGAACCGCTTCCTCGCGGCCCTCTACGACTGGGCGCTCGACGGCGGGTCGGGGCCGGCAGTCCGCTCCGTGTCCACGTCCTCGCTCGTGGACCGCGTCGCGGCCGCGCGGGGTGAGCGGGTCGTCGAGACCCCGGTCGGCTTCAAGTGGGTCGCGAAGGCGATGGCCGAGCACGACGCGCTCGTCGGCGGCGAGGAGAGTGGCGGCTACACGCTCGACGGGCACGTCCGCGAGAAGGACGGCGTGCTCGCGGCGCTCTGTGCCGCCGCGATGGCCGCCGAGGGGGGCCTGGACGCCCGCATCGACCGGCTGCTCGACGCGCACGGCGACGTCTACCAGGCGCGGGCGTCTCTCGAGTGCCCGAACGACCGGAAAGTCGCCGCCGTCGAGGCCCTCGAGGCCGACCGGCCGGCCGCGGTCGCGGGCGAGGCGGTCGTCGACGTCGGGACCCTCGACGGGGTCAAGTTCGTCCTCGAGAGCGACGCCTGGCTCCTGGTGCGCCCGAGTGGCACCGAACCGAAGCTCCGGGTGTACGCGGAGGCCGACAGCGAGGCGCGAGCGGCCGCCCTCGTCGACGCCGGGTGCGACCTGCTCGCCCCGCTCGTCGACGGGGGGGCTAACTAGTTTGGGACCACACGTATGCGGGACAGGTCCCTACGTAGAGACATGGACGACCTGACAGGCTTCCAGCGCGACCTGCTGTACGTGGTCGGCGGCATGGACCGCCCGCACGGGCTCGCCATCAAGGCCGAACTCGAGGGGTACTACGCGGGCGAGATACACCACGGCCGGCTGTACCCGAACCTCGACCAGCTCGTCGACCAGGGGCTCGTCGAGAAGGGCGAACTGGACCAGCGGACGAACTACTACGCGCTCACCCGTCGCGGCCGCCGCGAACTCGAGGACCGCCGGGAGTGGGAGAACGACTACCTCGAGACGAGTTCGACCGTCGAGGTTTAGTCCCGGACCCCGCGACAGCGCTCGCCGGTCCGCGTCACGCGGAAGCCGAGTGACTCGTAGAAGGAACGCACCCCGGGGTCGAAGTCGGCGACGAGCCGCCCCCAGCGGTCGCCAGCCGCCTCGACGAGCGCCGTGCCGACACCACCGCCCCGGCGGCGTGGCCGGACGGCGACGGCCTCGACGGTCGCGCCGTCGGTCCCGGGGGTCGCCACGAGTGCCCCCAGGACGCGCCCGTCCACCACGGCGACGAGCGCCGCGTCGTCGGTGATCCGGTCTGCGACGCGGTCCGCGTCGGTCTCCAGCATCGCCGCGTCGAGCACGGAGAGCACCGTCGCGCGCTCGCCGGCGCGGGCGGGGCGGACCCGCATCAGCCGCCACGGACGAGCCGGACGACCTCGACGTCGCTCGCCTCGACGGGTTGGTCCTCGGGCACGGGCCGCCCGTCGACCAGCACCGCAACCTCGTCGGGACGCAGGTCGACCCGCTCGAGCAGGTCCGCGTACGTCTCGTCGGTCACCTCGAACTCGTGGGTGTCCGCGCCGACGACCGAGACCGTCACGTGCACGAGACGGACTCGCCGCCCCGCGGTGGTAAGCGTGTCGGGGGCGTCCTCTCAGGCCGCGACCTCCGCGGCCGGGTCGCCGTCAGCGTCACTGTCGTCGTCCTGCCGGCGACGGAGGCCGCGGTAGACGCCGACGGAGACCGCGCCCAGGCCGAGGAGCAGGACGACGAGCTCGAGGAGGCCACCGACCCAGGGAATCCAGCCGAGGACGGTGGCCGCGACCAGCCCGACCCCCAGCGCCGCCCAGCGGTTCGACACGTCGGCGTACTCGAGCAGCCACGCCCCGACGCCGTAGGCGCCCATGACGTAGCCGAGCCACAGGAGCAGGACGTAGCCGAAGATGCCGGCCAGCGTGATGGGGATACCGACGATGGTTATCGCCACGAGGACGAGCGCCACGGGGATGCCGACCAGCGCGAGGAGGCCGACGCCGGCCGAGCGGAGCGGCGAGTCGGCCACGCTCTCGCGGACGCCGCCGGTGAACGCCGGCAGCACGGCCAGCACGATGGCCCCCACGACGAAGTTCAGGAGGAGGAAGTAGAGGCTGAAGAGCCACCCGGCGAACTGCGGGAGCGACACGCCGAAGGCGCCGGCCGAGACGCTGAGCGACTCGTCGTAGACCACGCTCCCGCCGACCTGGGCGCCCGCGGCCTGCTCGATGTCACCGCTGTACCGCACGTCGCCGTCCACCTGTGCGGTGGGTCCGAGAATCGTCAGGTCCGACCCCGACTCGACGGTGCCCCGGACGGTCCCCTCGACGCGGACCGTCCCGGCGCCGGCGCGCACGTCGCCGCCGACGGTGGCGTTCCGGTCGACGGACAGACTCCCCGTCGCGACCCGGACGTCACCCTCGACGGTGCCCGCCACCTGGACGTTCCCGGCGCTCGCGTCGAGGTCGCCCGTCACGGTGCCGTGCACGACGATGGTCCCGGCGAGGCCCTCCAGGTTCCCGTCGACGGTGCCGCGGACGATGACGGTGCCGGCGAAGGCCTGCAGGCCGTCCACCGTCTCGCCCTCCTCGACGACGACGGTGCCGCCGGCGCGGGACTCGGCGGCCGCGGTTCCGGGCACCGCCGCGAGCACGACGGCACCGACCACGAGTAGCGCGAGCAGGACGCGGGTCTTCGAAGACGTCATGTCCCGTTGATACGTCCGCTGAGACCTTAATACCAGGTGTGCGAGGGGTGCCCAGGGAGCGAGGCGAGGCGACGCCGCGGCCCACCTCGGTCCATTTATGCCCGGAGGCCCCCACCCGCGACCATGAGCGACGCCGAGGCCGGGCGGACCGCGGTCTGGACGGAGAAGTACCGCCCGCGCACCCTCGCCGACATCGTCGGGCAGGAGCGCATCACGGAGCGACTGGAGAGCTACGTCGAGCGCAACGACCTCCCGCACCTGCTGTTCGCCGGCGAGGCGGGCGTCGGCAAGACGACCGCCGCGCAGGCCATCGCGCGGGAACTGTACGGCGACGACTGGCAGGAGTTCTTCCTCGAGTTGAACGCCTCGGACGACCGCGGCATCGACGTCATCCGGAACCAGGTCAAGAACTTCGCCGAGTCCGACTGGCGCGGGCGCGACACCGACACGCCCGGCCTCATCTTCCTCGACGAGGCCGACTCGCTCACCGACGACGCGCAGGCCGCGCTCCGGCGGACGATGGAGCAGTACTCGAACAACGTCCGGTTCATCCTCTCCTGTAACTACTCCTCGCGCATCATCGACCCCATCCAGTCCCGCTGTGCCGTCTTCCGCTTCTCGCCGGTCCCCGACGAGGCCGTCGAGACGTACGTCCGCGAGGTGGCCGACGCCGAGGGTATCGAACTCACCGACGACGGCGTCGCGGCGCTCGTGTACGCCGCCGACGGCGACATGCGGACGGCCGTCAACGGCCTGCAGGCCGCCGCGGTCACGGGCGACGTCGTCGACGAGGAGGCCGTCTACACCATCACGAGCACCGCGCGCCCGGAGGAGATAGAGGAGATGGTGACCACCGCGCTCGACGGCGAGTTCGCGGCGGCCCGGGCCGTGCTCGACGAACTGCTGACCGACAAGGGGCTCGCGGGCGGCGACGTCATCGACCAGCTCCACCGCTCGGTCTGGGATTTCGAGTTAGAGGACCGCGCGGCCGTCCGGCTCCTCGACCGCATCGGCGAGGCGGACTACCGCATCGCGGAGGGCGCGAACGAGCGGGTCCAGCTCGAGGCGCTACTCGCCGCCGTGGCCCTCGAGGACGGCTGACTCGGCCCGCCGGTACTCGAGGTGCATCCCGGCCAGCGAGCCGAGGCCGCCGCCGAGGCCCGCGCCGACGGCGCCCGGGAGCCCCGGGGACAGGGCGACGCTGGCCGCCAGCGCACCGACAGCGGCGCCCAGCCCGGCACCGAGCGGGCTGAGGCGGCCGTCGCGGAGGGGGAGGTCGTGGTCGGGCACGGTCGCCCGGACGCGTTCCGGGACCGTAAACGTTGGTGACGTTTCATCTCCGCGCCGGGCCCGGCCCGCGCTACTGCAGCGCCGCCGGCGGCCCGCCCGCCAGCCGCTCTCTGTCGTGGGGCGCGTCGAAGTCGGGGTCGGGACCGACCGGCACCAGCCCCGCCGGGTTCAGGTGCTCGTGGCTGCGGTAGTAGTGCTCCTTGACGTGGTCCATGTGGCACGTCGCCGCGACGCCCGGGAGCTGGTACAGCTCGCGCAGGTAGCCCCACAGGTGTTCGAAGTCGGTGAGGGAAGCGACGTTGCACTTGAAGTGCGTGTGGTACACCTCGTCGAAGCGGTACAGCGTCGTGAACATGCAGACGTCGGCGAGGGTCAGGTCGTCGCCACAGAGGTACCGCTGGTCGGCCAGCCGGTCGTCGTAGCGCTCGAGCGCGTCGAACAGGTCGCCGACGGCGTCCTCGTGGGCGGCCTGGCTCTCCGCGAAGCCCGCGCGGTACACGCCGTTGTTGATGGCCGGGTAGATGTCGTCGATGACGGCGTCTATCTCGTCCCGTCGGCCCTCGGGGTACAGGGTGACGTCCCGGTGGCCGAGGTCGTCGAAGGCGGAGTCGAGAATCTTGATTATCTCCTCGGACTCGTTGTTCACGATGGTCTCGCGCTCGCGGTCCCAGAGGACGGGCACCGTCACCCGGCCGCTGTAGTCCGGGTCCGCGGCGGCGTACACCTCGCGGAGGTAGTCGGACCCGAAGACGGAGTCGGTGGTGCACTTGTCCTTCTCCGGGGCAAACTCCCACCCCTGGTCGACGCGGTGCGGGTCGACGATGTCGACGGAGATGGCGTCCTCGAGGCCCTTCAGCGCCCGCGTCAGTAGCGTCCGGTGGGCCCACGGGCACGCGTAGGAGACGTAGAGGTGGTAGCGGCCCGCCTCGGCCTCGCTTTCGTCCAGGTCGTCGCGGAACGAGGTCTCCTCGCGCTGGAACTCGCCCGCCTCGTCGTGTTCTATCATCTCCTCCTCGGTGTACCACTCGCCGTCGAGCATGCGGCCCATGGGCCGGACGTGGGGCGTCACGCGGTAAAGTTGCGTGGCCGGGGCAGGGGGTGCCGGGACGGGGCTCCACCGTCACACGCTCCCACAGACCCCGCCGCCCTCACTCGAACCCGCCGACGCCCCGACTGCGGAATCCTTTTGCCCGGCCACCCAGTCCTAGCCCGCAATGAGCGACCTCGCCGAGGAGTACCGCCTCGACTACTTCGCCGACGAGGGGTTCGTGCGGCGCGAGTGCAGCGAGTGTGGCACGCCGTTCTGGACCCTCGACGACGAGCGCGAGACCTGCGGCGAGCCCCCCTGTGCGGCCTACGACTTCATCGACGACCCGGGCTTCGACGAGTCGCTGAGCCTCGAGGAGACCCGCGAGACGTTCCTGTCCTTCTTCGAGGAGCGCGACCACAAGCGCATCGACCCCTACCCCGTCGCCGCGAACCGCTGGCGCGACGACGTGTATCTCACGCAGGCGTCCATCTACGACTTCCAGCCCCACGTCACGTCCGGCGAGTCCCCGCCGCCGGCGAACCCGCTGGTCGTCTCCCAGCCCTGCATCCGGATGAACGACATCGACAACGTCGGCAAGACCGGGCGGCACACGATGGCCTTCGAGATGGGAGGCCACCACGTGTTCAACGCCGACGAAGGGTCCGGGTACGCCTACGAGGGGCACCACTACTGGAAAGAGGAGTGTGTCGAGCACTGCGTCGACCTGCTCGACGAGGTGGGCGCCGACCTCGCGGACGTGACCTTCATCGAGGACGTGTGGGTCGGCGGCGGCAACGCGGGGCCCGCCTTCGAGGTAGTGTACCAGGGCCTCGAACTCGCGACGCTCGTCTTCATGCAGTTCGAGCGCGACGACGAGGGCGACCTCGAGTTGAAGGACGGCGAGACGTACGCCGAGATGGACCGCCAGGTCATCGACACCGGCTACGGCATCGAGCGCTGGGCCTGGATGAGCCAGGGCACGCCGACCGTCTACGAGGCCATCTACCCGGACATGCTCGACTTCCTCCGGGACAACGCCGGCCTGGACTACGACGAGGAGGAAGCCGACCTCGTCCACCGCGCGTCGAAGCTCGCGGGCCACATGGACATCGACGAGGCCGAGGACATGGCGAGCGCCCGCGACAACATCGCCGAGCACCTCGACGCCGACGCCGACGACCTCGCGGCGCTGATGGAGCCCCTCGAGGCTGTCTACGCCATCGCGGACCACTGCCGCGCGCTGGCCTACATGTTCGGCGACGGCATCGTCCCCTCCAGCGCCGGCCCGGGCTATCTCGCGCGGATGGTGCTCCGCCGGACGAAGCGGCTCTGCGACGACGTCGGCGTCGACGCGCCGCTCGACGAACTCGTCGACATGCAGGCCGAGCGGCTCGGCTACGAGAACCGGGACACCATCCGGGACGTCGTCCGCACCGAGGTCGAGAAGTACCGCGAGACCCTCGAGCGCGGCGGCCGGCGCGTGCGCAAACTCGCCCGCGAGCACGCCGAGGCGGACGAGCCCATCCCGACGGCGGACCTCGTCGAACTATACGACTCCCACGGCATCCACCCGGACATGGTCGCCGACGTCGCCGCCGAGGAGGGCACCGACGTGCGCGTTCCCGACGACTTCTACTCCGTCGTCGCGGAGCGCCACGACGCCGATGCGCCCGAGAGCGCTGGGGCCGGGGACGAGGACGAGCGCCTCGCGGACCTGCCCGAGACCGAGCGGCTGTACTACGAGGACCAGTACCGGACCGAGTTCGAGGCCATCGTCCTCGACGTGTTCGAGCGCGAGGATGGCTACGACGTGGTCCTTGACCAGACGATGTTCTACCCGGAGGGGGGCGGCCAGCCGGCCGACCACGGCACCCTCACGACCGACGAGGTGACCGCGTCGGTCACCGACGTCCAGTTGCGCGACGGCGTCGTCCTCCACCGCACCGACGAGGACCCGGGGAACGGCGAGTTCGTCCGCGGGCAGGTGGACCGCGAGCGCCGCCGGCGGCTGATGCGCCACCACACCGCGACCCACGTCGTCATCCACGCCGCACGAGCGGTGCTCGGCGACCACGTCCGGCAGGCCGGCGCGCAGAAGGGCGTCGACTCCTCGCGCATCGACCTGAGCCACTACGAGCGCCTCGACCGCGAGACCGTCCGGGCCATCGAGTCGCGGGCGAACGAACTGGTGATGGAGAACTCCGTGGTCCGCACCGAGTGGCCACACCGCCACGAGGCCGAGGCGGAGTACGGCTTCGACCTCTACCAGGGCGGCATCCCGACGGGCACGAACATCCGCCTCGTCCACGTCGGCGAGGACGTGCAGGCCTGCGCCGGCACGCACGTCCGCCGCACCGGCGACATCGGCTACGTCACGATACTCGACACCGAGCGGGTGCAGGACGGCGTCGAGCGACTCACGTTCGCCGCCGGCGACGCGGCGGTCGAGCACGCCCAGCGCACGGAGGACGCGCTGCGCGACGCGGCGGCGACCCTCGACGTCTCGCCCGCGGAGGTGCCCGAGACCGCCGCGCGCTTCTTCGAGGAGTGGAAGGAACGGGGCAAGCGCATCGAGGACCTCAAGGAGGAACTCGCCGCGGCCCGCGCGGCCGGCGGCGAGGACGAGACCGTGGACGTGGACGGGACGCCGGCCGCGGTCCGCCGCATCGACGGCGACATGGACGAACTCCGCGCGACGGCGAACGCGCTCG
>Ga0207715_100301_pt1 | contig 15995 bp, 12 predicted proteins | sample A23M3SouthBayCA_FD_187732 | JGI IMG/M metagenome (GOLD analysis project Ga0207715, IMG submission 187732) | Aerobic enrichment media from Eden Landing Ponds, California, USA - A23 M3 (SPAdes) | ecosystem: Environmental > Aquatic > Marine > Unclassified | place: USA: Emeryville, California... | reverse complement strand
AGACCACCGAGTCTACACAATCGGCAGTGGTTACGATGGTTAGAGAACACATGTTCGGCATTGTCATCCAAACATATAACGAAGAGGTGTTCATTAGAAGGTTGATCGAAACGCTGTCGGGCCATGATGGTAGGGTGTGAGTGATTGACGACCGCTCAATGAACGGAACGAGGGAAGAGACTTAGAAGTACGCCGAATTACAAATGTATGGGCTGTTTAGACCTTAGAGGGCTTCTCTCACTTGGGGAATCTATTAACATACGGATACTCCTATCTGGATGCGGGGTTCCAAATGGGACATACCCTCAGTTGAAAACTCAATCACCGAAGTCGGCCGAACTAGATCTCCTTCCGTTATCTCGAACACACAATTTTGCCAATTTAGTCATTAATGAGTCTGGATTGGGCTGTCTAAATTCGTCCCAAATGTTCACATAGAATCGATTTATTCTAGATGCAAATAGAACTGATTTATTTCTCCGACGGGGGAGCCGAAGGAACTGCTTTGCCGAATAGCGAATGTCTGGGATTCCACACGAATCTCCATCGACGAGCGCGTCTATTTAGAGCACGTATCTCGTTATACGAGCGGCTTTGGTAGTGTCTCAATGCTATTTTGCGTTCAAAGAACTTCGCATCGAGGGACCAAGCGAGTTCTGATCACAGATTACCACAGACTCTCAAAAAACTACGCCATACAGACATGACCCCTTCGCAAACATCCGATACTACGTTTAGGGTGCCGGAAATAGCCGTTCGTGACAACTGTATCAGACTGCGAACCCAATCCGATTTACACGTCCGATTGACAAAACCCCAATACATCGCACCCATGTGAACGGCAAGAATTGGAACGTTTCGTGCTTCTTGTCGGGAGATCCATTGCAGGGGTGGGTCACTAATCGGCGTTGACTGGTGGCACAGTGCATTTGGTGCCAGCGACGCGTCTCGATTGACGAAACGGAGGACTAGGTTGGTCATATTCGGCTATTTTGCTACGCTCTCTTCTTCAAAGCAACACTATCTCTGGTTTCTGAGGGTTTAACGAATAATTCGAAGCCATAAATTTCAGTCCAATATTAGGACGGCCCTGGATTATATCTTCTTCGCCCTAACGCTGCTAGTATAGATGTCCAATGAGGATATTTCGAGGGAAGTCAGTGTTGCGACGCCTATCATCGGCGAGGATGCATACGAAAACGTCGAAGAAGTCCTCTCCTCTGGTTACTTTGTCCAGGGTCCCAGGGTGGAGGAGTTTGAGCAACGATGGGCGAACATGGTCGGCACCGATCACGCTATAGCTGTTGCCAACGGAACCATTGCCCTTCACCTCTCATTACTAGCACTTGACCTTGAACCGGGGGATGAAGTGATTGTTCCAAGCCTAACATTTGGTTCGACCGCTACTGCAGTCGTCCACGCGGGTGGAGTCCCAGTATTTGCCGATATTGACCGGGAGACCTACACGCTGGACCCATCCGATCTTGAACGATGTATATCGTCGCAGGCAGAAGCAATCATACCGGTCCACTTGTACGGTCATCCTGCAGAGATGGACGAATTACGCCAGATTGCCGACGATTATAATCTAAAAGTTGTCGAAGACGCTGCCCAGGCCCACGGTGCGCGCTATCATGGTGAGCCGGTAGGTAGCCTGGGGGACGTGGGTTGTTTCTCATTTTATGCTACAAAGAACATCACCACTGGCGAGGGGGGAATTATCACCACTGATGACGACGACCTCGCGGAACAGCTCCGACTGCTCCGCAACCACGGCCTCGAGAACCGTGATAACCATGTGACATTAGGGTATAATGCAAGGATGAGTGAGCTGAACGCCGCCATCGGTAATGAGCAGGTGGAACAGCTTGAAGAGTTCAACGCCACCCGACGTCGCATCTCTAATCGATTGTTCGATGAACTTTCGGACGTTGATTGGCTTGAACCGGCAACCGTCCGCGATCACGTCACCCACGCATTCTTCTGGGCACCATTCGAAGTCCAGCCGGACGTGCTGGGCATGGATGGTAAGGAGGTTTGGGTCAAACTCAAAGAACAGGGTGTAGAAACCCGCCACCGGTACAACCGGGCCCTGTACGACCAACCGGTGTTCAAGAACCACGAGGGATTCAATGGGGAGTTCCCATGGACCGAGAACCCGAACGAACACGATTACGACCTCAAGTTGCCGAACGTCGAAGAGGTGGTCGGCAACATGATCGGCCTCCCGAATCATCCCAAATTGACTGAAGACGACATCAAATACGTAATCAATGTTGTCCGAAAACTAGAACCTGAGAACGACTGAATACGCGTCGAAGCAAACCTGAACATCCCGTGCCCGGAATGGGATGCGAGGTTCGGTTGGGACGGCAATTGTCAGTTAAGTCGACCTCAAAGTCTTCTCGGTCACTAAGTTCGACTCCTCCAAGAGCGGGGGTGGAGGACGGTTCAAGGACCGTATAAAGTTTTCAGTTCCGCGCCTTAAGTTGTCTCTGTGGGGCTCGTAGTAGCTCGATCACTGAAACGGCATCACATATAAGGGTACGTCGAATTACGGTACACGTCGGCGGTGTAGTCTTCGATGTTGTGTTCGTGCATTTTGTCCCGTATTTCCTGGACGCCCTCCGCGATGTCGATCTCGGCCTCCCACCCAATGTTGTGCTCAATCTTATCGAAGTTGACGTAGTAGGACCTGTCGTCCTCTTTGTGGTCGACAAACTCTACGTCGGCATCGGAAATCTGCTCCTCGACGATGTGGCCGACATCCGCAATAGGGTGGTTCATATCGTTGGAGCCAACGTTGAAAATCTCGTTCGCGATGTCTTCCTCTGGGGCCTCCAGTACGTCGACGAAGGCACGGGCGGCATCGTGGACGTGTACCAGCGGCCGGTATTGGTCACCACCGTATATGGGGATCTCACCATCGAGGACCGCCTTTGCGGTCAGGATGTTGACGACGAGATCGAACCGCATCCGGCGCGACCATCCGAAGATGGTCCCCAATCGGAGCATGGTCGGTGTGACAGAGTTACTCCCGTTAAGCCGGTCCTTCGTCGAGAAAAGGATTATCTCCTCGGCGTCGATCTTTGACTCGGCATATAGCGACAGCGGGTTGAGTGAGGACCCCTCGTTGAGCTCTTCGCGTTTACTAGCACCGTAAACGCTGCAGGTCGATGCAAAGACAAGCCGCTCGATGTCGTGGAGCTTGCAAACCTCCACGAGCGACTTCGTTGCCTCGATATTCACCGACCGAGTGGCCTGCTCGTTGACGCTACATGCCGGATCACCGACAATACCCGCCAGGTGGATGACTGCATCGATATCTTCGAGAGCGTACGACAGGTCCTCAATGTGGCGGATGTCGCCTTCCCTTACTTCGAGGTTGTTGTTTCGGAGCGGGTCCAGAGCGTCGTTACCGAACAGAAATGAATCCAGAACGCGAACGGAGTGACCTCGATTTAGAAGCTCTTCGACGACATAATTGCCGATATAACCTGCACCACCTGTGACCAGCACACGCATGCGTTCGTAGAAACAGAAGCTGCTCTTAAACCTTTATACTTATAAGGCCTATTCGGAGTTCACCGACACAATAGCCAACCTAGATGCGGTCTGCATCTGAAATCTATCACTGTTAAATAGGGTCGGCGAAAACACCAAACCAATGAGTGACGCAAAGTTCATCAACGACCCAATTCCTAACAAAACAGGGGTTGTCGTCGGCACCCGACCAGGGATTATCAAAATGAGCCCGATTATTGCAGAACTAAACGATCGGAACGTTGAATCCTTTACTATTCACGCAGGGCAGCATTACTCATATGAACTCGATGGTAAGATGTTTGAAGACCTGGGACTTGAACCCCCTGCTCATAGGGTAGAAGACATCGACCAAACAGAGTATCATGGAGAGCAAACCGCAGCGATGCTCACTGGTATCGAAAAAGCACTTCTTGAAGAACAGCCAGAAAACGTGTTAGTCTGTGCCGATGCCAATTTCAACCTTGCTGGAGCACTCGCAGCCAGGAAACTCCGACTCACACTAGGCCATGTTGAAGCCGGACTGAGAAGCAATGACTGGCGGATGCCCGAGGAACACAATCGGATTATGATAGATCATATCTCCGATTACCTATTCGTACCAACCGAGCGAGCAAAGCAAAACGCACTTGAGGATAACGTTAAGGGAGAAGTCGTTGTTACTGGAAATACCATTGTTGACGCTGTACAGCGTAATGTTAGTCTCGCTCGTGAACAAAGTACAATCCACGAGACCTTGGACATCAGCGACCAGTCGTATGCAGTGTTCACCGCACACCGAGAGGAAAACGTTGACGACCCAGAAACGCTAGCAAACCTCATTACGATCATCGAACGAGTCATTGAAGAACAGGAGTTACGTATTGTCTATCCGCTACATCCCCGGACTGAAAAACGCCTAGAACAGTTTGGACACAAGGCCCGTATTGAATCCATTGATGGACTAGAACTCACTGAATCTCTTGGCTATCTCGACTTTCTTTCTCTGCTCTCGGCTGCAGAACTCGTCTTGAGCGACAGCGGCGGGGTGCAGGAGGAAACGTGTATCCTGGGCGTTCCGTGTGTAACCTTGAGGAAGAACACAGAACGACCTGAGACAGTGGAAGTCGGATCTAATGAGGTCGCAGGAACCGACCCAGAAACTGCTCTTGAGGCTGTTGAGATGATGCGATACCGGGAATCGGACTGGGAAAATCCCTTTGGAAACGGTACTGCAGCCCAACAAATAGTGAACACTATCCTCGCCAATAGCTAGTCAATTGTCTCCAGACCATCGGATACAACCAAAAATTATATAATACAATTAAGCTTCGCTTTACTTCTCGAAAATGTACCATTCCCCATTTACATCAATCTGTTCGAAACCACAGGATTCGAACAGTGATATCGATGAACTATTATCTCGATGAACTTCAGCTCGAAAAGTTTCGTACTTCACCTCATTGCAGGCTTGTCGAAGTGCAGTTGAGGCAATCCCTTTTTTTTGACTTTTTATCTCCCCAATATAAACTGTCGTAATCATATTATCGTCAATTGAAATGACACCCACACGCCTGCCCTGATATTCGATGATAAAATCCTCACGTGACCTCGACCTTCCCGAGAACCACTCCAAATGCGTTTCCCAGTCGAGAGGTTCGTCTTGCCCCCGGAAATACCGATACACTAGTGGATTTGAGCGCCAAGCAAGAACCAGTTCGAGGTCATTCAAACTCAGGGGTCTTAGGTCAATGCTTGCCATTCTATCTCGTTGTAAAATATTGGGTCAGATATTAAAAGCTCGGGACTGTCCAAAGCACAAGCACGATTGAGTTGTCGAGATGTTTTAGATCATGTTACATTTGACCGGTTGATCCATGGTCGTTTTCGTCGTTCCCCTCAACTTAAACAAGACTCGCTCTCCCCGTACACACCTTCGTAAAAGTCAACTCTGCTTCTCGCGGTACTCCGGGAAGTAACCTTTGTCAGTATCGATTCCGTTATTCGTTGCTGCTCTAACTAATTTACTGTACTTCGTGTCATCATGAATCCGTTTCGCCACATGAAATTCACGATAGGTGTCGGAGAATCCCTTCTTGAACTTGAATACTCCTTCTCGACCACCCTGGAAATCAAAGACTTCCTTCCCGGATTCTTTCATCTCCATTACGACATTATGATAAAGGAGATTGTTGATTCGTTGGTCCCAGTAATCGGTGTCCGCGGCACTCAGAAAGTGATGGGCATACTGGTCAGTATGTGCGGCGATAAAGCCACCAACGAGTTCGTCGTCATCCCGCACTACAATTAATGTCATCAAATCGGTGTTATCCACGAGCAACTCCTCGAAGGACGAGTACGAGAACCGATAGTGATCCGCGGCATCCATCTCCACCATCCGCGTAGAGTAGAGTTCGTGAAACGCCTCGTAATCAGATTTCGACCGCGTTACTTCAACATATAAATCGGAGTTTTTAGCCTGTTTAATAGCCCGTTGATTCCTTCCTTCGTAGGAATCCCAGATTTCCTGTTTAGACTGCAGGAGATCGATCCAGACGGTTTTCCGGTTATGAATCGGTTCTAAAGCGGAGAAAACTTCATGATTCTTTGCGTTCGGGTCGAAACGAACAAATTCCGACACGATGTTGTTCCGGACACAGAACTCGGAGAAGGCATCTGCGAACTGGTTTGCAAGACTTCTTTCCGCATTATCGGAAAGAAGTGCACCACCATAATACCAGCTACTGATTATATCAAAAGTTTCTGAGGAATCGAATTTGTATTGGTAGTCGAATTCGAGCGTCGTCAGCGGCCGTTTGATATAAGGGTAATAGATAAATCCCTCCGTACCCTCTAGGACGTACAGTTCTGCAGTTTCCTCCTCGAATTCCAGATCGCCTGAGATGGTAGAGATGTATTCTGGATGGTGGTACGGACCGTAGTCGTCAAGTTGATCGTAATAATAAAACCATTCGTCAAGTTCAGCAGAACTAAATGACCGCTCCCTCATTTTCGACTTAGAATATTTTCTAACCCTACTTAATCCCTGTCATCCTCAAGCCTGTGAAACGACTCGCGGATACTCATTCGTCATCTTTCATCTTGTGTAGCAACAAGGCCTGTTCCTGCCGAATATTCTTGATAGCGATTCGAATATCATGTATATTTGTGATTGTATAATAAAATAGCCAGGCCCAAAGGAGGGTGATAGCACTGATGATTGCGGTTCCGGTCTTGCCGAGATTTTGAATTATTTGTAAGGTGATTAAAACTATTAGTGGGGATATGACGAGAAGCAAGCTCACCATCATCAATATGCCAAAAGTTCTTGGAGAGACGTCATCAAGCCTGAATAGGAAAAAGGACGCAATTGCTAGAACCATTGCGGCTGGAATCGCAAAAAATGGGTCAATTACCATAGGATCACATCCGCAAGATTACCCGAAAAAATGTATGCGCGGATCGAAACGGATACTTGGCAAGTTGCCTTATATTCAGGAATGAGTTTCCATTTTCCCGTCCATTCATCTGGACCGGCACCTCCCGGTAGGTGAAAGCTCCGAGCCCTTCGCGCAGTCCTCGATCGATGGCAACGATCCCTTTCGGATACCTTTTTGCATAGTTCTCAGCGACATCAATGGTCATCGCCCTAAAACCGGACGTCAAGTCAGTTATTTCCTCGCCTGTGATGAGCGTGATGAGTCTTGAATAAAACTTAATCCCCGAATACCTCACCACCCCCATTTCGTAATTGAAATTACCTAGGAAGCGAGAGCCGACAACGATGTCGACATCCTTCTTGTTCAGGGAATCAAGCAGTTCTGGGACATCCTGCGGACGGTGCTGCCCATCAGCATCCATCGCTACGACAGCATCGAAACTGTTCCTTACGGCGAACTTGAATCCTGTCTGAGCTGCGGCACCGGGACCCATATTAGTTGGGTGAGTAACTACATTTACACCGGCATTTCTCGCGATAGATGGTGTTTCATCCGTAGAACAATCGTCAACTAGAAGAATTTCGGTTTCGCAATCTAACTCAGAGCTAACTTCTTGAAGGCCATTAATTACGTTCCCGACCGTTTTGTCCTCGTTGTAAGCTATGATGATAATTAGCACACGCCGCATAGTATTTTTCCACTAATTGTAAATTTGGTATCGTATTAAGCTTTACTATCACCTCAGCTGCTGAGAACGCGTATATTGTCACTTCCAATCACGAATCAGGAGAGGGATTCCTGAATGACTCAATTAAGTCACCTACTGCATGTTTTTCAGTGAGTTTCGGTGCTACTTTGGATTAGATGGGCCTTGATTAGACGCCCCCGGAGATATCGATTAGCGGCCCTATTAAATCACATAATTATCCCATCAGTGCGCTATCACCGAAATTCGTTCTATGGGTGAAGGCCATTAAGGAGGTAATCTGTACCGTGCCAAAACCGCGTAGATTTGATATAAATACCACTAATTCACTACGCGGAAAGGCAAGACCATCCGGTCCCGCCGTTTCTTGAAGAAGGCTGCCGCTCACGAACCAACAGACACCTTGGACCGACCATACGAGTAGAATCCGCGTTGTAAAATTTTGCTTAAAATACCTTCGAGACATTCCCAAATCACTTCTTGTGTCTGAGGTTCTGGTAAACTGACGCCGATCTAACCATTGGGTGCGGAGAACCGGACCGCTGGTTCCTCGTCTCGAACCAGCGGTCGGTCGATATGTAATTCATCGTTATTTCGTTTGAGGTGAATTATCCGATAGTTGGAGATACATGCATCGATAATCTCGATTATAGTGCCGCTTTCCGTTGAAATTTCGCAGTCCACAGTCCAGCTGCCGTCCTCATTACCATCTTGCTTGTCCTCCGAATTGTTATCTTGGTCCTCGGCGAGCGGCTGCTCGAGGCAATTTCCGAGGATTTCTAGATGATATTCTAAATCAGACGCTCGTTGAGAATGTATTAAACGTCATGTGGTTTCCACGGCTGTCCGTCGCGGAGGATTTATGCAGTTATTGTTGTCCACCTTTCAATCTTCGCAGGGCCCCTTAGTCCAGGAGAGTCGGAAAGTGTTTGCTCGATCAGTTCTTCCCGAGCCAATCAATCCGTTCTCGAATCGTTTTCTCAACGATTCCATAATGTTAATCCAACGTATCGAATAAATATCACTGCTTGCGTCCGATTTGGACGAGAACACGTTCTTGCGGCTTACCATCAATTATCCGCTCTTCGAGGCCTTAATGTTCCTCAATCGGGATATGATCAAACCGACCTATTACTAGAGTGATGACTATTTCCACCCAATCACTTCCTTGATTACTACAATCAGCGTCAAAACAAATAACAAATAGTTCGAAGCTGTGGGTGAGAATCTTTATATTAGCAATCTCTACCTTTCCGGTTTGTTTACGGTCAATAGACGGCGACAAGTTCTCTCGGAAGCCCACTGAGTGGCAAGCCACTCTTTCTTTATTCCGATAGAATGAATTACTCCCCGCAACATAACCCTCAAAAGTGACGAAGGTAGTCATCGGACTGGACGGGGCCCATTGGGAATTGCTTGACCCGTGGATGGAGGACGGCTCGCTGCCGAACCTTGTGCGTCTCCGCCAAGAAGGAATCTGGGGCGACCTAAAGAGTTGCCTCCCGCCTGTGACCTCGCCAAACTGGAAGTGTTACTCAACCGGGAAGAACCCCGGTAAACTCGGCGTCTACTGGTGGGAGATCGTCGACACTGCGGCCCGGGAAATCCGCTCGCCGGACGCTCGTGACTTCCGGAGCGCCGAACTGTGGGATTATCTCAATGATGAAGGAATCCGCACTGCAGTACTTAACAAACCGACGACATACCCGCCGAAACCAGTTGACGGTGTCCTCGTCGCTGGGGGTCCTGATGCAGGCGAGACTGATTACACCCATCCCAAATCGCTCGAAGCAATACTAGAGTCGGAACTAGACTACAAAGTCCGACCACAGAATATACTCACCAGCGTCGACACTGTTACAGAGTCGACTATCAATGAGTATCTTGACGCCATCGAGAGCCGATTCGACCTCGCGGAGTGGACCATCGAGAACCGAGACGTTGAGTTCGTCCACCTCACGGTCTTCGCCAGTAACGTCTTCCACCACTACTATTGGGATCACGAGTATACGCTCCGCGCCTGGCAGCGAATCGACCAGCGACTGGGCGAGCTGATGGACGCAGGTCACGACTTGTTGTTGATGGCCGACCACGGAGCGACCGAGATTAAGTGGGAGTTCAACCTCAACCGGTGGCTCGAACGGGAGGGATACCTATCGGTCGACCGCGGAATGAGTTCGACTTTCAAGCGGGTCGGTCTCACCCGGGACCGGGCGGCAGCCTTTCTCGACGTACTTCCATTCCACGAGACACTCCTTAGAGTGATTCCCGACGAGGTTATTAACAGCGTTCCGGACGACGAGGGGCATCTGCCGAAATCGACGAAGAATGACCGGATCGACTGGACGCAGACGCAGGCAGTCGCTAGTGGCCAAGGGCCGGTGTATGTTGTCGCGGGCGACGAACGGCACGAAGAGATCACATCTGAACTAGCCGACCGACTTCGAGACATCCGGGACCCCGATGGCCACCGCGTATTCGCTGATGTCTACCGCGGAAAAGAGGTATACCACGGCCCCCAGACCGCCCTTGGACCAGCGCTGGTCGTCGATATGAACCATGGCTATCACGTCCCCGGAAGTATCGGCGAGGAGACGTTCTCCCGGCCAAAGAAGTGGCGCGGCGAGAACAAGCGAACGGGCCTATTCGCCGCATGGGGCGAGGATATCGAATCGGGTAGTCCGCTTCGGCAAGCCGACGGTGACGAACTTTCGATTACAGATCTCGCGCCGACCATCCTCCACTGGCTTGACTGTCCGATCCCCGAGGACGTCGACGGGTCAGTACAAACCAACTTGTTTGAGGACGGGTCCGACCCAGCGACCAGAGCGGTTGATCAACGGTTACCCCTCAACGCGGATGTCGCCGCTGGCGAAACCCGAAAACTTGAGGACCGACTCGAGAATCTGGGATATATGTGACCGCTCAACCGATGGACTTCGGCTACAAGCTTTAGCTATTTAGTTTCCCTTCCCAGTACTGGAGAATACCGTTTTGTCGACGTTGACTTACAAAAAAGTATAGGAAAAAATTGAAAATAAATGGTGCGACACACGCTTGGTCGTCGGAATAAACAATATTCTCTTCGGGCGATTCGAACTTTCTAGTCTTATCACTTGATGTGTGGTATTCTGTCACCCAATTACCCGTTTGTCGATCGACTGTCTCGGTCAGCAGAACGTACTCGTCCGACGGCTCATGGTAGAATATCGAGGACGCAGCGACGACACGATCTTCCTGGATGATTATCTAGTCTTCAGCACTAGCGGGAGCCGCAGGGGTTTCTGCGGAACGGAGCCGTATCTCCCAGAGGTCCGGGCCACCGGTGAAGTAGACGAAGACGAACTGGCCGGAACGATCTTGGAAGACGAACGGGTTCTGGTTGATCGGTCGGTCGGTGTTGGTCGGTCCCACGACCCTGGTGTCGTACTGGAAGTCGAAGCCGTCCGGACTTCGCAATAACCCGATCGACGTCATCTCCTGATCGGCAACCTTCGCGAGGGCACGACTCCCGGCCTTCAGTAGCTGATTGTAGCTGGCTGTCTGTTCAAAACACTTTCTGAGTTTCCCGCCAGTCACCTAATTGTAGGGGTCACAGGCAAACATATAAATCTCAACTTCATGTCGAACGACCGACGGCCACCGGGGCCCGTACTTGTTCAGAATGGGATCCTCCTCGACTCGCTGCCACTCATCGAGACCGGGGGGGCCACCCACAGATTCACGGGTCCGGTGTACCGGGGACCGGCGTATCCGTGATATACCTCCCGCTCTGGATTCCGGACGGCTGAAAGTGTGGACACCACCAACTTCGGTGTGGTCGGTTGGTTGACTGACCGTTCGGGATCAGTCTCGAATGGCATCATCATCCGTTTAGTCTGCGCCGGGTGTTCTTGACGATGTATATGAAGACATTCGAGGGTGTCTGTGGGAGCGTGTAGTGATCGCCCACTTCATTTAGGGATTCGGGTGCGAACTCCGGGTCGTCGAACTTTCGGGTCGCTTCTGCCATCATACCGTGCGAGGCCGCTCCGTAGAGTTTCACCTGGATGTCCTGTCAGGTGTCGTCTCGGTCGATGTATATCTCGTCGTAGCGACAATCTCACCCTGGTCCAGTTCTTCGGAGATCCGCCGTAGCGTGATTCCGACACAATCCTCGCCGTTAAGGAACTCCCAGAACCCTGCCGGCCGGCCACGATACTTGCTCATGTCGCCGTGATGGTGACAGAGTATCCCGTGTTCGGGAAGTTCAAGGATATCGCCCTTGAGGATTCCGAATCCGAACAGGAATGCTATGTCTGACCGCTCGTCGACCAATTCAACTACGTCGTTGGGGAATTCGACGGCGTAATGGTTCACATCGATCGGTTCGACGTAGACATGGTCGGTATCGCTCAGCACTTCCAGGTCGTCGATGTGCGTGCTCTCGAAGTGGTTCGGTTCGCCGAACAGCTCATCCGTGAGTGTGTGGGTCGCCCACACCGGTATCCAAGGCCAGTAGTCTGATATCGTATCGATGTAGTAGTCGAATGATTCGCCCGTCTACGAGTGTGGATCGTCGTCGATAACGAGCAGAGAGGTGTTCGCGTCTGTCTTGGAGACCATTCGCTCGCTTTTTCTAAGAATCTAAGCACTCATAGCCTAGAAAGAGTGCGAAATCCTGAACATCGTTCATATTTGGATGTTTTTCCTGATACTTATAATGATTGCTATCAGCCTGGGCGCTTACCGAACTGAATGAATTAGTACCCCTGAGAATTATCGCCACACGGCCCGCGTGATTACTTTGCAGAAAAGGTGTTCCACTGAGTTTTACAAGAGCCCACCCGATTTTACGGGAGTTTCCCAAGCGAGAACAGGTGCGAACCACCCCAGTTGATGTCCTACTACTATATACTTTGCAAAATCAGCCTTCAATAGCAATGTCCCAGGACAATCAGATCGATCTCGGCCTCGTATTTTTATCTCAGATGAATTCATCCCAGGGAGAATTTGCCCCACATGTTCCACTAAGATTCGCAAGGATTTTCGAAGATACCAGTGTCCAACTGCACGTTGCCTATGCTGGACATCTCGAAACGGGGGAATTACATGAGTGGGACGTAACCACTCACCGATACGGAGGTGATTTAGTTGAACTCCCTGGGGTACCAACTCCGGGGTATGCCAGATTTCTCCGCGATACTGCCGATAGAGAAGATATTGACGTGTATATGAATATCTGGCAGCCACATAACCTTGCTAGCGTACACCTTGCAACGGTGGGAATTGAAACTCGTACGATCGCCCGTATATCGGGAAATGTCATCAAGAAGCCGGATACCGGGGTCATTAGCCACCTGAAGTATCAAATTGGACGTTTAGTCGAAGTATTGATGATTAACAAAGCAAATGCAGTGGTAACCATCTCTAATTTTTTAAGAGAAGTATTCCGCGAACGAGGCGTCAAAACGAAACCATTTCCCGTTATACCACCAGGAGTAGATACGGAATTGTTCCATCCGCCGAAGAGTGTTTCCGCAACCGAATCGGAGTCGGTCATGTTCATTGGACGGATGGTACGTGAGAAAGGAATCTTCGATCTTATTGATGCGTTTGATATAATCCACGACTCAGTTGACTCACCCGTTGAACTCGTGTTTATTGGAGATGGGGCGGACCGTGAGGAGGCAATACAAGTCGTCAAGGACAAAGGACTTGAAGATTACGTACGGTTTACTGGGCACATAAACCACTCCGAAGTACCGGGTTTTGTCAGACAATCGGATGTCGTTGTGCTGCCATCCTGGTATGAAGCACTTGGGAATACCGTCGTTGAGGCCCAATCGTGCGAGGTTCCAGTTGTTGGCTGTAGGGTCGGAGGGATTCCTGAACTCTTGAACGATGGACGGGGTATCCTCGTTGAGCCGAGTAATCCAAAAGAGATAGCAGAGGCAATCCAATGCATCTTCTCTAACGATGAACTTGCCCGAGAATTAGCGACCAATGGACGGGAGTTCGTAAAAAGACATCATGCACTTGATGTCGTCCGGAAGGACTACTTGAGCCTTCTGAAGAAAGTTTCGGGTCGAACGGACAGGTGAAAATAATACAACCAGTACAATCCAAACCCATAAAACTAAACTAATTCCATGATATCAACCCAACCATGCCTATTTGTCTAACTGGTGATGTCCATCATCAATCTCTTCAAACTGAAGATCAGTGTGCCCTGGATGGCAGGGAACCGCAAGTTGCTGTCGAGTATGCTGAAATCGTAGAGAAATATTCCCTGAGCGCGACTCTCTTCGTAACGGGCCGAACCGTCGATGAAGACCCCAGAAGCGTCCAGCAGATAAGTCGGTTCGAAGGAATCGAAATAGGCGGCCACAACTACGGCGCATTTACTATTCCTGCATTCCCTTGGAGTGGAAAGCTATTCACTGGATACCGACGATTAACAGGAAACAATTGTCCGCGATGGTTTCAAAACTGGGGTATCAAGAAGACAATTCGTCGACTCGAGAATGTCACCCAGCAAAAAGTGGTTTCTTGGCGTGATCATGCATTTCACCGTGACGACCATACGTACGACCTTTTAACAGCAGCGGGTATTCAATACGTCTCTGACGAACGCTCACCGATGCGTGAGCGGCCCTACAAAGTGCAAACTTCGAACGGGCCAATTACCGAAGTTCCGGTAAATGTCCCGCCAGACCACGATCACGTCCAGCATGGAACGTTCACTCCACCCAACGGGTGGTCCGACCCGTTCTCTGGCGACACCTACTCTGGGGGAAAATGGCTTAGTAAGGTACGGAATACTGTTGAGCGAATCGATGCTCAGGATGGTATCGTAACTTTGCTCGCCCACCCAGCATGTATGGCTCTGGTTGACGACTTCGACCTGTTTGAACGGCTGTGTGACGAATTGTCCAAATACGAAACCGTCTCGATGCAAGAGGTGTGCTCAACAATTTCATCAAACGGGGGGATTTAGCCGAGATAAACGATAGGTAATGTATTTTTTTGATTCTACTGTACTCCTCTTGGGATTTTGTCGCTGAGGTGCGGGTGGTGCTAGCAGAAAGTGCGGCAACCCATGAAGGACCATCCCCAGCATTACCGGAGTGCACTGATAATCTTCAGGTGAATCACTATTTCACGAATAGCGCTTTCTGCGGTGATTTTCCTTGGAAAAATCGCTGGCTCAACGTTCTAAGTTAAGCAGTGTCCGCGTTCGTTTTCAACATCCACGAGGAGTTTTCTACTGACTCTTTCAGAACCGACCGGGTAGTATAACGGCAAATCGGTGGCATTCCGACTTCTAAACATATAGAACCCCCTCGGGCAAATAAACACTTGAGATGTCTCGGATGACGCAGTCGACCGGGCTGTTGATCGCCCAACGACTCGTCTCCGCACTCTTCGGGTTCGCACTTCCAATCTACCTCGCTAACGCCGTTCCGTCATCGGTTTTGGGTTCGTACTTTCTATTTGTCTCCTCTCAGAGTGTCTTGCAGCTGGTGGCGACGCTCGGCGTCGGCGCAGCTCTGATAAAGTTTCTCAGCGGTCGCGATAACCCAGGTCGGTATCTGGGTAGCGGGATTGTCGTCGTCACGGCCATGACCGTCGCCGTGATCGTCGCAGTTGTCGTGTTCAGGGAGCAGATAAACAGCTACATCGGGGCGGATGTGTGGGTCATTTTGGTTGGTGGCCTATGCCTGGGGGTGGCGGCAAACTTGTTCTCGACGGTCCTCATCGGCGAGGATCGAATCCCGACCAACGCTCTCACCAGCATCGCTGGCCAACTCGTTTCGGTCCCGACACAGATTCTGGTTGTCGGATACGGGCTCATCCCGCTGGTAGCCGCGTATAATATCCGGTTTCTGGTTGTCCTCGTCCTCGTTATTGTCTTCGCTAACACGCGGCCCCGGATGCCGGACACTGAGACCATCCGTGAGATGACGAGCTACGGGGCACGAGCGTCTATCTCGAACATCGAGAAGCAGGCCCTGCGGTGGACTGATTTGTTTGTCATTGGGATGTTCTTGGGCCAGTCGGAGGCCGGTATTTATGGGGCTATCTGGGTCATCTCGAAGGTCGCGTTCATACCGACCCAGGCTCTTGGGACGACGATTTTTCCCGAGATCAGTACGATGGAAGGAGAGGACCGAACCGGCGAACTCGCGGACCTTGCCTCCCTGTCACTATTTGTTAGCCTCGCGGTCGTCCTTCCCATCCTCGGAGGATCCATTCTCGTCGGCGAGCAATTACTTGCTGCCGTCTACACTGACGAGTACGCGACGGCGTGGCTCGTCCTCGTTATCGCTCTTATGGGACGGCTC
>Ga0207715_100299_pt1 | contig 16016 bp, 20 predicted proteins | sample A23M3SouthBayCA_FD_187732 | JGI IMG/M metagenome (GOLD analysis project Ga0207715, IMG submission 187732) | Aerobic enrichment media from Eden Landing Ponds, California, USA - A23 M3 (SPAdes) | ecosystem: Environmental > Aquatic > Marine > Unclassified | place: USA: Emeryville, California... | reverse complement strand
CGCTCAGGAACGTCGCCGGCGTGTCCGCGAGGTGGAAGAACCGCACGGCCACCACGGCGTCGAAGTGGTCGTCGGGGAACGGGAGGCGGCCGGCGTCGCCGCGCATGAACTCGAGGCCGCTCACCTCGGCCTCCCGGGCCTTGGCGCGGCCCTGCTGGAGCATCGGCCCCGAGATGTCGAGGCCGAACACCTCCGCGCCCCGGTCGGCGAGCATGACCGTGAACCGGCCCGTCCCGCAGGCGATCTCGAGGACGCGGTCGCCCTCGACCGGGCCGACCGCGTCGAGTACCGCCTCCTTCTCCCGCCGGTCGATGAGCCGACCCCCCCGGGAGAAACGCTTCTCCTCGTAGCGGTCCGCGACCTCGGACTCCTGGTACCACTCCGCTCCCTTCACCGTGCCGGGACGTACCCGCCGGGGGATAAAACGGTACTGAATCAGCGAGGCTCCGAACGACGTGAGGAGCCTCGGGCTGCGCGACCACTGGAGACGCGAGAACGGAGACCCGCGCAAGGCCTTTGCCGGTTCGCGCCGTAACCGTGTCCCATGCCAACGTGTGACAACTGTGAGGCCACCCGTGAGGCCGACGAGCTAGAGCGCCACGAGCGCGAGGGGATGGTGTTCGTCCACTGTCCGGACTGCGGCCACGCGCTCGGGACCTACAACCGCCACGACCGCTGAGAGAGTGCCAGGACCCTGCCCGGACCGGTCACACCCCGCCGCACGCGGTGCCCGCGCGTCCACCGCGCGGCGCGACACCGCGCGTCGCCGGGCGGGCCCGTCACGACCGGTTCGGCCCGTCGGGCACACAGAATCGCCCACTTGCGGCTGAATCTGACGAACGGGCACTGCCCTTATACAGTATTATGGCATCGAAGGCACATATAGACAGCCTTTATCTACGGGGACCGGTCACGAGCGACCATGAGCACGATACCCGGGGAGGCCGCGGGCGAGGACGCGCTCCAGGACGACGAGTTCCGCGACCGCCTGCGCGAGTTGCCGCCGAGTGCGAAACTCGTCGCGAAGGTGCTCGAGACCGACGCGCCGCTGTCGCAGGGACGGCTGGCCGAGGAGTCGCTCCTGCCGGACCGCACGGTGCGGTACGCCCTGAACCGCCTCGACGACGCCGGCCTCGTCGACTCGCGGTACAGTTTCCGCGACGCCCGGAAGCAGGTGTACTTCCTGGCGCCCTGAGCGGCACGACCCGACCGTCCCCGCGACGCTTATCCGACCGCCGACCGAGGGCCATCCATGGAGTCCCTCGAGGCCGAACTCGACCGCGCCCGGGACCTCGAGGTCGACGCCCTGGCTGACGCCGTCGAGTCCATCGGCTTCGAGTGCACCCGCTGTGGAGCCTGCTGCACCGCCCACGGCGACGAGCCACACACCGCGACCGTCTCGCCCGACGAGGTCCGCGAGTTGACCGAAGCGACCGGCGGCGAGTGGCGCGACGTCGCCCGGCCGGTGCCCTTCGGCCTCGAGGACGGCCCCGACGGCCCCGAGGGCGAGACGTTCGAGTGGGCGCTCGCGACCGACGCCTGCGGCGACTGCGCGTTCTACGAGGAGGCCGACGGCGTCGGCGCGTGCACGGTCCACGAGGACCGGCCGCTCGTCTGTGCGACGTACCCGTTCAGCCTCGCGCTCGGCGGGACCGAGCAGCCACTCGGCGACGCCGTCGACGCCGAGGGCCTCGTCCGCGCCCACGAGTGCGAGGGGCTGGGCCGCGACATCTCCCGGGACGACGCCGAGGCGATGGCCCGGGCGCTGAAGGAGCGGGCGGTCAGGGACCTCGAGGAGGCCATCGCGCTCCGCGAGCGCTACGAGCCGGCGGACCCGGACCCGGGCGAGGTCGTCGTCCACGACGCCGAGGGGCAGAAGCGACCCGACGGGACGCCGCGCTGAGCGGCGGCCGGCGGACGGCGCGTGGCGGGCGGACGCTCCGGCGCGGCGACCCGACAGTTCTATGGTCGTCGCCTCCGACCGACAGTCCAGGTGGCCGCTATGGAGATTTCCGACGAACTCTGTTGCCTGTTCAACGCCGAGGTGACCGAGCGAGACGGCGACTACGTCGTCGAGATTCCCCGGACAGAGGTCGACACCGGCACCGTCGACCCGGGCGAGGTGTACCGCGTCGCGCTCATCGCCAGAGGCGGCGGTGGTGGGGGCGGCGCGGGTGGCGAGGCGAGCGAGACGGCACCGTCCGAGCCACAGCCCCCCGTCGAGGAGGGCGAAATCCGCTACGTCGAGGTCGAGGACCTCGGCAAGCAGGGCGACGGCATCGCGCGCGTCGAGCGCGGGTACGTCATCATCGTCCCCGGCGCGGAGGTCGGCGAGCGCGTGAAGGTCGAGATAACCGAGGTCAAGTCGAACTTCGCCGTCGGGGAGATACTGGAAGAGACGTTCTGAGCGAGCCGCGAGCGACCGACGACCCGCGAGCCAGCGAGGACCCTCGGGACGGCCGGGCGGGAGGTGAGGGACGGCGAGAGCGGTCGCGAGGCGTGAGGAGTGGGGTTTTTACCAACCAGCCGACTACGCCCCCCCATGACGCGGATTCCCGTCGTGGACAACCACGGCCAGTTCACCCACCTGGAGCAGCGGGCGCTCCGGGACGTCGGGGTGGAGTCCGAACTGGTCGACAACACGACGCCACCCGGCGACCTCGACGCGGACGGCCTCGTCCTGTCCGGCGGTCCCGACATCGAGGACGTGGGGCGGTGTGCGGAGTACCTCGAGCTGGACGTGCCGGTGCTCGGCATCTGTCTCGGCATGCAGTTCATGGCGACGGCGCTCGGCGGCACCGTCGCGAGCGGCGACTACGGCGGCTACGCCGACGTGACCGTCCGAGTCCTGGACGAGTCGGACCCGCTGCTCGGGTCGCTCGGGCCGGAGACCCGCGTGTGGGCCAGCCACGCCGACGAGGTCGTCGAGGTGCCGCCGGGCTTCGAGCGCACCGCGGAGAGCGACGTCTGCGACGTCGAGGCGATGAGCGACGTCGAACGGGACCGGTACGGCGTGCAGTTCCACCCCGAGGTGGCCCACACGGAGCGGGGTGCGGAGGTCTTCCGCAACTTCGTCGCCCTGTGTGAATGAGCGCGACCCAGGGCGACCTCGCGGACCTCTCGAAGTTCCTCTTCAGAGCGCCGAACTGGTACGCCAGCAGCGCGTTCGCCCTGTTCATCGCCGCCGTCGCCGGCATCGCCGCGTTCGACACCGCCTTCTTCCTCGAGGACGCCTGGGAGGGCGTCTTCTACATCGGCATCCCGACGGTCACCGCCGGCCTGCTGACGACGCCCGTCGACCGGTGGCTCGGGGGGCAACTGACGTACAACCGCTCGTCGCTCCTGGCGCTCACCTGCGAGGTGCTGGTCGTCGCCATCATGGTCGGGGCGGGCGCGGTGGCACTCACGACGGGCTACGGTCAGGAGTTCGTGATGGACGCGCTCGTCGCGGCGCTCGGCCTGGTGTTCGCCCTCCGCCTCGTCGTCGTGCTCGCCGTCTCGCGGAACTCCTGGCTCGCCGTGTTGCCCGCGAGTATCCAGTCCGCCTCCGCGGCGGTGCTCCTGTTCGTGTACAGCGGGACAATGCGGTACCTCGAGATCGGCGGCCCGCTCCTGCGGTCCTTCCTCTCGCGGCCCGAACCGGCACCCGACGAACTGCTCGTCATCACCCCCGACGACTTCGTGATGCTCGCCGTCGTGTCCGCGCTCTACGCCGGCGCGGCGTACGCGGTGCTGTGGGTCATCGACCGCCCCTGGCGGCGCTCGCTCGACGTCAGCATCTTCGACTTCCTCCAGGGGTTCGTCGGGCACATCGCCGAGGGCACCCGGGAACTCGAGGACTTCTTCGAGCAGATCGGCGAGGAGGCGCTGGTCCCGGTGACGGTGCTGGCCTTCGAGCGCCCGGACGGCACCGAGAAGGCGCGTTTCGTCCTCCCGATGATCCACCCGGGCCCGATGGGCGAGATCGGCGGCGGTAACCTGCCCCAGCGCGTCGCGGACGCCTCGGAGGGACTGGCCTTCCCGCCCCACGCCACCGCCGGCCACGACTTCAACCTCGTGACCGCCCGGGAGGTCGAGACCATCATCGACACCGCCGCGGACGCGCGGGACCGGGTCACGTGTCGCGCCGACGCGACCCCGAGCGTCCGGTCGACGGTCGGCGACGCCTCGGTCGTCGGCCAGGGCTTCGGGACCGGTGCCTTCATCGCCGCCACGTTCGCGCCCGGCTTCGCCGACGACGTCGAGTACGGCGTCGGCCTCTCGGCCGTCTCGGAGGCCCGCGGCGCTGGCCTCGACGACGTGATGTTGGTGGACGCACACAACTCGAACAACGGACTCGAGGGGCCGGACCTGGGGCACGTCCACCCCGGGAGCGAGCGGTCCTTCGACCTCATCGCCGGCGCGCGGGAGGCCGCGGAGGGCATCGCCGCGGGGGAGCGCGACGACCTCTCGCTCGGCACCGCCTGGGACCCGACGCGCTGGACCCCCGCGGAGGGCATCGGTCCGCTCGGCGTCCGCGTCGCCGTCACCGAGGTCGCGGACCAGCGGACCGCACTCGTGCTCGTGGACGGCAACAACATGGACCCGGGCGTGCGCGGCCGCCTGCTCGACGCGGTCGAGGGCGTCGACGAGGCGGAGGTCATGACGACCGACACCCACGTCGTGAACACGCTCGAGTCCGTGAACCAGGTCGGCGGCGCGCTCGAGGTCGACGAACTGGCCGACGTCGTCGCCGACCTGGTCGACGAGGCCGTCGACGACCTCGAACCGGTCGGTGCGGGCATGGCTACGGAGCGGGCCCGCGTCACGGTGTTCGGCAACGACCGCACCGAGACGCTGGCGAGCCACGCGAACACCATGGTCGCGATGGGCGGCGCCCTCGTCGGTGCCGTCCTACTCGCCGTCGTCGCGCTCAGCGTGCTCCTGTTCTTCGTCGCGTAGCGCGCCGTCCGCCGCGCCGCGGGCCGCCAGCGCCGCGTCGTCGGCCACCTGCGCCACGTCGACGTCCGCCGCCGGCGCGAGGACGTACACCTCGACGGAGAGGTCGTCGCCGTCGAAGGAGACGCTCACGTCGAGGTCCTCGACCTGGTGCCGGTCGAGTCGAGAGAAGAGTACGTCCCGGGCGGCCGCGGCCGCGGCCTCGACGACCCGGGCGTCCGCCGCCATCTACGAGCCGCCGGTCGGGCCGCCGGGGCCGCCGAGGGGGTTGCCACCGCCGCCGGGGGCGCCGCCTCCGCCGCCGCCCGCGCCGCCGAGCATCTGCTCGAGTTCCTCCTGGAGCTCCTCGAACTGGTCGCGGACGCGGTCCTCCTGCTTCTCGAGGGTGTTCACGCGGACCTCGAGGTTGTCCACTGTCTCCTCGAGGTCCTCGCGGGCCTCCTCGACGGAGGTGGCGACGAAGAGGTCGCCGACCTCACGGTACATCTCCGTGTCCGCGTCCACGTCCTCGAGTTCGTCGAGGGCGGTCTCGGACTCCGAGAGCTGGTTCTCGGCCTGCTGGAGCTGCATCGCGACCTGCTGGGCCGTCTCCTGGAGGTCCTGGAGCTCCTCGACCTTCTCCTGTGCCTGCGGCGGTAGGTTGCCCTGCATACCTCCGTACTGTGTGTCGGGCCCCAAAAACCCCCGCTTTCGGGCCGCGGGGGGCGCTCGGACCCCGGCGGGCCACGCGACGGGCTCAGCCGGCCGCAGCGGCGGTCCGCTCGGCCGCCTCGACGAGCGAGCACCACGTGTTCGTCCCCGCCCGGAGCGCCACGAGGTCCTCGGCCGTGACGGACACGGTCACGGTCCCCCCGTCGCGCTCGACGGTCGCCCCGGTCCGGTCGCCCTCGATGTCGCCGGCCTCGCGCGCGACGCTCGCGGCGACGACCCGCGCCCGCTCGGCGTCCGCGTAGGAGAACGAGAGGGTGCAGTCGTGCACTACTCGACGTCGACTTCCTTCACGTCCTGGCTGCGCTCCTTGAGCAGGACGCGGTGGCCGCAGTACGGACAGCGGACGCCGCCGTACTCGTCGAGTTCCACGTCGCGCTTGCAGCGGGAGCACTTGTAGCTCATTCCTGGTCCTCGTCCTCGCCCTCGGAGAGCGCCGTCCGGATGGAGCGCCGGACGCCGCGTCCGCCGGGGGTCTGCGGCCGGTACGCGCCGCCGGCGAACTTGTGGTCGCAACTGCCACAGGCCCAGATGCCGGTGCCGGCGCGCGAGACGGCGTCGGCGCCACACTCCGGGCAGGTGTGGTCCCGGTTCGTGTCGGCCTCGATCTCGGCGACGCGGCGGCGGGCGACGCGGCCGTAGCGCGCGCCGAAGCGCCCCGCGCTGCCGGTGCGTGCTCCCTGCTGTTCGGGCATAGTGGTCACTCTTGACCGTCCCGCGGACATAAACGCTACGAGTCGGCAGTCAGCCCAGGCCCGCGGCGTCGAGCGCCTCGTTCAGGTCGGCGCGCACGCGCTCGCCGGACTCGCGGTCCATCGCCGTCGTGACGACGCGGTTCTCCTGCACGCTGGACCCGTCGCGCAGGAGGAGTCGGACGTTGCCGTTCCGGTCGGCGCGGGTCGCCTTCGCCACGAGGCCGCCGTCGGTCCCGCCGCCGCTCGCGTCGATGGGGCCCGGAACGACCTTCTTGACGTTCGGGTGCGCCGCCACCTCCCGGATGGCCCGCTGGCCGTCGCGGTCCCCGATGAGCGTCGAGTGCGAGCCGCCGAGTTTCTCCGCGGGAGCCTTGTCCACGACCGCCAGGGAGCGCTCGCCCCGCCCCGCGACGGCGGCCGCCACCGGGTCCGCCGCGTCCACGCGGGAGAGCGGGTAGTGCAGGTCGGCCCGCAGCGCCGCGAGCACGTCGCGGTCGCCGGCGGCGAACACCGCCTCCGGACGCTTGCGCCGGACCTCGTCACCGACGCGCCCGGCGAAGTTCCGCAACTCGACCGGTTCGCGCTCCCCGTCGGCCTCCGGCGTCGTGGTGACCGTCGTCGACCCGACGACGGCCTCGTCGTCCAGCATCGTCACTGTGGCGCGATCGCGGGAGGCGTCGACGACGACGGCGTCGGCGTTGGCGGTGTCACAGACCAAACAGTAGTCGCCCGGGCGGTCGAGCGGCGTCGCACACCGCCGGCACTCCATGTCCGGGCCGAGTCGCGCCGGGCGTAAAACCGTTTCAGCCCGGCGGCAGGGGTCACAACGCCCGCGGGTCGGCCTGCAGGTACTCCCGGAGCAGGGCCGTCGCGTAGGAGCCTTTCGGGAGCGCGAAGTCGAACTCGAGGGCGTCGTCATCGCGGCGCACGTCGAGGTCAGTGGTGACGAGGACGGCGCGCCGCGTCCCCGTCGAGTCGTAGGGCTCCGGGAGGTCGAAGGCCGCCGGGTAGAGGTCCAGGTCGTTGAGCACCGCGCGCTCGACGTCGCCGGGTTCCCCCTCGCCGAGTTCCGTCTCGGTGCCGACCAGCGGCGCGGTGACGAACGCCCGGCCCCGCTCGCAGTGGCGGGACACGGTGTCGACGCGGTCCGGCGTCACGCGCTGGGTCCGGTCCGGGTCAGGGACGACGAGGCCGTTTCGCTCGCTCGCGAAGCAGACGACGTCGCCAGCGACCGGGCGGTCGAAGGGCAACCCGCGCTCGAGGCGCTCGCTCAGCATCCGGTTGAAGGCGTGGGACTGCGCGGCGTTGACGAACAGTCGCTGGAGGTTCCACGGGAGGGCGTCGAGGGCATCGCGGAAGTCCGCTCCCCCCGCCAGCGCCCCGAGGATGGCGCGCTCGTGGTCGAGGTGCCCCGGGAACCGCTCGAGGGCGGCGTCCCAGTCGCGGGTCTCCTCGACGAACGCGCGGACCTCGCGCGTGCGCTCCGGTTCGCGGGGCGAGGGGTTCCCGACGTAGGTCAGCACCGCCGCCTCCCAGTCCCGGCGGACGACGGCGTGGCCCACCTCGTGGGTCACCGGCCGTCGGCTGCCGAAGCGCTGGTGGCCGAACCAGTTCGGGACGCCGACCGCGCCGCCGCCGAACGCGCGCAGGTCGTCGGTGACGGCCGCGGCGGCGTCCGGGTCGCTCGCCTCGCGGGCGGTAACGGTGAACGCGTTCCCGGCGAGGTCCCCGAACTCGATGGCGCGGCCCGCGCGCCCGACGACCTCGAGGTCCGCGCCGTCCAGCTCCGGGAGCGCGTCGGGCTCGGCGTCGCGGACGGTGAACAGTTGTGTCGTCACGGCGTGGCGGTCCTTCGTCCCCGCCCAGGCCACGCGCTCGCGGCTGGCCCCCATCGCGTCGCTCAGCGCGCCGGCGAGGGCGTTCGTGTCCCACCCCGAGAGCGTCGCGCGGACGACGAGGAACGGGTAGGCGCCCGGGTCCGCGTCGGCGGCGACGCTGTCGAAGGCCTCCACCTCCCGGACGCGGAAGTCGCTGTCGCGCTCGCGGAGGTGACCGCCCGTGCCCTCGCTGTCGGTGACGTAGTGCTCGATGCCGACCGGCCGCTCGGCGGGGTGGGCCGGGCGCATCAGTAGAGGGCGAGGTCGCCGGTGACGCGGTCGACGGCGTCGTCCTCGGCTGGCCCGACGGCGAGTGCGGTGACGGTACCCGACTCGAGTTGCGTCCGGCCGGCGTCGCGGACGACGGCGTTCGGGAGGCCCGCGCGCTTGGCGGCGTCGGCGAGGTCGAAGAGGGCGTTCTCGCCGTCGACCTTCAGGACGACCTTGGTCTGGCCCTCGCCGCGCCAGGCCGAGACGGTCCGGTCGTCGGCGTCCTGCACGGCCGACAGCGACGCGTGGGCGACCTGCGCCGCGAGCTTCCCCTCGCCCATCCCGAGGTCCGCGCGAGCGACGATGGCCTGCTTCACGTGCCGCCGGAGGGGCGGGGGTGCCAAAGGGATTGCCGTCCGGAGGGCTTATGATTCGGTGCCGACACCACCGGCCGTGGTGCGACGCCCCGCCCTCCGCCGCCCCGAGAAGCCCCGCACCCCGCTCCTCCGCCCGGCGCGGTTCTTCTCCGAGCGCGAGCCGAAGTTCCGCCACGCCCTGCTCCTCGTGGCCGCGGCGACGGTCCTCCTCGTCGTCGCGGTGTACGCCATCGGGTGGGTGCTGACGGCGCACGTCGACGGCACCGTCCTGGTCGACAACCCCGCCCACCCGGGCGAGGCGGTCTGCGAGAACCCGCCGGACACGGGCGACTGGAACTGCGACGAGCCCCCGGAGGTCGCCCGGAACGTCGACTCCATCATCTCGGACGCCGTCGACCGCGCCGTCACGCAACTGTTCTGGGCGCCGCTGGTGGGGTGGCTCGTCCTCGGCACGCTCCTCCACCTCCCCTCGTGGTTCGCCGGGGGCGACGGCGGTGCGGGCCGCTCCTTCGCCGTCACGGCGTGGGGGCTGTCCACGATGTTCGTCAGCCTCCCGGTCGGCCTGGCCGTGCTCGCGCTGACCGCCGAACCGGCGACGGTCACGGCGGCGACGACGCCCGAGACGTTCGAGCGGGCGATGCTGAACAGCCTCGGAGCCCTCCAGGCCTACGGTACCGTCACCGGGTTCCTGACGACGCTCTGGACCGGCGTCATCTGGTTCTGGGGACTGACCGTCGCGCGCGACCTGAGCCCCGGCCGGGCGCTGCTCGTCGCCGGGGGGGTCGTCGTGCTCCTGCTCCTCGCCGGCGCGTGAGACGCTCTGCAGACGTCAGCGATTCGGACGCGGGGATTCGGTGAGCGAACGCGCTCCGTCGGTTCCGCCCTGGACGCAGCCGCAATCGACAGCGCCGTAACCGCGAGAAAGGGCGAGGCCGTCTCGGCAGGCGAGGCGACGTAAGCACTGGAGCGACCGAAGGGAGCGAAGCGCGCAGCGAGCGGGAGGCGCCGAGCGTCGCGAGGCGCCTCCATACGCGCGAGCGGTGAGCGCGAGACGCGACCGCAGGGAGCGTCTCGACACGCGCAACGGCGACCAATGGGGAGCCGTGAGCGAGGAGGGAACCGTGAGCGCCGCAGCCGACGAGACGGCCGAGGGCTTTCTGGTGTCTGCGGTTCTGGAACCGACTACCGCCTCTAGAAGCCGGGCGAGGGTTTTCCCGCGGTTAGGGTGCTAATCCACACGCTCGCCGGCGCAGCATCCGGCCCGGAGCACAGACGGATTTCGAGAACGGCTGTTCGAACAGGGCACGCATCTAGCGACCGCAGGCTTAAGCAACGGGCCCCACGGAGAGGAGGTATGATACTCTCCGATACGGACATCCGGGCCCGCCTGGCCGAGGGCGACCTGGCCGTCGAGCCCCTCGCCGACCCCGAGTTGCAGATACAGCCGGCGAGCGTGGACCTCCGGCTGGGCCGGGAGTTCCTCGAGTTCGAGCGGACCAACATCCCCTGCATCCACCCCAACAGCGAGCAGGAGGTCGACGAGTACGTCTCCGAGACCGTCGTCGACGCGGACGGCCAGTTCGTGCTCCACCCCGGCGACTTCGTGCTCGGCACGACCGTCGAGCGCGTGGAGATTCCCGACGACCTCATCGCCCACGTCGAGGGGCGGTCCTCGCTCGGTCGCCTCGCGGTCGTCGTCCACGCGACGGCGGGGCTCTGCGACCCCGGCTACCGCGGCCAGATAACCCTCGAACTGTCCAACCTCGGGAGCGCGCCGGTCGCGCTGGAGCCAGGGATGCGAGTGTCGCAACTGACGTTCACCGAACTGACGAGCCCCGCCGCCGAGCCGTACGGGTCGGGCCGGGGGTCGAAGTACCAGGACCAGTCCGGGCCGCAGGCCTCGCGCATCGGCGGCGACCGGGAGTTCGGCGGCGACCAATGAAGTTCGTCGAGGAGGTCGTCGTCGAGGAGTTCCTGCCCACGGTCCGCTCGATGCTCGCGGCCGAACTGCGGGACCGGGGGCTGACGCAACTCGAGGTCGCGGACGCGCTCGGCATCAGCCAGAGCGCCGTGTCGAAGTACGCGAGCGGGGACGTCGCGCGCAACGAGGCCGTGGCTGGCGACGAGCGTGTGCAGGCGCTCGTCGAGCGCCTCGGCGAGGGGCTGGCGACCGGCGACCTCGGTCGGGTCGGCGCGGTCGTGGAGACGGAGGTACTGATACGCCGGCTCGAGGCCCGCGGCGACCTGCTCGCGCGGCTCCACGAGGCGGCGATGCCCGAACTCGCCGAGTACGAGGGCGAGTTCCGGGTCCACGACCCCGACAGCGCCGTGCGTCGCCGGGAGCGGGTGCTCGCGTCCGTCCGGCAGGGCCTGCGCACACTGGAGTCCGCGAGCGGCGTCGCGGCGCTCATCCCGGCGGTCGGGAGCAACCTCGTCGAGTGCCTGCCCGACGCGGAGGGGCTGGACGAGGTGGCCGGCGTCGCCGGGCGCATCTTCGACGTGAAGGGACGGGCCCACGTGCCGGGCGACCCGGAGTTCGGCGTCAGCGGCCACGTCGGCTCGGTGCTCCTCGCCGCGCGGGCGGCCGGCAGCGACGCGCGAGCCGCCCTGAACGTGCGCCACGACGAGTCCGTCCTCGCCGCCCTGGAGGGGGCCGGGTACGAGGCCGTCGAGTTCCCCGCGGACGACGACGTGGCCGCCGCCGTCGAGGCCGCGATGGCCGACGCGCCGGACGCCCGCGTGGTGTACCAGGCCGGGGCGTTCGGCGTCGAACCCATCGTCTACCTGCTCGCCGACGACGCCGCGGGGGCGGTCGAGATGGCCCGCACGGCGCTGTAGCGGGCGACTTTTTTGATTCGGGGGCCTACGCCGCCCGTGTCCGCCGCCACCCGGCGCTTCTACGGCCGCTGGACGCGCGCCTACGACCTGCTGGCGACCCGGGCGCCGTGGGTCGGTGCCGTCCGCGAGCGGGCCGCCGACGCGCTCGCGCTCGACCCCGGTGACGCGGTCCTGGACCTCGGCTGTGGCACCGGCGCGGCCTTCCCCGCGCTCCGCGAGGGCGTCGGCCCCGACGGACTGGTCGTCGGCGTCGACCTGACCGGCCCGATGCTCGCGCGGGCCCGGGACCGCGCGGCCCGCTGGGACAACGTCCACGTCGTCCGTGGCGACGCCGCGCGAGCGCCCGTGGTCCCGGTGGGCGCGTTCGACGCCGTCCACGCCGCCTTCCTGACGGGACTCCTCGACGACCCGGCCGGGGCCGTCGCGGACTGGCTCGACCTGCTGGCGCCCGGCGGCCGTCTCGTCCTGGTCGACGGCACGCCGAACCCGGACGCCGGCCCCCTCTCGCGGGGGCTGTTCCGTGCGCTGGTGTGGGCCGGGGCACCCGGCAAGTTCCGCCGCGAGGAGTCCGCGGCTCGCGCGCTCGGCCGGCGCGTCGACGCCGCCCACGGCGCGCTCGCCGCGCGGGCGGCGACCGAGGAGTCCCGGGCGCTCCGGGGCTTCCTCCGGGTCACCGCGGGTCGGCCCTGACCCGCTACCCGTCCCGTTCGGCGTGGCGCTCGCAGACACCGCGCTCGGCGCGGCGCGACAAACGGGCCACGCTCGCCTACAGCCACTCGAGGGTCGGCGTCTCGACGCCCTCGGCCGCCCGCCAGGAGTGGGCCGGGCGCCAGCCGAGTCGCTCCGCGGCCTTCGCGTTCGAGAGCGCCGCCGCGTCGCCCTCGAGGGTGCAGTCGGCCGGGAGGTCGTGGCCCGTCGCCTCGATGAGGGCGGCCGTCGGGTGGCCGAGGTAGTTCTCGTCGGCGACGCAGTTGAACGCCTCGTGGCCCTCCAGGTCGGCCGCCAGCGCGGCCTCGACCATCCGGGCGACGTCGCGCACGTCGACGTACGACCAGAAGTTGCCGCTGAGTTCGGCCGAGGAGAGGTCGTAGCGCTCGGTCTTCGGGCGGGCGCGGTACTCTCCCGGCGTGTAAACCGTCGATGGCCGGAGCGTCGCGACGGGGACGCCGTGGCGACGGGCGACCATCGCCGCCACCTCCTCGCCGCAGAGCTTCGACGCCCCGTAGGGGTCCTCGGGCCGCCGCGGGTGCGCCTCGGTCACGGGCAGGCTGTCAGGGACCCAGGGCTCGGCCGCGAAGAGCATCCCGTAGACCGCCTGCGAGGAAGTCCAGACCACGTCGGCTCCCGCTCGGCCCGCCGCGACGAGCGTGTTGTAGGTGCTGCGGACGTTGTTGTCGAACAGCCGCGTGCCGGGGGCCTCGCCCGGGTCCGAAGTGGCCGCGACGTGGACGACAGCGTCGGGGTCGACCTCCTGGACGGTCTCCGCGGTCGGCCCCTGCTCGGCGAGGTCTACGGCCCGGAACGTGGCGTTGAACCGCGTGCCGTCGGGCCGGTCGCGGTCCACGCCGACCACGTCGACGCCGCCGTCGGCGAGGCGGTCGACGACCCAGGAACCGACGGCTCCGGTCGCACCGGTCACGAGCGCCGTGTCCACGTCGTAGTCGAACTCGGGCGGGTCCGAGGCCATGTCGTCGGTACGGTCGCCGCGGTGAAAACTCCCCGGGCAGAACGCTTTTGCGGCTGCCGGACGGCGTATTTGTGTGCTTCTCGCGGCCTACGTCGCCGGGTTCGCCCTGACGGCCGTGGTCTCCATCGCCGTCGGGTGGTGGGTCCACCACCAGACGGACGACCGGGCGGGGACGGCGATGGTCGCGCTCCTCGGCGTGCACGCGCTCATGGGCGCACTCGTCGCCGTCCAGCTCCTCGTCGAGCCGTTCTGGCTCAAGTCGCTTCTGTCGCGGCTCTGGTGGAGCCTCATCTTCGTCGCTCCGGCCGTGTGGTTCGCTTTCGCCGTCACGTACACCGGTCGGGGCTACTGGCTCACGCGGCCGGTCTGGGGGATGCTCGGCCTGTCGGTGGCGCTGCCGGTCGCCCTGGTGCTCACGGAGCCGAGTCACGGCCTGCTGTTCGAGGACGCGGCGGTCGTCGAGACGCCCTTCCGCCACCTGTCGGGGTCGCTCACTGGCACGGGGATGGGTGCGTTCGCCGCCACGAACCTGCTGACGCTGGCCGGCTTCGGCCTGCTGTTGCAACTCCACCTGACCGCCCGTCGCGCGACGTGGTGGCAGACGGGCGCGCTGCTCGTCGGGATGGTCGCCGTGTTCGGGCCGGCGGTCCTCTCCGCGACCGCGCTCGCTCCGGTCCAGGGGCTCCCCTACGGCGTGCTCGGCGCGGGCGTGTTCGGGGTCGTCGTCGCCCTGGCGACGTTCCGGAGCCGGATGTTCGGCGTCGCCCCCCTCGCGCGGAACGCCCTGTTCGGCGCGCTCGAGGACGGCATCCTCGTCGTCGACGCCGACCACCGGGTGGTGGACTTCAACGACCGCGCCGCGGCGCTGCTCCCTGGCCTCGAGGAGAACGTCGCCGCGCCCCTCGAGGACGCCTACCCGTCGCTTCTCGCCGGCAGCGAGCCTGCCCCCGAGGAGTTCCCGTCGCAAGTCGGCGGCGGGGAGGGCGAGGGGCCGTTCGCCCCCGCCGTGTACCTCCCGCCGGCGGAGCAGCACACGGCCGTCCGGGTGGCCGTCTCGACCATCGCCAGCGGCGGCGAGCCACGCGGGTACGCACTCGTCCTCCGCGACGTCACCGACATCGAGGCCCACGCGGCCGCCCTGGAGCGCAAGACCGACCAGCTCGAGCGCTTCGCCAGCGTGCTCTCCCACGACCTGCGGAACCCCGTCGCCGTCGCGAAGGGCCGCCTCGAACTCGAGCGGGAGTCCACCGAGTCCGAGAACCTCGACATCGCGGCCGACGCCGTCGAGCGCATCGAGGAGACCATCGCCGACCTCCTCACGCTGTCCCGGGAGGCGGCGTCAATCGAGGACCCCGAGCCGGTCTCCCTCCGGGCGGTCGTCGAGGACGCGTGGACGACGACCGACGTCGGCGACGTGACGCTGGAGAACGACGTCGACCCCGAGGTCCGCGTGTACGCCGACCGCTCCCGCCTCCAGACCCTGCTGGAGAACCTGTTGCGGAACGTCGGCGACCACGGCGGCGAGACGGTCCGGGTGGGGGCGCTCGACGGCGGGTTCTACCTCGAGGACGACGGCCCCGGAATCCCCGAGGCGGACCGAAAGCGGGTGTTCGAGTACGGCCACAGCGGAGGCGACGGGACGGGGTTCGGACTCGCCATCGTCGAGACGGTCGCCCAGGCCCACGGCTGGAGCGTCGCCGTCACCGACGGCGACACGGGCGGCGCGCGCTTCGAGGTGACCGGCGTGAGCCCCGACGGGGTATCCCCGGGACCCGGGTGACGGAGCGGACGACCCCCGGACACGGCCGCTGACGGCCACCGCGGGGCCGGCCCCCGCCGGCCCGGAGAGACACCCTTATTCGCCCGGTCGTCCTCGTGCCGGCAATGCATCCCTACGACGACCCGGCCGAGTACCTCGAGGACCCCGCGCTGTACGAGGAAGGCCGCGAGCCCACCCACGCGACCGCGACGGTTCCCTACCCGTCCGTCGCCGACGCCCGCGCCGCCGACGAGCCGTTCACCGCCCTGGAGTCCCGGTTCGACGAATCGCCGTACTTCGAACTCCTCGACGGCGAGTGGAAGTTCCAGTTCTACGAGCGACCCGCCGAGATTCCCGCGGAGCCAGCGGAGAACGACTGGGACGCCATCGAGGTCCCCAGCAACTGGCAGACGGAAGGCTACGACCAGGCCTTCTACGTGAACCGCGACCTGACGTGGAACCACTACGACCCGCCCCTCGAGGGCAACGTGGACCCGCGGGACGACATCGAGGTGCCCGAGACGAACCCGACGGGCGTCTACCGCCGGACCGTCACCGTCCCGGCGGACTGGGACGGTCGCGAGACGTTCCTGCACTTCGAGGGCGTCAAGCAGGCGTTCTTCGTCTGGGTCGACGGCGAGTACGTCGGCTACCAGCAGGGGTCGATGACGCCGGGCGAGTTCGACGTGACCGACCACGTCGAGGCGGGCGGCGAGCACGAGGTGACCGTCCAGGTCCACCGTTTCGCCGACAGCGAGGCCCTCGAGACCATCGACATGTTCCGGTACTCGGGCATCTTCCGGAGCGTCTACCTGTTCTCGACGCCGCGGGTCCACGTCCGGGACTTCGTCGCGCGGACGGGGCTGGACGACGACTACGCGGACGGGTACGTCCGCGTCGAAGCCGACGTCGCCAACTACGGCACCG
>Ga0207715_100296_pt1 | contig 16328 bp, 11 predicted proteins | sample A23M3SouthBayCA_FD_187732 | JGI IMG/M metagenome (GOLD analysis project Ga0207715, IMG submission 187732) | Aerobic enrichment media from Eden Landing Ponds, California, USA - A23 M3 (SPAdes) | ecosystem: Environmental > Aquatic > Marine > Unclassified | place: USA: Emeryville, California... | reverse complement strand
GGTTGTGCGGTTCGAGCCAGCGCCGGAGGCGGGCGTGGCCTCTCTGCGGCGGCACGCCCGCACCACGCAGCGGCCGTTCGAGCGTTTCGTCGCCGAGCGGTCCGGCATCGACATCGAGCGGCAGTTCTGGGCCGCGAACGCCGCGCTGGTCTCCGTCGACCTCGACAGCGTCGGGCGGGACGCGATTCTGGACGTCGAGTCGGTGACCACCGTTCACCCGAACTACGCCGGGACGATACACGGCGCCGCCGACGGGCTGGAGGAGCCGGCGGTCGAGCCGACGCCCGCCCAGGACGGTGACGCGGACGTGGCCTACCACCTGGAGGAGATGGACGTGCCGCAGGCGTGGGACGTTCACGGGACCAGGGGCGAGGGCGTCGACGTCGCCGTACTCGACACGGGCATCGACACGTCGGGACACGAGTCGCTGGCGGCCTCCCTGGAGCGTGGCGGGTGGGCGGAGTTCGACGAGCGCGGGGAGCGGGTCGACTCCGCGCCGAACGCCCAGACCGAGTTCCCGCAGGCGGGCCACGGAACGGCGATCAGCGGAGCCCTCGCGGGCGGGGCCACCGACGACGGAACGAGGTACGGCGTTGCACCCGATGTCGACCTGTACATGGTGCAGATGAAGAGTCGGCCCCCCGAGGGCGTCCGGCTCCTCTCGGTGATCGCGGGCGTCGAATGGGCCATCGAGCAGGACGTCGACATCGTGTCGATGAGCCTCGGGCTCCCGCTGTACGGTCGGGCGCTCGTGGAGCCAGTGCGGAACGCCATCGAGAGCGGTGTCCTCGTCGTCGCCGGCATGGGGAACTCCGGTCGGTTCACGGGGTTCTCGCCGGCGAACGTTCCGGGCGTGCTCTCGGTCGGTGCCGTCGACGACGACCGGGAGCTGTACACGAACAGCAGCGGGGAGCGGATCGACACCGAGCGCTACTGGGGCGCGGCCGCGGCCGACTCCTGGCCACGGGAGTACACCGTGCCGGACGTGACTGGCCCCGGCGTGGACGCGCTGGGGCCGGTGCTCGACGGCGAGTACAGGCGAGGCACCGGAACGAGCTTCGCGACACCCTGTGTCGCCGGCGTGGCCGCGCTCGCGATGGCCGCGACCGACGCCGGCCCGGAGACGGTCCGAGACGCCATCACCGAGACGGCCCGTCACCCGGCCGCGGCGGAGGCGTTCGACGTCGACCCCGGGCACGACGACCGGTACGGCCGGGGCATCGTCTCCGCACTCGCGGCCATCAGCCGAATCGAGGCCAGCGAACAGCTCGCCGGGACGGTGACGGACCCGTCCGGCCGCCCGCTCGACGGCGTGACAGTCGGGTCGGGAGCGGGGCCGACGACCGAGACGGACGCTCAAGGGGCGTACGAGCTGACACTGCCGCCCGGCACGCAACCCGTCAGGGCCTCCGGCCCGGGGCTGGCCACGAAAACGACACGTCTCGACCCCGCCGAGACAGACACGCGCGGGTTCCAGCTCGACCTGACGGGCGACCCCGGGGTGGCGCTGACCGACCGGATGGCGCGACGCATCGACCCCGGGGAGACGGCTGCGGCGACGTTCGACGTCGCGAACGTCGAGTCGGTCGTCGTCGAAGCGGAAACCTGGGGCCCGTTCGGGGCCGGGGGGCTGGAACTCGCCGTCGCCGGGTCGCCGGCGTCGCTCGGAGAGCCGGTGAGCGTCGACCCGGACCGGACGCGGCTCACGGTGCGCGTCGGCGTCCCGGAATCGACCACTATCGGGCAGTTCCGACTCTCCTACGAGTTCACGAACGGAGACGCGTCGGTCGGCGGCGCGGGACATCGCGTGCACGTCCACGGCGACCCGTTCGTCATCTCGCCGAGCGACCCTCCCACCCTGCAGGCCCCAGTCGACCTGGTGGCACCGCGGACGACGATCGAACTCACCGACGGCGAGGGCGTCGTGACCGCCGGCGCCGACGCGGACGCCGGACTCGTCGTCGACAAGCCACTCACACTGACAGCCGCCGACGGGGCCACGCCCACGGTTCGCTTCTCGAACGACGGGGCCGAACAGCCGGCGGCCGTGCTGGTCACCGCCAACGACGTGACGGTCTCGGGTCTGACCCTGAACGGTGAGGGTGCCGACACGGGCGTCCAGGTGGGCCGCGACGGCGCCGGCGCCCGGCCGGTTCCCACCCCGTCCGGCGTGACCATCAGCGACCTCAGCGTCGCCGGGGCGACGACGGCGATCGGTGCGGTCCATGCGCCGGCGCTACGGATCGCCGACAACGAGGTGACCGCGACGGCCACGGGCATCGCCGTCGGGGAGCGGGTGCCGTTCCGGGACTCCAGCACCGTGACCGGCCGGGCGAAGACGACGGTCCGAGGGAACTCGATCAGCGAGGTCGAGACCGGAATCGACGCCGTCGGTCGGGTCGCGGCCGTCGAGGGCAACACCCTCTCGAAGGTCGAGGCCACGGGAATCCAGGTCGGGACGCCGCGGTTCCTGAGTCGCCACTGGGGACAGGAGATCGGACCGATCCGGTCGAACACCGTCACCGACGCGAACCGCGGGGTCGTGGTCTCGGGGGTCGTGACCCGCCCGGTCGAGGAGAACACCCTCTCGGACATCACGGCGGGGGCCCTCGTCGTTGAGGGGGCCGTCCTGGCACCGATTCGGGACAACAGCGTCGACGGCGCGGGGACGGGCCTCGACGTCGCCGACGGGGCGCGAGCACCGACGATAACCGGCAACGAACTCACGGACGTCCGCGACCCCGGGGACGGCAGGGTGACCGACGGCTCGACGGAGACCGGATACGTGGCCGGAACCGACACGGCAGCCGACACCGCGTCCGTGCCGGCGACCGCGACGACGAGCGACACCCCGGAAGCGACGGCCACCGACACGGTCGCCGCGGACGACTCGGGTTCGGGTGGGCCCGTTCCCGGGTTCGGATTCGGCAGCGCCCTCGCCGCTCTCGGGGGCGCGAGCTACCTGCTGAGACAGCGGCTCTCGGACGACGGGGACGACTCCCGCTAGGTGAGAGTCGCCGCGAGCGGCCGATTCGCTCCCGTCGGACCGCCAGCGTGGCGTGCTCGACTGCCCACCGGACGAGCCCGGACCGCTGGTCTAGGACCGCCGTCGTCGCCTCGGCGGCCGGCCTCTCCGGAGGCTCGCTGCCGGGAGCCCGGGCCTGCACCCGCCGTCGCCGCGAGGCACGCGAGGGCACCATGCAGGCGCCCCGCGGCCCCTCAGTTCTCGCGCGGCCCGTACACCTCGACCTCCAGCAACTCGAGTTCCCCCTGCCCGCCCTCCCGGTCGGACTGGTGTTTCTCGCCGGTTATCTCGACGAGGTCCCCGAACGCGTCCTCGACCTGGGTCACGCCCTCGAGCGCGACGGTCACGTATCGACCGTCGACGGGTTCGAAGCCCATCGAGTCGTAGGCCAGGGTCTTCCCGAGCGTGCCCGACCAGACCTCCTCGCCGTCGACCGCGACGCGCACGGGGTACTCGGTCGTCCGGTGGCCCGCGACCTTCGTCTTCAGTTCGCCGACCGTGCACTCGCAGCCGAGGTCGAAGCGGATCCAGGCGTCCTCGGGGTCGCCCCCGGCGGCCCAGGAACTCAGTTCGTTGTCGTCGGTCGCGTTCGGCGCGTCCGCTGCGTTCGAGCCCGCCGTCACGTCGGCGACGCGGAGCGGCCGCCGCGTCGCCTCGTAGGCCGGTCCCGCTGGCGTGGGCCCGCGGTCGAATTTCGACGGCAGGTCCTCGCCGGGCAGGCGGGTGGTCAGGCCGCCCTCCACGTCGACGGGCTCCGTCTCGAGTTCGACGGTCGCGGACTCGAGGCCATCGGCACGGGCCGTCAGTTCGACGGTCCCGGCCTCGCGCGTCGAGCGCAGCATGACGCGGTTGACGCCGAGTTCGACCGGCAACTCGTCGTCGAGGACGTGGTTGTCCTCGTCCTCGGCGGCGAGGCCGCCGCGCCACTCCGCGGGCCCTTCGAGGTCGAACGCCACCTCGTCGAAGGTGAGTGGGTGTCGACGCCCCTCGTCGTCCACGACCTCGACGTCCACGAGCGCGAGGTCGTGGCCGTCGGCGCGCCAGGGCGTCGGCCCGGTCCGCGGCGTCAGTTCGAGGGCCACGGGCTCGCCGGTGGTCTCCTCGACGGCCTCGCAGACCCGCTCGCCGTCTGCGTCGTAACCCACGGCCCGGATCTCGCCCGGTTCGAACGCTACGTCCTCGACGGTGAACAGGAAGTGGTCGGACCGGTCGGCCTCGCCGAGGGACTCGCCGTTGCGGAACAGTTCCACGGACTCGGCGCTCGACACGACGGTCACGTCCCGGACGGTGTCGTCGTCGTAGTTCCAGTGCCCGAGGATGGTCGCGTGGTGGGTCTCCGGCTCGACCCACCCGTCCCAGATGGCCTCGTGGGCGAAGAAGGCGTCCTTGGGCAGCCGCATCGGGTCGGTCTCGCCGCTGCGCCGGTAGTTGTCCTCGCCGCGGTAGTGGGTGTTCGTGTCGCTGAAGATGATGTTCTGCCCGCCGGAGCTCACGCGGCGGCCGGTGCCGGGCCGCTCGCGCCAGTACTCCTCCCACCGCCGGACGTCGCCGACGGTGAAGCTGTCCTGGTTCAGGTTGTACGTCTCGCCTTCGCCCTCGCCGTCGCCGTCTTCGTGGTACGGCGGCGAGTCCGCGTCCCAGTACCGGCGGGAGGACTCGCTTCTGTTGTACTCGGTGGCGAACAGGGGCTTGTCCGCGCTCTTGTTGACGTAGAGCATCTCGCCGCCCCACTCGGCGACGTCGCTGTCGAGCATCTCGCGACAGCCCATCGCGCGGCCGCCGTGCGGGTCGAATCGGTCCCGGAGGCGGACCAGCTCCCGCATGTGGGCCTCGCTGATGGCCTCGTTGCCCCCCTCGTAGAACACGACGCTCGGGCTGTTCCGGTTGTACACGATGGCGTCGCGCATCAACTCGACGCGCTGTTCCCAGTGGCGGCCGTCGCTGTCGCTCTCGGCGTCGCCGGCCGGCAGCAGCTGGAGCAGCCCCATCCGGTCACAGGAGTCCACGTCCTGCGTCCAGGGGGTGACGTGCATCCAGCGCACGACGTTGGCGTTGCCCTCGACCATCATGCCGTTCGAGAAGTCGCTGAGCCACGCCGGGACGCTCCGGCCGACCGCCGGCCACTCGTTGGTCGTGCGCTGGGCGTACCCCTTGAGCTGGATGGTCCGGTCGTTCAACTCGACCCGGCCGTGCTCGAAGGCCGTCTTCCGGAAGCCGGTCGTCGTGGTGACGGCGTCGACGACCTCGCCGTCGACGACGAGGCTCGTCTCCACGTCGTACAGGTAGCCGTACCCCCAGCTCCAGAACTCGAGGTCCGCGAGGTCGGCCGTGGCGTCGAGCGTCCGGGTCGCGCCAGGCGCGACGACGCGTTCGGGGGCCTCGAACGTCGCCACCGTCTCGCCGTCCTGCTCTCGCACCTCGACCTCGTAGCCGACCGTCAGGGCCTCGTCGTGCTCGTTTCTGACCTCGGACTCGGCGGTGACCGTCGCGGTCCCGGCGTCGACGTCGATGTCCTCGGCGTAGACGTACGTGCCCGTCGTGCCGAGCCACGAATAGAGCGGGAGGGTCTGGTACAGCGGGTCCGCGACGTGCAGCGAGACGTTCTTCGTGACGCCGCCGTAGTTCGCGTTGAAGTTGTGGTCGGCCCACCGGAACCCCTCGCCGGTCGCCTCCTCCTCGTAGTCCCAGTCGTTGTCGACGCGGACGGCGAGCACGTTCTCGCCCTGTCTGTCGACGAGTTCGCTCACGTCGAACCCGAAGGCCATCACGCCGTTCTCGTGGCGGCCGACGAACTCGCCGTTCAGGTACACCTCTGCGGCCTGGCGGACGCCCTCGAACTCGACGAACACCTTCGACCCGGCTGCGCCGTCCGGCAGTTCGAAGGACTTCCGGTACCACGCCACGCCGGTCGAGAGGTTGTAGATGTCGTTCGCGAACGCCTCGTCCTCGTTCCAGGCGTGCGGGACGCTGACCTGCTCCCAGTCGCCGTCGTCGAAGCCCGGGTCCGCCGCGCCGTCGGGGTCGCCGACGTGGACGCGCCAGTCCGGGTTCATGCTGTACGTCTCGCGCTCGCCGCCGGAGCCGCGGGGACAGCCTGTCATGTGGTGTCGTCTGGACACGCCGTCGGCGGGGTGGGGTTTGAAGGTGTCGCCCGCGAGTCGGCCATCCAGCCCCGGGGCTCAGCCGTTCGTGGGTCACGCGAGCGCCCCGCCGTTCCGTGCCCGCGCTGCCCGGTCACCACCGGGCACCAGACCGCGACGCTTCTCAGGCGTCGACGCGTGCCGTCGTCTCGCCCCGCGGTCGCCCGTAGCGCGCCGCGAGGTCGTCGAGTTCCGCGGCGTAGGCCCGGTCCAGCCGGTCGACCTCCCCTCGGCCGTCGTCGGTGAGCACCCAGTCGGTGACGCGGGCGTCGTCGGTGGTCGCGGCGTACGCCGCCGGGTCGGCGGGGTCGCCGCCGTCTTCGACCGCGCCGAGGTCGACCGGCCCCTCCGCGAGGGCGTCGGCGTCGAGGTCGACGACGCGGGCGACGAGGCCGTCGTCGCGGAGCTGGTTGAACGCCCGGCGGACCGTCGAGCGCTGGACGACGGTGGCGTCGTTGCTCCGCGGGCCCGGGTTGCCGTAGCCGCCGCGCTCGACGACCCCACCGATGGGCTCGAGGGCGTCCCCGACCGTCATCGGCCCGCCGTCGCGGCTGGCGAGACAGTACAGCACAGTTCGCTTCACGTGACCGCTCGTCCGTGGCGGGTCCGGGTCGTCACCGGCCCGCGAGTCCGTTTCGTTCTGCATACTGTTCGGTACGGAATCACGTTCCGATAAAGGTTGTGGTCGGGACGTTTCTGGACGTCGGGACAGCGACCACCGCCGCGACGGAGCGACACCGTTTTGGGCGGCCCCCCGTGACCAGCGAGTGACGATGGAGACCCTCTCCTCCGCCTGAGCGGGGCCGCCCGTTGGTGTCGATGTCGGCCGTCGGCCTGCCGGTCGGTTCACGACGCCCTTCTCGGCCCCGCTGCGACGCGCGCACCGAGCGACGAGCGCGCGCAGGCTCACGGCATACGAATGACAGCAGCCGAATCGAGTCCGCAGTCGGTCGAACAGCTCCGCGACCGGGTCGCCCACCCCGTCCGGCGACTCCTCGTCGCGTACTGCCTGCCGCACTGGCCGTACTTCGCGGCCAGCGTGCTCTCGATGGCCGTCGCGCAGGTGCTGTGGCTCTACCCGCCGGTGGTCCTCGGCGTCGCGTTCGACGCCGTGTTCCTCGGGAGCGCGCCGTACCGCCTCCCAGGGCTCCCGGCCGCGTGGGTGCCGTCGAGTGCTACGGGCCAGTTCTGGCTCTCGGCGGGGGTCATCGCCGCGTGCTACGTCGCGGCGGCCCTGGTCTACGCCCTGGGGAGTCTCGCGCGCCTGCTGGCGGCCTACCGCGTCCAGCACGCGCTCCGGACCGACACCTACCGGGCGACGCAGGCGCTCGGCGTGGGCGGCATCGAGCGCTACGCCACGGCCGACCTCCTGAGCGTGGTGAACAACGACGTGAACACTCTCGAGTCGTTCCTGACGGGGACCCTCCAGCGCGGGGCGAACGCGGCGTTCATCGCGCTCGGCGTGAGCGCGTACATGCTCGTCCTGCACCCGGGCCTCGCGCTCGTGGCCTTCATCGCGCCGCTCGCCACGCTCGCGGTGAACGTGGGGTACGCCCGCGTCGTCGAACCGCGCCACGAGCGCCGCCGGGCGGAGGTCGCCGACATAAACGAGCGCGTCGCCGACGCCCTCCGTGGGTTTCCGGTCGTGGCGGCCTGCCGGCGACGGGCCCACGAGTCGGCCAGGGTCCGCGAGGCCTCCGCGGCGTACCGGGACATCTCCTGGTCGCTCTCGCGCGCCCGGGTGGCGTTCGGCCAGGTCACGAACCTGCTCCCGAACGCCGGCTACGTCCTGCTCTTCGTCGTCGGCGGGTCCTGGGTCCTGCACGGTCCGCCGCCGGGCGCGAGCGGGTCGCTCGCCGCCGGGACGCTCCTCTCCTTCCTGGTCTACAACGGGCGCTACTCCTGGCCGCTCTCGCAGGTGACCGGCGTGGTCGACAGCTACGAGGAGGCCCGCGCGGCGGCCGGCCGCGTGCTCGGCGTCCAGGCCGCCGACCCGGCGGTCCCGGAGGCCGACGACGTTGACTCCCTGCCCGACCCCGACGGCCGCGTCGCGCTCGACGGCGTCACCGTCTCCTACCCCGGGGCGGACGCGCCGGCGCTCCGGAACGTCTCCCTGACGGTCGAGGCCGGCGAGACAGTGGGAGTCGTCGGTCCGACCGGGGCCGGCAAGTCGACGCTGGCGAAACTCCTCGTCCGCTTCCGCGACCCGGACGAGGGGGCGGTGACCCTGGACGGCCGCGACCTCCGCGCCCTCCGCCTCGACTCGCTCCGCGAGGCCGTCGGGTACGTCCCACAGGACACCCACATCTTCGACGCGACGGTCCGCGAGAACGTCGCCTACGCCGCGCCGGACGCCGACGACGCGGCGGTCCGCGAGACGGCCGAACTCGCCGGCGCCCACGAGTTCGTCGCCGACCTGTCCGACGGCTACGACACGCCCGTCGGCGAGGACGGCGCGACGCTCTCGGGCGGCCAGCGACAGCGGCTGGCCCTCGCGCGGGCGGTGCTGGACGGCCCGCCGGTCCTGGTCTTCGACGAGGCGCTGAGCCACGTGGACGCGGAGACGGCGGCCGCCGTGCGGGACCGGCTGGCGCCGTCCCTCGCCGAGCGTACCACCGTGGTCGTGGCTCACCGGCTGGCGGCGGTCCGCGACGCCGACCGAATCCTCGTCGTCGAGGACGGTCGGGTCGTCGAGTCGGGGACCCACGAGGCCCTGCTGGAGGCGGACGGCCGGTACGCGGCGCTGTGGCGCGCGCAGGTCGGCACTTCGGTCGCGGACGCGGCCTGACGGCCCCGCCGAGCAAGCCTTTTCACCGAAAGCCGGCCTAGCCCGCCCGTGGCGTCGCCCTACAAGGTCCTCGGACTCGACCCCGACGCCGACGACGGCGCCGTCGTGGACGCCTACCGCGAACGCGTCAAGGAGGCCCACCCCGACCACGGCGGGTCGGCCGCGGAGTTCCGCCGCGTCACGGAGGCCTACCAACAGTTGCGCGACGGCGAGTGGACCGGACCCGTCGACGACGGGTCCGGGACGGCGGGCGCAGACAGCGACGCGGCCCCCTCGTCGACCGCCGGAGGTCGGAGCGCCGCGGGCGCTGGCCCCTCGGCGACCGACGCTCGCGACGACCCCGCCGCCGACCAGCAGCCGGACGCCGCCGAGCCACGGACCGTCGAGTACCTCGCCTACGACGCCCTCGTCGACCACGGCTGGGACCTGGGCGAGCCCGACGTGTTCGAGCGCGCGGCCGACGCTGGCCTGGACGAGGCTGCCTACGGCGAACTCACCGTCGGCCCGGACGAGACGCTCCTCGAGGCGGCCGAGCGCGCGGGCTTCGACTGGCCCTACGCCTGCCGCGGCGGCGCCTGCGCGAACTGCGCCGTCGCGGTCCTGGAGGGGGACCTGACCCTCCCGGGCGACCACGTCCTGCCGGAGTCGCTGACGGAGCGCGGTATCCGCCTGTCCTGTAGCGGCCGGCCGACGACCGACGGGACGCGAGTCGTGTTCGACGTCAAGCACCTGCCGGCCCTCGAGGACCTGCGACTGCCCCCGGGCCCCTTCGCGTTCACGCGGGCGGACGAGTAGCACCGGTCGAGTTCCTGTCACGGGGCCTGCTGGCACGCCACCCCACTCTTATCTGCCCGGCACGGGTAGCTACCGTGACACGACGGCTCCCGTGGCGCGACCCGGCGGGCCGTGTCCCTATTCATGCCCGGTGACATCGACTTCCCAGTCGACGACCGCATCGCGGTTGTCGCGACACTCCTCGTCGCGCTCACCCTCCTCGCGGCTCCCGTCACGATGGGCGACTGGGGCGAACAGGCGTCCCATTCCGTCGAGGCCGTCGACGAGTCGGGACTCGTGGAGGGGACCCCTGTCATCGAGTACGAGTCACTCTCCCCGACCGCCCAGGCGGCCGTCCGCGACGCCATCGAGTCCCGGGTCGGCATGCACACGGTCTACGGGACTGAGGACTGGCCGAACCGGTTCCGCTACAGTGATTCGGCGTCGCCCGGGAGCGGCATCTACGGCATCGAGTACGAGGGTCAGCTCTACGAACTTCGCACCGCAGCAGGAGCGGGCTTCGTATTCATCTACTGGCTCTACCAGCTCCCCTTCGTGCTGTTCGGCCTCGTCCTCTGGCCCGCCGGGACCAACACGCAGTGGGGTGACGCGCCGCCTGCGTTCGCGGCGACGGGCGCTGTCGCCGGCGTCGCGTTCCACCTCCTCGGGCCGGAGTTCGACTTCCCGCTGGTCGAGCCACGGGTGTTCGCCGCACTCGGGGTCGTCGCGCTCGTCGCGTACGCGCTGGGGTACGTCCGGTACGTGTGGGGATGGTCGCTGCAGTGAGGGGCACAGCAGACGAGAGTGGGCCTGCAAAGCCCCGGCGTCGACACCACTGCCGGCCGCTCGCGACGCGTCCGAGCAGACAAGATATTTACGGGTCGCTCCGGTGGCTCCGGCCGATGCCGGCCCTCCGGCCCCGCTCCGTCGGCGAGTCCGCGCTCGCCCGCCTCTGGGCCCGTCGCCGCGAGCGCCCGCTGCTCGTCGCCGCGGTCGGGGCCCTCCTCGTCGCGACGCTCGCCTACCCGTTCCTCGACTGGCACCTGCGTGGACTGTACCGCGCCGGCGTCCCGGGCTACGACTGGGTCAGCCCGTTCACGTTCTACTTCGGCGACTTCGGCGTGTTCACGTCGGCCGTCACCCGGTACTACTACGGCCAGTCCATCTACTGGACGAACGACGGCTCCTACTTCGCCACGTACCTCTACCCCCCGGTGTACCTGCTGCTCTTCTTGCCGTTCTGGGAGCTGACGACGATGCCCGGGCTGGCGGACCTGCCGCTGGTGGCGAGCAGCCACGAGGCCGGCGGGGTGGCGTTCGGGCTCACCGGCGTCTTGGTGCTCTGGGTCGGCCTCCAGGCGATGGCGCGGACGCTCGGCTGTCGCCTGGCCTGGCCGGACCGCCTGGTGCTCGGCTGGGCCCTGCTGGGGTTCCAGCCGCTCCTCTACGCGTTCAAGCTGGGGCAGGTCTCGGCGTTCGTCGCGGGGACGTTCTGCCTCGCGTACGTCGCGAAGGCCCGCGGGGCCAGGCCCGGTGCTCGCCGGGCGACGCGGGTCGCCAGCGGCGCGCTGACGACGCTCGCGGCGGGCATCAAGCCCTACTACGCGACCGCCGGAGCCCACCTGCTCCGGGACCGCGACCGCCTGCTCGGCGCGTTCGGGGCCCTGGCGGCGCTCGTCGCGCTCTCCGTCGCCCTGTTCGGCGTCGAGGCCCACTGGGGCTACCTCGACGTGCTGACCTGGGGGAAGGGGTGGGGCGAACCCCCGCGGGCGCTGTACCTCTGGCACCCCGGACGCTTCGAGCCGCTGTACCTCGTCGCCGTCCGGTGGCCGGACGTCGCGGTCGGGATACAGGCGGCCGTGGTCGGTGCCGTCGTCGCGGCGACGCTGGCGGCCCGGAACGCCGACGCCGGGCGGGCGACGTTCGCGCTCGGCCTGGCGACGTACCCGCTCGTCGGGCCGGAGGTGTACACGCAGGACCTCGTCGCCCTGCTGCCCGCCGCGGCGCTGCTCGTCGCCGTCGAACTCGAGCGGGACGGCGTCCCCTGGCTCCCGGTCGTGGCCGTGCTGCTCGTCCACGCGCACGCCCACCTGCTGCGTGTCCTGCTCGAGTCGGCCCCCGAGACCGTCGCACTCGGCGTCGAGACCGCGGCGGTGTTCCAGCCCGGCCTGTGGGGCGTCGCCGCGCTGTTCGCGCTGGCGTTCGGCAGGGTGGTCGGCGCGGCCGGGGATTTAAGCCGGGCCGGGTCGCGCTCTCCTCCATGACGGTCCGGACCGACGACGGCCCGCGGAGCGCTCTCAGGTTCCCGTGGGGCTTCGGCCTCGTCTACGGCGGTCTCGCCTACGTCGCAGGCTACCTCGCGACGCTCCTCCTGACCCTCACCGGGTCCTTCGACGCCGCCACCCTCGGTGGACACCTCCGCGTGGCGGGGTACGCGTTCTACGGTGCGCACGGCGTTCCCGTGGCCGACACGAACTTCACGACGCTGGTGGCCGCCGGCGGGGGTGCGCCGGAACTCGCCTACTGGCTCGTTCCGCTCGTCGTCCTCGCCGTCGCGGGACTCGGGATGGCCCGCGGCTACGTGGGGGTCAGCGCCCAGCAGGCCGTGCTCGCGGGCGCGGCGGTCGCGACCGGCTACGCCCTGACGACGCTGATGGGGGTCGTCGGCTTCGAGGGGCCGGACGGCCTCGCGCCCGACCCCCTCGTCTCGCTGGCGCTGATGGGCCTCGCCTACCCGTTCCTCCTCGGCGGCCTCGGCGGCTACCTCTCGACGCGTCTCTGATTCGGGTCGCCGTGCAGCGTCTCGTGGACGCCGACGACCATCGCCGGGACGACGAGCATGAAGAGGTGCTCCTCCAGGGGGATGCCGAGCAGGTCGATTCCGGTCCGCAACTCCACGCTGAACACGCCGATGGTGAGCGTGTACCAGTCCCAGACGTAGCCGACCGGGTAGAGGACGGCGACGGTCGTCGCTGCCCGGCGGAGCGCCGCGGCCCGGTAGCAGAGCGCGAGCGCCACGGCTCCGAAGGCCACCTCGGAGGCGAGGTAGGTGTACGGGCCGAACACGGCCCCGAGGTCGAACACGCCCCTGCTTCGGCGGGCCGGGTCAAAACCGTGCGGGTCGCCGTGGCGGTCTCCGCCCGGTTGGCCGAGTGAACAAGGTTGAATACCCCGCGGAGCGAACTATCGGAGAGAGGCTCCCAGCTATGGATATTTCCGATATCGCGACGCAGGACTTCATCGAGGTGGACGGCGAGGAGCGCCTCGGGAAGGTCCGCTCTCTCTTCGAGGCGGAGAACCCCAAGGCCGTCGTCGTGACCCTCGACGGCGAGTACGAGGGTGTCATCACCCAGAAGCAGCTCCTCCAGTCCCACCGGCAGGACGACGCGAAGGCGTCGGGCGTCGTCTGGGCCGCCCCGAAGGTCACCCGCCACGAGGATGTCCGCGACGTCGCGCGGATGCTCGTCGAGGGCGACACGAAGGTCGCGCCCGTGTTCGAGGGCGACACGCTCTGGGGCATCGTCACCGACGACGCCATCCTCGAAGCGGTCATCGACAGCCTCGACGCCATCACCGTCGGCGACATCTACTCGACTGACCCGGTGACCATCACCGAGGACACGACCGTCGGCCGCGTCGTGAACCTGATGCGCGAGCACGGCGTCTCGCGCCTGCCGGTCCTGAACGAGAACGGCTCGCTGACGGGCATCGTCACGACCCACGACATCGTCGACGTGGTGGTCCGGCGGATGGACAACCCCACCGTGGGCGAACGCGCCGGCGACAACGACCGGATGCTCGACCTCCCCGCCTACGACGAGATGTCCAGTCCGGTCGAGACGGTCGAGACCGGGACGACGGTCGACGTCGCCGTCCGGCGGATGCTCGACCGCGACATCGCCGGCCTCGTCGTGACGCCGGGCGAGAACCAGCGCGGCGTCGACGGCGTCGTCACGAAGACCGACGTGCTCCGCGCGCTCTCCTACACCGAGGAGGAGCATATGGACGTGCAGGTCACGAACGTCGACCTCCTCGAGACGCTCACGCGGACCGCCATCCGCGAGGACGTGGAGGCCATCGCCTCGAAGTACGAGGACATGACCGTGCGACACGCCCACGTCCGCTTCCACAAGCACAAGGAGCGCCTGCGCGGCACGCCGCTCATCCGCTGTCAGATACGGCTCCGAACCGACCGGGGGCAGGTCGCCGGGTCGGGCGAGGGGTACGGCGCGGAGACGGCCTTCCAGGTCGCCCTCGACATCCTCGAGCGCAACCTCCTCGAGTTGAAGGGCGTGCGCTCGGACGAGGAGTACCGCGGCCAGTTGCTCCGGAAACTCGGCGAGATCTGAGCGGCGGGCCCCGTCTCAGCCCACGTCCGCCGCCGCGAGGCCGTCGTCCGTTATCTCGAACCCCACGGTCTCGCCGGTCGGTGCCGCCCGGTGTTTCTCCAGCGTCGCCCGTCGGCGACCGCCGCGGAACCGGCTCAGGCGGACGATGGTCGCCGTCCAGTGCGCGAGGGTGTGGCCCCCGAGCGGGCGCACCCGGTCGGCGTCGGGGTCGGTGTACACCTGGTTCGTCACGACCGCCGCGAGGTCGTGCCTGCGAGCGAGCGAAAGGAGATGCGTGACCTGCCGCGCCACGTCGCGGAGCGCCTCGCCGTCCTCGCCGCCGTCCTCGGTGCGCCTGAGCCGGTAGAACCCGGTCGCGCTGTCGAGCACGACGAGGTCCGCACCCTCGGCGAGGTCCCCGGCGTCGCGCACGGCCTCGGCCTGCTCGTCGAAGTCCCGCGCCCCGGAGATGGCGATTCTGCCGGACGCCGCCTCGACGTCGTCGGTGCGCCCGGCGAGCAACTGCTCGAAGCGCTCGGGGGAGAGCCCCTCGGTGTCGACGTAGACGACGCGCGCGCCGCCGGCGGCCGTCTCGACCGCCGCGCTGAGCGCGACGTTCGTCTTGCCGGCGGCCGGCGGTCCGTAGAACTGCGTGACGGCCCCGCGTTCGAGGCCGCCGCCGAGCAGGTCGTCGAGAGGGTCACAGCCCGTGGAGACCCGGTCGTCGGGCGGCACTGGGCCGGGCTACGTCGCTCCCGCTGAAAAACCCCCCGGCGCGAACCGATGGGTATTAAGTGGCCGACATACCCGTGTCCCCCATGGGTCGATATCGAGCCTCCGCTCGGCAGGCCTACCGAGATTTTCGAGGGGCGGGGCTCGACGCCATCCGGGAGGTGGTCAGTCGCACGGCGCTGACGTTCGGCGCACGGCTGAGCCCGGACCCGGTCTTCGACGCCGACTGGGACCTGCTCGTGGTCCTCGACGCGTGCCGCGCGGACCTCTGGCAGGAGGTCGCAGCGTCCGAGGAGGACCTCCCGGTGGGGACGACTCGCGTCTCCCCCGGGGGCACGTCCTCCGAGTGGCTCGAGTCCGTCTTCGGCGACAGAGGCCCCGAGGAACTGGCCGACGTCGGCTACGTCACCGCCAACCCGTACAGCGAGAGTCACGTCGACGGCGACCGGCTCGGCTACCTAGAGGAGGTCTGGCGACACTCGTGGTCCGACGAGAAGGGCACGGTCCGTCCGCGGGCGGTGTCCGACGCCGCCGTCCGGGTGGGCCGGGAACGGGACCTCGACCGCCTCGTCGTCCACTACATGCAGCCACACTTCCCCTCGCTGGCCGACGAGGACGACGTCGGCATCTCTCTCGATAGCTTCGGTGAGAAGTCCCTGACGGTCTGGAGCGACCTCCGGACGGGACGGCTCTCCCGCGAGAGTGCGTGGGAGAGCTACCGCGCGAACCTCGAGTTGGTCCTCGAGGACGTTCGGCTCCTCCTCTCGAACTACGAGGCGGAGCGGGCGGTCATCACCGCGGACCACGGGAACGCCTTCGGGGAACGGCACATCTACGGCCACGCCGCCGGGGTGGCTCACGAACCCATCCGGGAGGTCCCGTGGGTCGAGACCGGGGCGACCGACGAGCGGACGTACGACCCGGACCCCAACCCGGAGCCGGAACGGGAACTCGTCGCGGCGGGCGGGGCCGGGGCGGACGTCGACCGTCGCCTCCGCGCGCTCGGCTACCGGTGAGCCCGACAGCGAAAGGGCCTTGACCTGCCCCCTCCCGGTGTCGAGTCGTGACGCGCGACGCCGACGACCGGCCGAACCTCGTCGTCATCTGCGTGGACTGTCTCCGGCAGGACCACGTCCGCGGCGACGCGGCCGACACGCCGTTTCTCGACGCCCTGGCCGAGCGCGGACTCGCCGCGAGGTCGATGTTCGCGACGGCCACGACGACGAGCCCCTGCGTCGCGAGCCTGCTCACGGGGACCTACTCCGAGCGGAACGGCGTCCACTCGCTCGACACCGGCCGCCTCGACCCGTCGGTCGAGTCGTTCCCGGAGCTGTTCGGCGCAGCCGGCTACCACACCGAGGCGCACGTGACGGGCCCCCTCGTCACGGAGACCGGCCTCGACCGCGGCTTCGACAGCTACCGGTACCGTGAGCCCGAGGAGTCGCTGTTCACCGAGTTCCAGGAGACGCTGACGGAGCGGCTCTCGACGCTCCCGACGCCGTTCGCCGCGTACCTCCACCTCTGGGAGCTCCACGAGCCGG
>Ga0207715_100290_pt1 | contig 17527 bp, 18 predicted proteins | sample A23M3SouthBayCA_FD_187732 | JGI IMG/M metagenome (GOLD analysis project Ga0207715, IMG submission 187732) | Aerobic enrichment media from Eden Landing Ponds, California, USA - A23 M3 (SPAdes) | ecosystem: Environmental > Aquatic > Marine > Unclassified | place: USA: Emeryville, California... | reverse complement strand
TTCCGGGCCTGCCGAAGCCGAATTCGACGGTCTCGACGAAACCTTTCGGACCCTGTCACGCGCATCCTCCCCCGCGAGTTCCGAATCTCCACGGCCACTGCTCACCCCCGATAGCCGAGCAACCGGAGGCCGTTCAGCGAGACGAGAACCGTCGAGCCCTCGTGACCGACCACTGCGAGCGGTAACGGGATACCCCGGAGGAGGATCGCGCCGACCATGAGCCCGATTGCGCCGAAAGCGATTGCGAGATTGACGGTGAGCGTCCGGCGTGTCTCGCGCCCGAGGCCGAGCACGTACGGAATCTTGCTGAGGTCGTCCCCCATCAACACCACGTCGGCAGTGTCGAGGGCGACGTCGGTCCCTGCGCCGCCCATCGCCACGCCGAGACTCGCCGTTGCGAGCGCCGGCGCGTCGTTGACGCCGTCGCCGACCATCGCCACGTTCTCGTATCGCTCGACCAGGTCTTCGACGGTCGCCACTTTCTCCTCGGGCAGCAGTTCCGCCTGGACTTCGTCGATACCGACCTCGTCGGCGATTCGCTGTGCGACGCGCTCGTTGTCACCTGTCAGCATGACGATGTGCTCGACGCCGAGCGAGCGCAGGTCCTCTATCATCTCGGCGGCGTCGGGGCGGACCGTGTCGGTGAAGGTGAGCCACCCTACAACGGTGGCCTCGCCGCGGGTCTCGCGCACGACGATGACGCTCGTCTTCCCCGCCGCCGCTAGCGTCTGGAGGCGGTCGAGGCCAGGTTCGAGGCCGTCTACCGGTACGGCGTCGAGCACGGTGTCGACGTAACTCCGATTCCCGATGTGGTAGGTGTCGTCGTCGACAGTGGCGCGGACGCCTTTCCCGGCCGCTGACTGGAACCGGTGTGCGTCGGGGACGTCGAGCGACCGCTCTGCCGCCGCTGCCACGGTCGCCCGAGCGAGGTGATGCTCCGAGCGGCCTTGCACCGCGGCCGCGAGGGCGAGGAGCCGGTCGTCGGTCAGTGTCTCGTCTGCCGCTCCGTCCCGGACGAGAACGTCCGTCAACTGCGTGTCGCCCTGCGTGAGCGTTCCCGTCTTGTCGAACGCGACCGCGTCGATAGTCGCCGCCGCCTCCACGTGCTCCCCGCCCTTGAAGAGGACTCCCTGTCTCCCCCCGGAGGCGATTGCCGACAGGACCGCCGCTGGCGTCGAGATGATGACTGCACAGGGCGACGCGGCAACCATGAGCGTCATGGCCCGGTAGAACGTACTGGCGAACTCGCTACCGAGCGCGAGTGGGACCGCGATAGCCCCGACGGTGAGCGCGAACACGCCGAGGACGTAGGGCTGTTCGAGACGGTCGATGAGCCGCTGTGTCGGGGCCTTCTGGCTCTGTGCGCGTTCGACCATGTGGATGAGGCGGCTGATAGCCGATTCGTGGGCCTGTCGAGTGACCTCGATTTCGAGGCTCCCACTCTCGTTCATCGTCCCGCCGAACACCTCGTCACCGGGTTCCTTGGGCACGGGGACGGACTCGCCGGTGAGCGAGGCCTGATCGACGGTCCCCTCGCCGGACCTGACGACGCCGTCCAGCGGGATTTTGTCGCCGGGTCGGACGACGAAGACGTCGCCGACGGCGACGTCGTCGACGGGGACGGTGACTTCCTCCCCGTCGCGTAGCACCTGTGCTTCGTCCGGTCGCATCTCGACGAGGGACTTGATCGCCCGGCGCGAACGGCCGATGGCGTAGTGCTGGAGTGCATTCGACAGCGCGAACAGGAAGAGGAGCATCGCGCCCTCGAACGGTGCTCCGATCGAGAGTGCACCGAGCGCAGCGACGATCATCAGCAGGTCGATGTCGACCGCACGGTGGCGGAGCGTCTCGACCGCTCCCTTGAGCCCGTACCACCCACCGAAGGCGTACGCGACCGCGTAGCCGGTCCACGCGAGCAGTGACGGTCCGTCGAGCCACCCCGTCACGAGACCGGTCACCATGCCGAGCAGCGTCAGACCGACGAAGACCGCTTCGCGTCGGAGTTCCGAGCGAGAGGCCGCCTCGTCGGTTGCCGTGTCGGGTCCGTCTTGGAGCGAGACGTCCCGGTCGCGGACCGCTTCTCGAAGCCGTTCCTCGGAGGTGACACTCCCGTCGTAGGTGATCTGGACGCTCCCCGTTCGGAACGAGACGTCGACGTCCTGGACGCCCGGAGCGTCCAGGAGGTGTCGTTCGAGCCCTCGGGCCCCCGCTTCGCCACGGCCACCTCTTCGTTCGATCTCGAGAGTACACGTCGAGAGCGGGGGTGATTCTGTAACGGTCACGGGGGTCCTCCAGAGTGGTGGTGTTGGTTTTACACCGTCGGTACGTTACTGTGTCCCTCTCCGAGCACGTCCGGAGTAGCTTCTCGACACCGCAGCGCGCCGTCCTGTCCTGCTCGGTCGAACCCCTCAGCTGACGATGGTCACCGGGATCCGCGCTCGACGGGTGACCGACTCGGCGACGCTGCCGAGGAGCGTGCGGTCGATTCCCGAGCGGCCATGGCTACCCATGACTATCTGGTCGACGTCGTGGTCGTCAGCGTATTCGATGATCGCTCGCGCCGGCCTGCCGACTTCCGTGGCGGTATCGAGTTCGGTATCATGTTCCGCCCCGAGGTTCCTCGCCGTCGTGTGGATTTTCGTTGCTCGGTCTCTGGCGTCGTCGTCCCAGTCCGCAGCGACCGGTAAGCCGCCAGCCTCCACGTCGATAACCGAGTCGAGCGGATTGATGACGTAGAGCGACGTGATGGACGCGTCCGGGAACGTCTCGAGAGCGTACGCGAGCGCACGCTCGGACAGTGGGGACCCGTCGAAGGCGACGAGGACGTCGGCGGGCATGGGACGATTCTTCGTGATGGATTGGAATGAACCTGCTGTTCCGTCGCTATGGGGCCTTTCGGCTCTCCGCACAGCTACCGGGTGGTCCGGTCGAGACACTCCCCGTAGTGGACTGTTCCTCTGTCCCGTTCCCGGCCGATTCCTGACGGGGGTCGGTCTCACGCAGTCGTTTCGATGCCTGGCGAGCGAGGCGGTGACGGTCGGTCGGCCCTGTGTCCCGCGTCCTGCAAATTTCTCGCGGCCCAACGAGGGCGACCTCAGCAAGAAGGCCGTGAGGACGCAGATGGACACGCTGCGCGTATCTCGGAGACTAGCTTCGGATGAATCGCCCGCTAGCTCAGAAGCGCGTAGATGCCGATTCGGTACCATCATTCACAGAGGTTTATAATGTGAAATGACACATACGGGGGCCGGATTTGTTCGAACGCCCCCACGGTGGCCGTTAGTGGCGATGTCGGGAGAACAGAACCAGCCTGTGAGTGTCTCTTGGCCCGATTTCGTTGTTCCGATACCAGCAGTAGAAGACGCTCTACACCGCGTCTGAACAAGGCTCAGTGGAACTATTCAGGACTCCGGGCGTCGATTTTCCAACAGCCGATGTCAGCGGCCTCGTGGTCGGACTGGAACCGCTCGTCCCGTCGTTCGAGTTCGCGTGACCGCTCGACTCGAGCGGTGACATCACGGAAGTAGAACGCTACACCACCGGTGTCGTTGGGAAAGACGTCGATGTCGAACCAGCCGTCAAGCCCGACGTAGTACTCTGTAAACGAAGTCGGTTCTCTCGTCTCCATCACGCCTCGGTACTTCTCTTCGAACCGAGTGTCTCGAGCTTCAGAGAAGACCTCCCAAAAGTCCCGTCCGAGCAGATTCCCTTCGTCCATGTCATGGCGTTCCTCGGCCTGCTCGTTGAGGAGGGTGAACTGCCAGTCCGCATCCACCTCCACTATTGCGTCGGAAACTCGGTCGATGATCTGCTCGCGTTTGTGCTCCTGTTCCTTGCGCTCGGTGAGGTCACGGCCGATGCCAATGAGGCCGACCACGTCACCGTCGGTATCAGTGAGCCGTGACCCAGTAAACTCGTATGGGATCCTATCCCCATCGCTCGTTGATATTGTGGCCTCAACGGTAGCTCCCCCGGCCGTCAGCGTCTCATCTATTCCGTCGGCGATGGTCTCTTGCTCGTCTGCAGGGAATAAATCGGTGGCCTGCATATGGGCGAGTTCCTCGTCAGTGTAGCCCATGACTTCCGAGAGGCGGTCATTCCACCGTCGGAGGGCCCCATCGGTTCTGAGGACGTAGAAGAGGTCGTCGAGCGCATCAAGGGACTGGTCGATGAACTCGCGTTCTTCCTGAAGGCCCGCTTGGACATCGAAAGAGTGGAGCGCGTGGGCAATATCGGTGCCGAGTTCCGCGAGCAGGTCGAGTTCCCGTTCATCGAATGCGTCTGTCCTCTCGGCATACAGATTCAACACCCCGTACAGTGTTCCGTCGTAAACGAGCGGGACCGCCGCACTAGATCGGTAGCCTCGTTCGATCGCCTCGTCGCGCCATGGCTCATACTCGGGATTCTCCGCGATGTCTTGCATGACCGCTACGTCGTGGGTCTCGATGGCTTGGCCGGTTGGGCCCTGGCCGGTCGCCGTATCGTCAGTTGTAATCTCGATAGCTTCGAGGTATCCCTGTTCGACGCCGGCCCCGGTTCGCGCTTCGACGGAGCGTTGCTCGTCCGAGTTCTCACCAATCCAGGCGAATAGATAGGGATCGGCAGCGCTGAGAATCTCACAGACGCGGGATTCGATTTCGCCACGTGACTTCGCCCGGACGAGCACCTGATCAATACGGGACGCAATTGTTCGAACTCGATCTAATTCGTCTGCGCGCCGGGTCGCACGATACTGCTCGACGCTGTTATGGATGCGGTTTACGAGCAAGTCGTACTGCTCGGTCCCACTCCCTTTCTGAAGGTAATCGGTCGCCCCGGCGGAGATGGCCTCGCTGGCGACCTCCTCGGACCCCTTGCCAGTGAAGAGAATGAATGGAAGTTCGGCGTCGTCCTCCCGAATAATTTTGAGAAACTCGACACCGTTCAGTCCGGGCATGTCGTAATCCGAAAGGACACAGTCGTACTGGTTCTCCTCCAAGAGGTCTAGGCCGTCACTGGCACTCACTGCGGATTCGACGGTAATCCTGTCGTCGATACGTGAGACGAAGTCGGCGGCTAAGTCCGCCAGGGCCGGGTCATCATCGACGTGGAGGAGGCGAATTGGACGGGCCGATTCCCCCATAGTTCATTATTAAATGTGCTGGATACGGAATAGGGTTCCGAAGCGGGGGTCCTGTTGTTTTCCTGAACGGAAGCCGACACTGCCGCAACTGAGGACCGGGGTCGGAACGCGCCGGTTTCGTCGATTCACTGGCTGCACACGCGCGTCGTTCAGGTTACAGGCTCCATTGGTGTACTCATCACGCCAATTCTATCAATTTCCGATGGACTGTGTGGGGCTGGTGCCTCGCTGGTCTGTACGTACCACAGCTGAATCTATCCCCTGTTTTCGACACTCTGTTCGTGTCACAATCAGAGTGTTTCAACTGGGTTCGTGAGGCGATATGCCGCTTACGCTGTTCGTCAGATCGGGAGCGGTGGACCCGGTCAACCCGAAGAGTACGTCAATTGGCTATGTTCTGACTTCTGCGGTCCCCAGACGGCGGGCCCCTGATGCACGATGCGTGCATCATCATGGACTCTACACGAGACTCGACGATTCCGTTGGAAGGAACCCGTCGTCGTCCCGTGTATGTGGGCCATGAGAACCCTGAGTGGGCGCTGCAGGCTCCAGCCCGACTATCGAACGACTCGACCTTTCGGGCGTGAGGCATCCGAATTCGAGACATCTGAATCCCACCGAAAGACACAGTATTCTGTGCAACCATAGACTCCTGTATGCCCAGCATCACCGTCAACGTGGACGACGACCTCAAAGCGCGAATGGAGAAGCACCCGGAGATCAACTGGAGCGAGGTCACGCGGCAAGCCATCCAGGAGAAGATCGAGACGCTGGAAGTGATGGACGAACTTACCAGCGAGAGCGAACTCACCGAGACCGACGTACAGGAGATCGCCGACAAAATCAACGAGAGCGGACGCAACCGCGTCGAAGAAACGCTGGAATAGACGCGACAGATGAGGCTGGTCATCGACGCCAACGTCGTCATCTCCGCGCTCATCGCCGACTCGAAAACACGAGAACTCATCGTCACGCTCGAACCCGACCTCTTGACGCCCGAGTTCGTCCACGACGAAATCGAGAATTACGAAGCCCTTATCGTGGAGAAGTCCGGGATGGAACCGGACCGAGTGGCACAGTTCATCGACCTTCTGTTCCAGTACATCGAGGTCGTCCCCGTCGAGGACGTCTATTCTGAAATCGAAACCGCAGAGGAAGCAATCGGCGGCACCGACCCGGACGATGCCCTCTATCTCGCCTGTGCAATCGCTCGGGATGCAGCAATCTGGAGTGACGATTCCGACTTCGACGAACAGAATATCGTCAAAGTCTATTCTACGAGCGATGTAATCGACTCGTTCGAGACGCTGTAGCCAAGCTGGTCTCTCGGTGTCCTCAACTCCCGTAGAGTGCAGTCGGGAGCGAAGACCCAGTATCGCTCAGTACAGGGATTTAGATTTGTAGAAACGTGTGCCTCTGACCCTCACAATACTCTTCACTCGGCTGACTACGAGTGCAAAATAATGGATGGGAAACAGAATATTTTCCGTCATATCGGAGATGAAGAGTCTCAGAACGACTTCTTTGTTTCCCTACTCGCGTGGACGCTCAAGGATGGACCTGAGGTTCTTAATGCTATCCACGACGAATTGACGTTTAGCGACGAGGCAGAAGTGATTGCAACCCAACGTAATGGCTTATCTCGTGATGCTTCTGAAAACCCAGGATCTCGAATACTTGACTGGGCTGTCAGGGATACAGGGACGCTCGTCGGGTATGAGTCGAAAACTGGTGACGGGTATCCAAGCAACACCCAGTTACAGCAAGAGCATCGAAGATTGGAAGCCAACAGCGGTGGCAGAGATGTATACTCGTTCGCGTTCAGCGACCATGCTCGGGAACCAGCGAGCATAGACTCGTCCCTAGCAGAGTGGTTGAGCTGGTATCAGGTAGCCGAGCGAGTTCTTGAACTCGATACAGAGGACAAAGCAATTCGGATGTAACGAGACATGTTTGAAGAAGAGGGCTACAATGGATTCACAGGTTTCACAGAATACAAGCGGGAGAACCGATGGCTCACCCGGCATGGCACGGAGTTCGTAGAATTAGCCTTCGACGTCAACCGATACCTCGATGGGATCGAAATCTACACTGATGGGAATACTCATCTTTGGCACTCGACGTCGATGAATCGGGAGAAATTACGAAGCAAAGATTACTCCACAATCAATTAAGCCTATCATATCATCCACTACCACCCAGGCGATAAATCAGGATACGTAGAGAACTACTACCGGCCAGCTATCTTTCTCCCAGCACTGGAGAACAACCTCCGAGTATGTATGGACATCAACGCGAGAAAGCGAAATTCTAACAAGGTGTTCATTCAGGAGAACGCTCCAACGCTCGCCCGTCTGGTCACAGACCAAGATATGCACCTCCGTACTTCCTGGAATAGTTTCAATACACCTGAACGAGAATTCCTTGACTACGATTCTGTAGACGAGATTGAAAGCGTATTGACGGAGAAGGCGGGTAGAGAGGTTTGGAAACGTCTCCTGTTTGGATGGGACGTCTCGGTTGCACAGTCTCCTCGGTCCATTATTCTCGAAACCGCTAACAGGATTGAAGAACTGCATGAGCTTTTCCTTGAAGAATCAGAGTACTTCACCGAAGCCGAGCTACCGGAGTGGTAGAAATACACCCACCTGACAGTTGATTCACTAAATAGTGTGTGAAACGAACAGTCGCCTTCGTTGACTACTATCTGTGTTCGGCAGCCGACTTCTGCCACCATCGATAGAGAGGGCGTGAGGAGAGCCCCATCTGTTTGACGAGTGAACTAAGGGCGTCTCCACATCATCATGGCCAAAGGTTCCGTGAATTGCAAAAATCATTATTTACCCTGGCGCCGCCTCCCGAATGGGGCGTTCGGGAAACGATGGGCGCTGCAGGATTTGAACTCGATGGCGAACGCTCCCTTACGGTCGCGTTCGCGTAGTTCAAATCCTTCGCGGCCACTTCTCGCTCCTCACGTCCGTTCGTCGCAGAGAAGTGGGCGCTGCAGGATTTGAACCCGCGACAGCGTGGTCCGAAGCCACGTACTCTGTCCAAACTGAGCTAAGCGCCCGCACCCCCCGATAAACGAACCCGCCCCAAAAGCGTCGCGGTTGGCCCTGCCACCGACCAACGACGCGCCCCCGACCACCGACAACCTCCGACGTGCCCGTCCTGTCACACCGGACCACGAATCCCAACATCTTACCCCGCTCGCGCCCAATTCCCGGCCATGCCGCTCCGACAGAGGCGACGGCGGATGCTGCAGAGCGCCGGGGCACTGCTCGCGGGCGTCTCCCTCGCCGGGTGCTCCGGCGGTGGCGACGACGACGGCGGCGGCGACGGCACCACCGTCGAGATGACGGACGACCTCGTCTTCGACCCCGAGGAACTGACGGTCTCCGTCGGCGACACCGTCACGTGGGAGAACGTCGGCTCCATCGGCCACTCCGTCACCGCCTACGAGGAGGACATCCCGGAGGGAGCCGAGTACTTCGCGTCCGGCGGCTTCGACTCCGAAGATGCCGCGCGGGACGCCTACTCCGCCGGCGACCCCGACAGCGGCGACATCGCCGGCGGGGAGACCTACGAGCACACCTTCGAGACGGCGGGCACGTACGACTACTTCTGCATCCCCCACGAGTCGACCATGCAGGGGACCATCGTCGTCGAGGAGTAGGCCAGCGACGGGTCGGCCACACTGCTCTCCCGCGTCAGCCGGGGATGAGGTCTGCGCGACGGATGAACCGCCGGATGGTGGACCCGTCCCCGTCTCTGAGTTCGACGGTGAACTGTCGGTCCCCGCCGGTGGACGCCAGGTCCCCGACGGCGACGTCGAACTCGAAGGGCGGGTCGGAGAGTCGCGTCAGTTCCTCGCCGCCGGAGGTCATGACGACGTGGTCGATGCCCCGCGCATCGGTCAGGTGACAGTGGACGACGTCGCCCGAGCGCGTGCACTCGAGTGACGTGCTCGCGCCGTCGCCGCCGACGCCCGCGGGCACCTGGAACTCGAAGGTCATCACGCCGAGCGGTGCGGCCCCCAGGACGAGGACGAGGAGCAGGAACACCGTGAGGTTGAGCTTCGACCCGTGGCGGGCGAGGCGACCGCGCAGGCCACCCGCGCCGGAGCGCCGGAGCCGAATCACGGTCGGCACGACCACGAGGTGGGTGAACGGCCCCCACACCAGGAGCAGGAAGCCGTACGCCAGCACGTAGTAGAGGAACCGCCACTCCGGCTGGTAGGAGAGCAGCAGGTTCGCGCCGCTCCAGCAGAAGAGCCCGAAGAACAGCAGCGCGGCGCTCTTGAGCAGCCGCCAGATGAGCGTGTTCGCGTAGTAGACACTCAGGAGGTCGTTCCACGCGCTCCGGAGCGTGTTCCGCGTCCACTCGAGCGGAGAGGCGACGTCGTCTGTGGGTGCGTCAGTCATCGGTCGGGTCGGTGTGCAGCCGGGTGCTCGGAGACCGGTACTCGTCGCCGACGGACCTACGTCCCGACGGACCAGAGCTCCGTGAGCAGGTACCAGTTCAGCACGTAGGACACGACGAACACGGCCATGAAGACGAGACAGATGAGGAAGGTCCCCCGCATCTTGTAGGCGTGCACGGGCGTGTCGTCCCCGTCACCGCCGTCCGCCACGAGGTCGGCGTTGTCTCCGGGTCCCGTGACGCGGTCGCCGACGAGCAGCGACGCCACCGCGACCACGACGAACGCCGCCCCCGCCAGGATGGCGAGGACGGCGAACACCCCGAGCAACGCGAACAGCGGGGCGGCGGCCTGGAGGCTGAAGTCGGTGCCCGGGATGGACTGGACGACCTGGGCCGTCCGGCGCGGGACGCCGTAGAGGATACCCGCGTACATCATCATGACCACCACGACGCCCATCGCGCCCGCGTAGAGGTACGGCTGGAGACTCGCCAGCCGACCGAAGGCCAACTGGCGCTGGAACATCGTCCTGACCACGAAGAACACGAGGCCCATGAAGGCGAGCGTCGTCCCGACGGCGACGGTCCCGTGGAAGTGGCCCACCGTGGCGAACGTGTTGTGCCAGGTCATGTTGATCTGCATCTGCCCCATCACGACCCCGGTGATGCCACCGAGGAAGCCGAAGAGGATGATGCTGAATATCGTCGCCGAGAAGACGGGGTTCGTCCACGGCCCGCTGGTGAGCCAGCCGAACGTGCCGCCGCCGAGGCCGCGCTTGCGACGGCCCGCTTCGAGGCCGGCAGGGATGGCGAACGCGTGAATCATGCTGGCGAACGCCGCCCCGTAGAAGGCGTAGGAGGTGTTGAATATCCGCCAGCCGACGGAGACCGCCGGGTCGGACATCAGGTGGTGGGCCGCGCCGAGGTTGATGAAGAACAGGTAGAGCACGAAGGCGGTCCGCGACACCTTCTCGCTCACCACCTCGGCGCCGCCGACGACGTGGGTCAGGAAGTACCACACCGTCACCATCGCGGCGAGGTTTATCTGCTGGGAGCCGTGCCCGATGGTCCAGTAGAGCTGTCGGTACACCGCGGCGTCCATCCACGCGATGAGGTCGACCCGCCACAGGAAGGCGAGGACGAACGTCACCAGCCCCCCGACGAGTGCCTCGAAGGCGATGATAGAGGTGATGAACGCACCGAACGCGACCAGCGGGAGCGACTGGCTCGGGTGCTCGCGCCGCTCGCGCCACAGCGTCAGGAAGAACGGAAGCGCCGCGACGACGGTCCCGACGATGAACAGGATGACCCCGGCGTAGAACGCCGGCGGCGACTCCATCGGTGCGTACGCCGTCAGCAGCGGCGCGTTCTCGTTCGGGAGCCCGCCGGCGGTGAAGATGGCGACGTTGGTCGCCAGCGCGCCGACGACCATCGTGACCCACCCGGCCTTCGCGACCCGCGTGAGCGGGAGGCGGCGGCCGAGCACCATCGGACCGCCGACGTACAGGATGGCGACCTCCATGAACACCATCCAGAAGATGAGGAGGTTCCAGGCGTGCAGCGACAGGTGGATGTAGAAGTCCGACGGCTGGAGCAGCCCGACCACCTCCCAGCGCGTCATCGCGACGGTGAACGCGAAGATGCCGCCGACGAGCAGCGCCACGACGGCCGTCAGGCCGAACAGCTTCACGTGGTTCTCGACGGTCCGGTGGACCTCCAGGCCCGTGACGGAGCACGTCCGGAACCCGTCCTCCCGATAGTCGTTGTCGAAGAGGCCGGCGACGCTCACAGGTCGTCCACCACCTGGACCGTGCCGTGCATCGTGCGGTGCCCGTTCCCGCAGTACTCGTTACAGATGACGTGGTACTCGCCGGGTTCGTCGAACTCCATCGGCAGGACCCACTCGTAGCCCGGCAGCACCTGGAAGTTCATCTGCTTGCTCAGCGTGTGCTCCGGCCGGATGGAGAAGCCGTGCTGGACGTCGTAGGAGCTCAGGTGGACGTCGTACTCGGTGCCCGTCTCGAGCACCACCGGCGTCCCGGCCCAGTTGAAGCGGTACGCGGCGATGAACACGTCCTCGCCCGGGGGCACGAGCGCACCGTCGCGTTCACCCGCCGCCTCCCGGTATGACTGCATCTTCGCCTGGTACTCGGTGGCACTGACACGGAACGTGTCGCCGACGGGGTTCTGGTCGCCGAACTGGGTGAACGCGCTCATCCACCCGAAGATGGCCAGCGACCAGATGCCGGTCAGTCCCAGCCAGATGGCTTCGCGGCGGTTGACCGCCTGGTTCCACCAGTCGCCCTCCGGCGTGTCGAGTGGTGAGGACATCGGTGGTCACCCCGAGGGGACCCCGAGGACCTCGACGAGGCCCCACGCCACGTAGGCCAGTGCCCAGAACGCCACGGCGAGCAGGGCCAGCAGCCACACCCGGTCGTACACCCGCTGCATGAACGGTGCCTCGCGGTTCTCGGACCGTGCCATGGGTCGATTGTCCGGTCGCCACCCTCTTCAAACCGGGTGTAGAATCATGATAAAAAGAGGGGGGTGCGAGCCGAACCGGTTCGGATACGCTCCTGACCCGCGGTCGAGCGTCGTGGCGTCACGCGCCGGGCGCGCGTCGGTGGCCACGGCGCGCTCCCACCGGCGACGCCCGGGCCACGCCCCGGGGCGGAGCGCAACCTTCCTCACGCTCGGGAGCCACGGGCCGGTGATGGCCGACTGCGCCGAAGACGGTTGCCAGCGCGAGGCCGCGGTCCTCCTCAGAATCCCGTGGACCGAGAACAGAGCGGTCTGCACGGGTCACGCCCGCGTCCTCGCGCGCCAGGACGGCGTCGTCGCGGACCCGCTGGAGGGCGCTGACTGGCCGTAGCCACGCCGGAGCGGTGAGGAGTCCAGCGGGTCGCCCCCGGCTCCGGGACGGGAGGTGCCGAGGCGGTATGCTTTAGAAGGACGGGGCGACAGCCCGACATGTCGGAGCACATGTACGACCTCGACCGCCGCCGGTTCCTCGGGCTCTGTCTCGGCGCGGCGTCAGCGTCCGTGGCGGGCTGTAGCACGTCAGGCACCGGGACCGACGGGCCGTACGCGGAGTGGCTGCCGGCGAGCGACGGCGGCTCCGTCTTCGCGTCCATCGACTTCACGCTGGATGCCGAAACCGCCCGCATCAACCCCGTCCTCCCGCTGGTGCTCCCCGCCGAGGGCGGCGGCGACGACGACACCCTCGCGCCCGCGCTCTCGCTCGACGACGTGGAGGACCCGCTCCTGACGTTCCCGCTCGAGACGGGCGGGCGCGTCCTCGGCGGGGCGGTGCTCTCGCTGGCCGTCGTCGGACTGGGCGACCTCGTCGACCCGGCCCGGCCGGCGACCGGCGTCACGGAGGTGGTCTTCGCCGACGGGACCAGCGTCGGGCGCGGCGACCTCGACCCGGGGGATATCGCGGACCGTCTCCGGAGCGGCCCCGAGGTGGCGCGGTTCGAGCGCGTCGGTGAACAGGGTGGGTTCACGTTCTACGGTCTCGTCTCCGGCGACGACGGGTTCGCCGCCGTTGGCGACGACGCTGTGGTCGTCGCCGACTCGCGCCGGGACGTCGAGGGGGTCCTCGAGACGCGGCGCGGGACCCGCGAGGACGCCGCCTCGGCCGACGACACCGTTGCGTCGCTCCTCGACGCGACCGACCCCGGACACGTCGCTGTCGGCTGGGAGGGGCCGGTCGACCTGGACCAGTTCACGGTCGGCGACGGCGACGTCGACACGGGCGCGGCGTTCGTCTCGACGGCCGACGACGTGGTCGCGTCGGTCGCCTTCGACCCGGACGAGGGCGACCTGTCGGCGGAACTCGCACTCGACGCCGCCGACGGCGTCGACGCGGACCGCCTGGAGACACGTCTCGGCGACGCCAGTGCCGACCACTCCCTCTCCGTCGACGGCGACCGGGTCACGGCGTCGGCCACGTACCGCGAGGAGACGGTGGACCTCGACTTCGTCGCGACGGAACCGACCGCCGCTCCGACGGTGCCGCGCGAGACGGACTTGCCGCCCGGCGTCGCGGCGGCGGTTCCCGACGACCCGTTCGACTTCACGTTCCTGTCGGACGAGGAGGCCGTCCGCGTCGAGTTCGCGGCGGGGCTGGAGGTCGATTCGGTGTCGATAACGGCCGTCCCGTCCGGTCGGGAGAGTACGTCGTCGACGCCGGACTCCATCAAGTCGCTGTACGTCTACCCCGAGTCAGCAGACGACATCGTCGTCGTGCGCGTGACCGTGGACGGCGTCTCGGCCGTCGTGGACCGGTACGAACTGCCCTGACCGCGGGCCGCGCTCAGAGCGTGCGCGCCAGCATGACCTCGTCGACGGACTCGCCGTCGATGCGGTAGTGGTCCTCCCGCACGGCCTCGAGTTCCCAGCCGTGGCCCTCGAGGAAGGCGACGGCGGCCTCGTTCGTCGCCGGCACGCTGTTGTAGATGCGCTCGTAGCCGTTCGACGCCGCCCACTCCAGGCCGCGCTCGTGGAGGTGGCTGCCGATGCCGTGGCCCCGGTACTCCCGGAGGACCCCCAGGGTCAACTCGGCGGTGTGGCTCAGCTTCTGCTGCTCGGGCGCGCGGAGGTGGACCCACCCGACGACGGCGTCGTCGACGGTCGCGACGAAGAACATCCGCGACTCGAGTTCGTTGTGCCGCAGGAGGACCTCCTCGTGGTCCACGAGGTCGGCGACCGACTCCGCGAGGACGTAGGAGCCGTCCTCGACGACCGAGCGGATGACGCCGACGAGCCCCGTCAGGTCTGCCTGGCGCGCCGGGCGTATGGTAAAGGCGACTTCCTCGTCGACGTACTCCTCCTCGGCCCCGTCGTCGATGGCTATCTGCAACTCGCCCTCGACCTCCTCGACGATGCCGTCGCGTCTGAGGATGGCGACCTGGTGGCCGAACCGTCGCTCGTCGAAGTCCAGGGCCTCGCGGACCTCCGTGGGGGTGACGCGGCCGTGGCGCTCGACGTACTCGTAGATGTCCTGCCGGTCCCGGTGGTCGAACGACGGTCGCTCGGCGAACTCCATGTGAGACGCTACCGCCCAACCGGCATTAACGTTTGTGACCGTTGTCGCCCTCCGGGACGTGGGTGAGCACCCGCGCGGTGTCGCGGACGTTCCGCGTCTCGACGAGCGCCTCCGCCGCCTCGCGCACCGTGAAGTTCGCGTCGAACTCGACGCCGTGACACGCCGCGTACACCTCCAGCCAGTCGTTGAGCGCGCGCTCGAGGCGGTCGAAGGTCGCCCGCTCGAAGCGTACCTCGCGGTCGCCGGTGCGCGCCTCGACGTACACCCAGATAGTCGGTCCCAGCCCCTCCCGCAGCACCTCCATCGCCCGCTCTTCGTCCGGCGGGTCCGCCGGCAGGTCGTAGTCCTGGCGGACGCGTGCGGCGCGGGTCGCCAGGTCGTCGATGCGGCCCTCGTAGTCGTCCATCGCCTACCCCTGCTCGTACTCGACGCCCTTGCCGCCGCTGGGGTGGTCCCAGTCGGTGTCCGCGACCACGGCGCAGGTGCCACACTCGACGCAGGGCTGCGTGTCGAGGCTGACGACGCGCTCGGTGCCGCCGTCGCCCTCGACGGTCTCCTCGCGGTAACAGCCGCCGCCGAAGTCCCGCGCGCTGACGGGACAGGCGGTCACGGCCGTGCCGCTGGCGTCCCAGGAGTTGTCCTGCAACTGGATGTGCGGGTCCCCCACGTCGTAGGTCAGGTCACCGATGCGGTCGTCCAGTTCGGGGGGCTCGACCGTGTTCTCCCCGGCGACGGGCTCCCCGAGTTCCTCCGCGATGACCGTCGGGAGCGTCACGTAGGACGTCGCCGTGTCCGGAATCATCCCGAGCAGGAACGGCGAGTTGAACAGCGACTCCACGCGGTCGCCCAGGAGGCGGACCCCGAAGCGCCCGAGCGGCGACGATGCGAGGCCGTCGGTCAGGCTCGCGATTGGCCCCGCCTCGGAGACGGCCCGCGTCGCGCGGTAGCGCGTCGGGCGCAGCTTGTCCATCACGCCCTCCGTGTCGAGTTTCTGCTCGTACAGGTCGCCAGCGGCCGACCCGTCGCCGCGGGACTTCGACTCGACGAAGGCCTCCGCCGCCAGCGCGCCCGCCGTCACGGCGTGGTTCATCCCCTTGATGATGGGGCCCTGGGCCTGCATCTGGCCGGCGGCGTCGCCGACGAGCACCAGCCGACCCTGGTGGGGCGACGGGTGCGCGACCTTCTTCGAGTCCGGCACCAGTTTGGCGGAGTACTCGAGTTCGACGTACTCCTCGGGCAGCCACTGCGCGAGCAGCGGGTGGGTCAGGAGGTTGTCGAGCAGTTCGTGTGGCTCCGCGCGCTCCGCGGCGATGCTGTCGAGGTGGAACACCGTGCCGATGGAGAGCGTGTCCTCGTTCGTGTAGAGGAACCCGCCGCCCCGGACGCCGTCGAAGAGGTCCCCGGAGAACAGGTGGGCCTCGCCCTCGTCGGACTCGATGCCGAAGTTCTCCTCGATGGCTCCCTCCGGCATGTCCACGACGGCCTTGACGCCCTGGAACCAGTCGTCGGGCTCCTCCCAGTCCATCAGGCCGGCGTCGCGGGCGAGTTCGCTGTTCACGCCGTCGGCGGCGACGACCAGGTCCGCGCGGATGGGGTCGAGTTCGTCGCAGGTGACGCCGACTATCTCGCCGTCCTCGCGCAGCAGGCCGTTGACGCGAACGTCGGTCAGCAGGCCCCCGCCGGTCTCGCGGGTGCGCTCGTGGACGCGCTCGGCGAGCCACGAGTCCATCGTCCGGCGGAGCACCGAGTCGACCCACTCGGTGTCGTGCTCGTGCACGCCGCCGAGGTCGAGAGTCTTGACCTGCTCGCCCGAGACGTTGTGGATGTAGTTCTCCGTGACCGGACGCTCGCTGGCCTGCTCCCGGAAGTCGGGGAACAGGTCCTCGATGGTGTACGGCGCGGACTCCTCGGCGTAGATGAGCCCCCCCGACACGTTCTTGGACCCGGCCTCGACGCCGCGCTCGAGGACGAGCGTCTCCACGTCGTTGTTCGCCAGTACCGCCGCCGCCGCGGCGCCGCCGGGACCGGCCCCGACGACGACCGCCTCGTAGTGTTCGTAGTCGCTCATGTGTCACCGCCGTCTGCGAGTGCTTCCGCGTCCAGTTCCCCCGTCTCCAGCGCCGCGGTGAGTTCCGGCAGGACCTCGAAGAGGTCGCCCTCGACGAACCAGTCGGAGAACTCCCGGATGTCGGCCTCCGGGTCCGTGTTCACGGCGACGATAGTGTCCGACTCGTCCATGCCGACCTTGTGCTGCACCGCGCCGCTGATGCCGGCCGCGACGTAGAGTGTCGGCTCGACGACCTGTCCGGACTCGCCTATCTGGCGCTCCTCGGTCACGTACTGCTCGACGTGGCCCTCGAAGTCGTAGGACGAGGTGATGACGCCACGCGAGAGGCCGAAGGCCGCGTCCTCGAAGGCGTCCACGAGGTCGAGACCGAGTTCGATGCCCTCGGTCGGGTCGTCGCCGATGCCCCGGCCCAGAGCGACGACGACGTCGTGGCCGGTGAGGTCGACGCCGCCCTCCAGGCGGTCGTGGTCGGTCACCTCGACGCGGAACCAGTCGTCGTCGAGCGGCGTGTGGTGCTCGACGACCTCGGCCTCGCGCTCGGGGTCGGGCTCCGGCACCTCGAAGCTCCCGGGGATGACCGACCCGCCCTGCGGGTGGAACTCCCGGTCGGGCTTGTCGAGACAGAGGATGGTGGAGTACTCGAAGCCGGAGAAGTCCGGGCGCTTCATGTGCAGGACGCGCTGGAAGGTCTTCGTCGTCCCGGGCTCCCCGGTCTTCGCCGGGTTCGATATCTGGGCCGACTGGATGGACAGCCCCGAGCAGTCCGAGGCCAGCCCGGAGTCGAGTTCGGCCTGGACCGTCGCGGAGAGGTCCCGGCCGTTGTTCGTCGCCGGGAACAGGGTGTAGCGGGGCTCGTCGTAGTCCCGCC
>Ga0207715_100289_pt1 | contig 17529 bp, 16 predicted proteins | sample A23M3SouthBayCA_FD_187732 | JGI IMG/M metagenome (GOLD analysis project Ga0207715, IMG submission 187732) | Aerobic enrichment media from Eden Landing Ponds, California, USA - A23 M3 (SPAdes) | ecosystem: Environmental > Aquatic > Marine > Unclassified | place: USA: Emeryville, California... | reverse complement strand
CCGGCGGGTCCGCGAGGCCGTCGGCGACGTCACCTACTCGCTGGAGCCGAAGTTCGACGGCTTCTCCGTCGAGGTGGTGTACGCCGACGGTGCGCTCGACCGGGCGGTCACCCGCGGCGACGGCGAGACCGGCGAGGTCGTCACCGAGAACGTCCGGACGGTCCCCTCGGTGCCGCTCCACCTCGACGGCGCGCCCGACCTCCTCGCGGTCCGCGGCGAGATCTACATGCCCCGCTCCGGCTTCCACGCGCTCAACGAGCGCCGCGTCGAGCGCGGCGAGGAGCCGTTCGCGAACCCGCGCAACGCCGCGGCCGGCACGGTGCGGCTCCTCGACTCGTCGACCGTCGCCGAGCGCCCGCTCGACGTGTTCTTCTACGACGTGCTCTCCACCTCGGCCGCCCTCGACTCCGGGACGGCGGCCCGGGCGCTCCTCGCGGACCTCGGGTTCCCGCTCGACGACCGCACGGAGACGGCCGACGACGTGGAGGCGGTCATCGACTACCGCGACGACCTGCTGGCGGTCCGCGAGGACCTCGAGTACGAGGTCGACGGGGTGGTGGTCAAGGTCGACGACTACGCCGACCGCGACACGCTCGGCGCGACCGCGCGCCACCCGCGCTGGGCGTTCGCCTACAAGTTCCCGCCCGAGACCGGCGAGACGACCGTCCGCTCGATCACCGTCCAGGTCGGCCGCACGGGGAAGCTCACCCCCGTCGCGCTCCTCGACCCGGTGGACGTCCAGGGCGTGACCATCAGCCGAGCGACGCTGCACAACGAGTCCCAGGTCCGCGACCTCGGCGTGGGTCCCGGCGCGCAGGTCACCATCGAGCGCGCCGGCGACGTCATCCCGGAGGTCGCCGACGTGACCGAGCCGGTCGAGGCGACGTGGTCGATGCCCGCCGCGTGTCCGGTCTGTGGCGGCGACGTCGTCGCCGAGGGCGAGCACCACTACTGCGCCAACGGCACCGCCTGCCCGGCCCAGCTGGAGCGCAGCCTCCAGCACTTCTGCTCGCGCGGGGCGATGGACGTCGAGGGCCTCGGCCCCGCCGTCGCCGAGACGCTCGTCGACGAGGGACTGGTCGAGTCGGTCGCCGACCTCTACGACCTGACCGTCGAGGACCTCCGCGACCTGGAGGGGTGGGGCGAGCAGTCGGCCGCGAACCTCGTCGCGGAACTGGAAGCGAGCAAAAACGTCGACCTCGCAAGCTTCGTCCACGCCCTCGGCATCCGCCACGTCGGCGCGGAGCGCGCCCGCCGGCTCGCCGAGGCGTTCGCGCTCGCGGACCTCCGCGAGGCCGACGCCGACGAACTCGCCGCCGTCGAGGACGTCGGGCCGGAGGTGGCCGAGGCCGTCGCCTCCTTCTTCGCCGACGAGCACAACCAGCGCGTCGTGGACCGGTTGCTCGAGGCGGGCGTCTCGCCGACCCGGCGCGCGGGCGGCGACGAACTCGACGGACTGACGCTCGTCGTCACCGGGTCGGTCGAGGGCTTCACCCGCGGCGAGTTGACCGAGCTCCTCGAGCGCCACGGCGCGCGCGTCACCTCCTCGGTCAGCGGCGAGACGGACTACCTCGTCGTCGGCGAGAACCCGGGCACGCGGAAGCGGGAGGACGCCGACGAGCACGGGGTGGAGGAGTTGGACGTGGACGGGTTTCGGGAGCGGATTCTGAGTCAGGTCGAGGACGCGGGGTGAGGAGGTCGCTTCGGTCGGTTCCGGCGCTCACGGGTCACTTCGTGGCTCGCGGCTCCGCCGCTCGCGCAGTCGGTGGCGCTCCCTTCGGTCGCGCCACCCGCTCCCCGTTCGCGCATACCGAGACCTCGCTTCGCTCGGCCTCGCGCTCCCCGCTCGCTCGTTCGGAGGTTCTTCGCTGGCTCACGGCTCCCTTCGGTCGCCGTTCGCGCATTCGGAGGCGCTCACTTCGTTCGCGCCTCCCGCCTCGCGTGTCGCTCACTCCGTTCGCTCCCGCTCGCTCGTTCGGAGGTTCTTCGCTACGCTCAGAACCTCCAGACCGTCAGAGTTTCCCCCACCCGCCCCATGACAACCACCGATGACAGCCGACCACATCGAGGTCCGCGGTGCCGAGGAACACAACCTCGATGACCTCGACGTGACCATCCCCCGCGAGGAACTCACCGTCGTCACTGGACTCTCTGGCTCCGGGAAGTCCTCCCTCGCCTTCCAGACGGTGTACGCCGAGGGGCAGCGCCGCTACATCGAGTCGCTGTCGGCCTACGCGCGGAACTTCCTGGGGCAGATGGACAAGCCCCAGGTCGAGGCGGTCGAGGGGCTCTCGCCGGCCATCTCCATCGACCAGAAGAACGCGGCGAACAACCCACGCTCGACCGTCGGGACCGTCACCGAACTGCACGACTACCTCCGCCTGCTGTACGCCCGCGTCGGGACGCCCCACTGCCCCGAGTGTGGCCGCGAGGTCGGCGAGCAGAGCGCGTCGACGATGGCCGACCGGCTGATGGCCCTCCCCGAGGGCACGAGACTCAAGGTTGCGGCCCCCATCGTCCGCGACCAGAAGGGCGCGTTCGAGGACCGCTTCGAGGCCCTCGTGAGCGAGGGGTACTCCCGCGTCGAGGTCGACGGCGAGGCCTACGACCTCGCCTACGACGACCCGGACCTCGACGAGAACTTCGACCACACCGTCGACGTGGTCGTGGACCGCGTGACCGTGTCGCCGGACGCCCGCTCCCGCGTCGTCGACAGCGTCGAGACCGCGCTCGAGGAGGCGGGCGGGGTGCTGAAGGTCATCCTGCCCGACCCGCCAGCGGACGTCGACCTCGGCACCGAAGCCCGGTCCACCGGCGACCTCGCGGGCGACGACGGCGACCGCCTGGCCGTCGAGTTCTCGGAGGAACTCGCCTGCACCGAGTGTGGCGTCGACCTGCAGGAACTGGAGACCCGGTCGTTCTCGTTCAACAGCCCGCACGGTGCCTGCCCCGAGTGCGAGGGCATCGGCGAGACGAAGGAGGTCAGCGAGGACCTGGTCGTCCAGGACCCCTCGAAGCCGCTGAAGGACGTGTTCGAACCGTGGAGCTACGGGCGGACCTACTACCGCCGGCGCATCGACTGCGTCGCCGAGCACTTCGGCGTGAGCGTCACGACGCCCTTCGAGGACCTGCCCGAGCGCGTGCGGGAGGCCTTCCTCTGGGGCACGACCGAGGACGTGGTCTTCGAGTGGACCACCCAGAACGGCACGCGGCACAAGGAACAGCCCTTCGAGGGGGTCGTGCCGAATCTCGAGCGCCGCCACGTCGAGACGGACTCGCAGGGCACGAGAGAGCACATCGAGGAGTTCATGTCCGTGACGACGTGCCCGGCCTGTGACGGCACGCGGCTCAAACCCGAGAGCCGCGCTGTCGAGGTCGCCGGGACGACCATCACCGCCGTCAACCGGATGAGCATCGGCGACGCCCTCGCGCACTTCGAAGGCCTCGAGGCCGACCTCTCCGAGCGCGACCGCACCATCGCCGAGGAGATTCTGAAGGAGATACGGGCCCGCCTGGGCTTCATGTGCGAGGTCGGCCTGGATTACCTCACGCTCGACCGCGAGGCGGCGACGCTCTCCGGCGGCGAGAGCCAGCGCATCCGGCTGGCGACCCAGATCGGGTCGGGCCTCGTCGGCGTGCTCTACGTCCTCGACGAGCCCTCCATCGGCCTCCACCAGCGCGACAACGACCGCCTGCTGAACACCCTGGAAGAACTCCGTGACCTCGGCAACACGCTGCTCGTCGTCGAGCACGACGAGGCGACGTGGCGGCGCGCGGACGAGATAATCGACCTCGGCCCGGGCCCGGGAGCCGACGGCGGGCAGGTCGTCGCGCAGGGCGACGTGGCCGACGTGGCGGCGGCCGAGGAGTCGGTCACCGGCGACTACCTCGCGGGGCGGCGGGCCATCCCGGTGCCCGAGGAGCGCCGCGACTGGGACGCGACGCTGACGGTCCGGGGCGCGCGCCAGCACAACCTCGCGGACCTGGACGTGGCGGTCCCGGTCGGCGCGTTCACCGCCATCACCGGCGTCTCGGGCTCCGGGAAGTCCACGCTGATGCACGACGTCCTGTACAAGGGCCTCGCGCGGCAGATGAACGACAACACGGAGGTCGACCCGGGCGAGCACGACGCCATCGAGGGCATCGAGCACGTCGAGCAGGTCCGGCTCATCGACCAGAGCCCCATCGGGCGGACGCCGCGCTCGAACCCGGCGACGTACACCGACGTGTTCGACCACGTCCGCGCGCTGTTCGCCGAGACGACTCTCGCCAAACAGCGCGGCTACGACAAGGGCCGCTTCTCGTTCAACGTCAAGGGCGGGCGCTGCGAGGAGTGTGGCGGCCAGGGCACCGTGAAGATAGAGATGAACTTCCTCTCGGACGTCCACGTGCCCTGCGAGGCCTGCGGCGGCGACCGCTACAACGACGAGACGCTCGAGGTCACCTACAGGGGCGCGACCATCGCCGACGTGCTGGAGATGACCGTCGACGAGGCCCTCGAGTTCTTCGAGCACGACGACCGCATCGCCCGCCGCCTCCAGTTGCTCCAGGACGTCGGGCTGGGGTACATGCGGCTGGGCCAGCCCTCGACCACGCTCTCCGGCGGCGAGGCCCAGCGCGTGAAACTCGCGGAGGAGCTCGGCAAGCGCCACGGCGGCGACACCCTGTACCTGCTCGACGAGCCCACGACCGGGCTCCACCCGGAGGACGAGCGCAAACTCATCGACGTGCTCCACCGGCTGACCGACGCCGGCAACTCCGTGGTCGTCATCGAGCACGAACTGGACATGGTGAAGAACGCCGACCACGTGATCGACCTCGGCCCGGAGGGCGGGGAGGCCGGCGGCGAGGTCGTCGCGACGGGCACGCCGGAAGCGGTCGCCGAGGTCGAGGCCTCCTACACAGGCCGCTACCTCAGGGACGAGTTGCCGGACGTCGACCTGGAGGGGCCGCGCGCCGACCGGGAGGTCGCCGCGCCGGCCACCGACGACTGACCGCCGTTTACATTATAATCCAATAAAATATTGAATCTTATGAGGGGTTTTCTAATCTGAAATCCGTCCGCGGAAATATCAAAATGGATGGGTTCGCGCGACACTTGATCAAATTATGAGTTGATCATCAACAACCCATGCATACACACTTCGGATATAATGGATGCCCGTGAGGATGTTACTGTATGCGACCTCTTCATTTGTAATCCAACGTTCATCAGTGGTAGGGTCAATCCCGTGAGCCCCGGACTTATTCCTAACTTCTCCCAGATATTCCGCCGCCAGCCGATGGCGGTCTTTGATTAAACCATCACTATTCAATGCTTGGGCTAATTCCCGAATCCCGCTTTGTGTAGTGAAATCCACAGAACCAGAGCCGTAGTCATTGCCAAGATTTCTCTGAAAGGTCTCGATTGCTCGCCCAGCGGCAGAAATCGCATCACTCGGATCCGAACCAAAATTCCGAAGCGCGGCCACAAGCTGATTGAAACTCTCTTGATCCATATATACAACAATGTCTTCATCCAATCTGTTATCAAGAAAAATCCTTGCAACTAGTTCATCCTCAAGCATCTCTGCAACTCCTTGGAAATAACTTCTGGAAATAATCTCAGTGTTGAAATTGTATTCTATCCCTTCGCTGTCCCTGTTCAATATTCCACAGTACTCTCCGAGTTCAAGAAATTGATTCTCAATCACATCCTCATCTGGCCCCAGTTGATAGAAGACCCCTACCTGTCTTGCAGCATCACCTGGTTCCGATCCATCAATTAAATTCTTAATGAATGTGATGAATGGGCGGTATTTTTGCAGTTGCATTCGGAGGAGTTTTTTGCGCTCATCATTCTGGTTTGCTTGCCTGAATTGCAACGCAATGTCAGAGGACGCGGTGTATCTACTATCTTCTTGCTCAATTAATTGGATTTCTTTGCCGATGTTCAGAAGAGCTCGAACGTCGGGAGTCGGTAATTCCGATAAATCCTCAACATCATCTACCGTCAAATCTCTTTGCGATTGCGCCAACGCATTTGTCGTAGTCACGAGATCTGACGGGTCGACAACGCGGGAATGAAGAGTATACGACGAAGACATCTGTTCAAGAAAATATCACTCATTGTCTGAGGCAGATTCAGAACTATCCTTCATCTTGATCTCCGCCGCTAGACCCCTTCTTACAGCTTCAATAACTTCCTCAATATCCCCCGGGTCATCCTCCGCGGAGAATGAAAAATCGATTTCAATACTTGCCTCAGCAGATCTTTTTCCATTCCGGTTGCCAGACTCAGTTTGATCAAGTGAGGGGCTCGACGGTGGTTCTGGGATGTCATCTGAATCTTCACTTCCCTCTTCATGGATATTAGGTTTAGCAGACCCGTCTGAAGTCACATATTCATCCTCCTCTGACCGTTCCAAAATATCCGCCCAGAGAAATAGGTCTATAAGAGTCCGTTTGCCACGATCATCCGAAGATTCAATATTAGCAGATAGATACTCCGAAAGCTGATCATCATCTACTGGGCCTTGCATCCGAACAAAACCTTGTATTTTTGATGTAAATTCCCAACTTGTGATTGTCTCCCTCATTCTAGAGCGAGCAATCTCTTCATTCCCACCCATTAACGCCTCGGCAATATCCTCACCTTCTTCAGTTAGAATTCGCTGGCGTCCCTCCTTTTCAAGAACTCCGATAGAAACAAGAAATGGGGTTTGTCTCCCAACCCGGTCTGCAAGCTGTGCGGTGTCCTCAACATCAGCCGTACGGACGGGGTTATTATGAGCTCCTTCAACGTAGTACGCTTTAATAATATCCTTGAGATCGTCTAATGACACCCGTTTAGGGATGGGGAACTGGGTCATTACTATCTGCAATATTATCTTAACGTATTAAATTTGGGTCCAGTAGCAGAGGTGATCGATGAGTTGACCCCATTTATCCGATGAATACAGGTCGCTCCGTTCAGGGGCTCTCGAGATGATAGAGTGAGAATGGCCCAATTATTCCCGGAATATCACTTCTGCAGTTCACTTTGTTAGCAAATAACTAAAATTTACAGACTCAGTCGTAACCGGGATTTCGGTCAATCGTCCATCGTGTGTATTGAACAAAGCGCAATTCTACCATGGTGATGATCGTCTTCATTCTGTCTGGCAAAGATTCCCTGCTTAATGTCCGACTGATTCAACCACGCCCGCCATTCAGATTCCCCAGGATTTGCATATGGCGCCTGGTTATGGCTCGTTCTTTTCCGTCAAGCACCCCTAACGAAGGGTATGCCGACCTACCTCGCCATGTCGAACACCGTCGTCACCCGCGACGGCGACGACACCCGCGAGCGCCTGCAGGACCGAGACGTCGAGACCCTCCGCGTCCACCCCGACGCCCCCGAGCGCGCCTTCGTCGGGACGTTCGAGACCGGGCTCCACCGCTCCACTGACGCGGGGCGGTCGTTCCGGCGCGTGGGGGCCGACGACGTCGAGAGCGACGCGGTGACCGCCGTCGCGTTCCACCCCGACGACCCCGACGAGGTCTGGGTCGGGACGGAGCCCAGCGCCGTCTACCGCTCGACCGACGGCGGCGTGACCTTCGACCGCGTCGAGGGCCTGCTCGACGTGCCCTCGCGCGACGAGTGGTCGTTCCCGCCGCGTCCGGAGACCCACCACGTCCGCTGGCTCGAGGTCGACCCGCACGACCCCGAGCGGGTGTTCGTCGCCGTCGAGGCGGGCGCGCTCGTCGTGACGCGGGACGCCGGCGACACGTGGGTCGACCGGCCCGAGGGCTCCCGGCGGGACAACCACGCGCTCGCGACCCACCCCGACGCGCCGGGGCGCGTCTACTCGGCGGCTGGCGACGGCTACGCCGAGTCGGCCGACCACGGCGAGACGTGGGCCCACCCGCAGGCCGGCCTCGACCACCGCTACGTGTGGGGCCTCGCGGTGGACCCCGGCGACCCGGACACCGTGCTCGTCTCGGCGGCCCACGGTGCCGGCGACGCGCACGGCCACGGCGGTGCCGACGCCGCGGAGTCGTACGTTTACCGCCGCGCCGGCGACGACGAGTGGGAGCGCGTCGGCGACGGCCTGCCGACCGGCGAGGGTGTCCTGCGCGCGGTGCTCGCCGGCGGACGCGAGGCCGGCGAGTTCTACGCGGCGACGAACCACGGGCTGTACCGCAGCGAAGACGGGGGATGGACCTGGACGGACGACGAACTGCGCTGGCCCGGGCGCTACGAGCGGCAGTCGCCACGCGCGCTGGCGGTGGTGTGAACAGACCTCGAGCGGTGTCGAGAGGTGACTGCGACCTGTCCGATGCCCCCGCCGCATCCCCCATGGGAGGGTTCGAACGGGGCGAGGCGCGTCGACGGCGTCTGACGACGCTAGCACCGCAACGAGCGACCGGGGGAGCGAGTGAGGAGTGAAGCGAGTCAGCGCCGTCGAGGTGCCTCGGGGCGTTCTGGGAGTGGTAGACAACGACGAGAACGTCTGGCCGCCGGACTGAAAGATACTTGCCGCCAGCAGCGCAATCACCCCGCTAATGCACGACGTCGCGGTCGTCGGCGCCGGCCCCGCCGGTTCGCGCTACGCCCGTCGCGCCGCCGAGCGCGGGCAAAGCGTGGTCTGCTTCGAGTCCGGGGAGATCGGGGAGCCACTGGCCTGCTCCGGGCACGTGAGCCTCGACGTGTGGGACTTCGTGCCGGAGACCGCCCGCGAGGACCTGTTCCAGAACGCCATCCGCGGCGCGCGGTTCCACGTCGGCGGCCCCGACTCCCGGGCCTACCCGTTCTACCGCGACGAGCCGGTGTCGAACGCCATCGACCGCGTCGGCCTCGACCGGACGCTGGCCGACGCCGCCCGGGACGCGGGCGCGGCCGTCCACGAACACCACACCGTCACCGACGTGACAGAGCACGAGGACCGGGTCGACCTCGAGGTGAAGGGGCCCGACGGCACCGAGACGGTGTCGGCGCGGCTGGTGGCCGGCTGCGACGGCCCGCGCTCGCGAGTCCGTGACGCCGTGGGCCTCCCGGACCCCGACGAACTGCTCCACGGCGTGCTCGGCTTCGACCCGGAGGCCGACGACCAGGACTTCGTGGACGTCCACCTCACCGTGCCGCGCTTCTTCGCGTGGCGCATCCCGCGGGGTGAGGCCGGCGTCGAGTACGGCCTCGCCGCGCGGCCGGGGGCCGACGTCGGCGAGCGCTTCGAGGCGCTGGTCGAGGCCTACGGCGCGAGCGTCGACCGGCGCTGCTCGGGTGCCATCCCCATCGGCCCGCCCAACTCGGTGACGAGCGACCGCGCGTTCCTCGTCGGCGACGCGGCGGGCCAGACCAAGCCGTTCACTGGTGGGGGCATCCGCTACGGCATGACCGCCGCCGACTGCGCCGCCCGGACCGTCGACCCCGCCGACCCCTCCACGCTCGACGACTACGAGGCGGCGTGGCGCGACGAACTCGGCCGCGAGATCCGGCTCGGGGCGCTCGTGCGGCGGGCGTACTCGCTGCCCGAACCGGTCCAGCGGCTGGGGCTCCGGGCGTTCGCCGGCGAGATAGGCGTCCACATGGACCGGCCGAGTTCGCTGTTCTCGCGGGCCCAGGTGAAGGCGCTGTTCCGGTAGGTTCTCGGCGGTGGCACTCGCGGTGGGGGTATGCCCACCGTCGACGAGTTACGAGACGAGATACGGGTGGCCGTGGACCGCTACGAGCGCGTCGAGTCGACGGCGTTCACGAAGGAGGCGCTGGCGGCCGTCGCCGAGGCGCTGGGCCACGACGCGGGGGCGGGCCGGCTCCCGCCGAAGGAAGCGATGCGCGCGGCCATCCTCGAGCGGGTCGATGCGCCGGAGGGAGCCGACCCCGACACGCCGTTCCGGAAGGCCGAACTCGAGGCCGTCGCCGCCGCCCTCGACGCCGGTCAGTAGGTCGGCAGGCGGGCCGAGCGCTCGCTGCCCTCGAGGAATGGCAACTCGCGGCCCTCGGCGGCCACCGTCCGCCGGCCTACCTCGACGGCGTCCGGGCTGGCCCCGGCGTCCACGAGCGCCAGCGCGAGGTGCTCGTCGAGGTGCGGGCTCGTCGTGGCCCTGGTCACCGCGCCGACCGCCTCGCCGTCCGCGTGGACGGCGGCTCCCGGGTCCGGCAGGCGTCGCGGGACGAGGCCGACGAGACGGCGCGGCGCGCGCCCGCGGTTCTCGATGCGCGAGACGACCTCCTGTCCGACGAAACAGCCCTTCTCGAAGTCGACGGCGTTGCGGAGGCCGAGTTCGTTCGGGAGGGTGCCGGCGAGTTCCGTGTCGAAGAGGGGCGTGCCCGCCTCGAGGGTGAGCGCGCGGTACGTCTCCCGGCCGAAGGGCACCGCGTTCAGCCCGTGGGTGACGAGCGCGTCGAACACCTCGCTCGCGTCGCCGGCCGCACAGACGACCGCGTAGCTCTCCTCGCCGGCGAGCGCGTCGCCCCGGATGACGGTGACGCCGACCTCCCGGACGCGGCCGCGGACGAACGAGAGTGGCTCCTCCGGCGTCCCGGGGCCACCGAGGACGCTCGCGACCTTCTCGGTCGCCTTCGGACCGTGCACCTCGAACACCCCGAACTCGTCGGTGTCGACCGCTATCTCGACGTCCTGGATGAAGGTCCGGTCGCGCCACTCCTCGGCGATGGTCTCGGCGCGACCCCGCGGCGTGAACAGGAGCAGGCGGTCGCCGGTCGCGAAGCAGTACAGGTCGGCCTCGATGGTTCCGTCGGGGTCGAGGAGCAGCGCGTAGCAGCCCTCGCCCTCGCTGTCGGGCACGGCATTCGAGACGGTGTCGTCGACGAACTCGTGGCGGTCCTCGCCGGTCACCGAGAGCACGCCGTGGGCCGCCTCGCGGACGCCGGCGAGGCGGCGGACGGCCTCGTGCGTGCGTCCGGGGCGGCCGTAGTGGGCCGGGAGGACGTCCTCGCCGTCGAAGACGGCACCGAAGTCCTCGTGGCGCTCGCGGACGACGGTCACGGCGGACTGTCGGGGGCGGCGGGCTAAAGGCTACCGTTCAGCGGCCGACGAGCGAGCGGAGCCAGTCGAAAAACGACTGGTCGGCGTCGGGCGGTTCCTCGCCGTCCGCGACGACGCGGTCGTCGGCCTTGATGAGCGTGCGCTCGCCGTCGCGCTCGACGTCGATGAGGTGGTCGTCCTTCAGGTCACCGAGCGCGGACTCGATGGCGTCGATGTCTGCGTCGACTCTCGCCCGCAACTCGAGGACGGTCATCCCCTCGTCGCCGCGGTCGACCAGCGCGTCGAGTACCGCGGCCTGGGTCTTCCCGCGGTCGCGGTACTCGGGCTTGGCCGGCATGGGAACCCGTACGTGGGCGCCGGATTTGAACGTATCCCCGAGCGGTAGCCTTTAGGCCCTGGCTCGGGAACGACCGCCTCAATGGGCCTTCGATGTTCGCTGCTCGGACACGCCTACGGCGAGCCCGCGGTCGAGCGCGACCGCGACGACCGCGGCGACGAGGTCGTCGTCACCGTCCGCGAGGTGCGGACCTGTAGTCGCTGTGGCGCCGAGACCGTCGTCAGCGAGAACACGGAGGTGCGCCCCGTCGAGCCGATGCCCGAGGACGAGGGCTCGTCACCAGACGCCGCGGCCACCACCGACGCGCCGGCCGGCACCGCGGAGTCAGTCGACGACGGGTTCGACGCGCCCGCCTCGGCCGCCGAGGACGACGGAGTCATCCTCGACGACGAGGAGACAGGAGGCGACGTCGAGGAGGAGCGCGACCCCGGCGAGTGGCCCGAGGCCGACGACACGCGCGTGGACGACGCGACGGCGGAGGGAGGGCCCGAGGCGGCGGACCCCGCTGCCGACGCGGCCGCAGACGACGCAAACGAGGAGCCGGTGGCCGAGCAGTCGACCCTCGACGCCGGCACGGCGGACACGGACACGGACGCGGGCGAGGACGAGGAAGCGGGCGAGGACGGTATCATCGACGCCGAGGCGGCCGAGTCCGGCGGGACCGGGGACGCGACCGCCGGCGACTGGCCGGACCCGGGCCCGGGCGCGACGGACGAGGGATTCGACGCGGAACCGGACGACGGCAACGGCGACGTGGAGATGGGGGGGCTGACCCCCACGGGCGTCAGCGACGCCGGCGACGCCGACCCTGACGAGGAGACCGTCGGCGGCGGGGGCGTCGGCACCGGCATCGAGACGTCGCCGGAGAGCGGGACGGCGGGCGACGACGTGGACGTGAACGCACGGTTCGTCTGTCCGAACTGCGACTACGACGAACCGGTCATCGACTCCTCGCTCCGGGAGGGAGACATCTGCCCGGACTGCCGCCGCGGCTACCTCGCCGAGCGGTCGGCGACGCGAAACTGACATAGGCCCCTCGCTCCTCCCCACGGGCATGAAGGAGTACAAGATGCGCCGCGGGGAGACACTCGAGGAGAACGCGCCCGACCTCCCGGGACTCGTCGAGGAGTACTTCGGCCCGGTGACCGGGACGGCCGAGAAGGACGGGCACGAACTCCACGAAGTCGAGGACCCGACGAACCCGGTGTTCGACCGCATCCTGGTCGGGGCGGCGGAGTACAGCGGCAAGAAGGACCGCCTCGCGGTCCACTTCGAGGAGCGACCCGCCGAGGACGTCATCGCTGAGGGCAACGCCGACGCCGCGGCGGAGGCGGTCGACCTGAAGAACGACTTCCTGCTCGAGGTGACGAAGCGGGACGCGAAGTCGCGTCGGGACTCGATGAAGCGCGCGGTCGAGGACGACGAGACGCCCGACGACGTGGCCTGACCGAGGTCAGGGGCGGTTCAGCTTCTCGCGGCTGATGGAGACGCCGGTCGGGGTGACGATGAGCTGGTCGTCGCCCTTCTGGACGATGTCGCCGTCGACCTCGTCGGCGACCTGGCGCAGTTCGTCGACGATGTGCTCGGCGGTGCGGTCCTGCGTGCGGAGGCGGGTGAGGTCCGCCACCACCAGGTCGCCGTCGTACACGGCGTCCTTGATGGCGATGGCGTCCTCCTGGCCCTGAATCTCCGCGATGTGTACCTGCATGCCGGCGTCGTTCGCGCCCGCCGGCACGTCCTCCAGATCGAGTTCGACGTAGTCCTCGGTGCTACGGGTCCCGCTCCCGAGGAACCGGTCCATGAAGCCCATGGGCGAATCGGTCGGGAGGGCGGAGTATAGTTCTTGCGTCAGACGGGTGGCCGAGCGATGCGAGGCCACCGACTGAGCGAGCGGGGAACGGAGTGAGCGACTCGCGAGCGCCTCGGTTTGCGCGAGCGGGAGCGGGTGGCGCGACCGCAGGGAGCGCCACCGAACGGGCGAACGGCGACCAACGGGAGCCGTGAGCGCGGCAAGCGACCCCAGAGCCCCCCTACACCTCCACCAGGTACAGGTCGTCCCCGACGTGATGTAGCGACTCGACGACCCGGCCCGAGTCGCCGACCATGTCGTCGCCGTCGGTCAGCGCGCGGCCGACGGCCAGCGCCTTCCCGTGGGTCTCCTCGCGGACGACGACCAGGTCACCCTCGGCGACGTCGGGGTCGGCCTCGACGACGCCCGGGCGCATCACGTCCGCGCCGCCGCTGACGAACTCGACGGCACCGGCGTCAACGGTCACCCACCCGCGGGAAAGGTCGTGGGCGTTCGCGCCGTGGACCGTCACGAAGTACTCGCCGTCGACGGTGCAGACGAGCGGCTCGCCGTCCACGAGGACCAGGTCGAAGGGGCTGTCCTCCAGTTCCACCAGTTCGTAGGTGTCGGCGTCGAGGTCAATGCCGAGCCCCTCTGCCAGGGCGTCCTCGAGAGCCCGCACCTCGTCGCTACGGAGGTGGTGGCGCGCGGCGATGTCCATGCCCACCGGTGGGCGCGGCGGGGAGATAAAACGCGTGTTCCGCAGCAGTTAGACATCGTCCACTCTGTCGCTAGAGACCCAACCGTCTGGGCTGGCCGAGTCCCAGCTGATTTCCAGCATACCGTCGTTACCGCCGACACCACAACAGTAGTGGTTCGTGACGGTCCCATACTGACCGGATCCCACATATCCGATCGAGCCCGAACCACTACAGTTACTGCCAGGGTTACTGTACACCGTCGCCCCGTTCGAGACGACGCCACCACTGGCCTCCATGCAGTCCGCCGCCGCACTAGATCCGGCTGTTGCGCCCAGCGCGACCGCACCGACCGCCGCCGCACCGGTCTTTCGCAGCACGCTCCGCCTGTCGAGTGTCGAATCGGTCGGCTCGTCTGCCATGGGTTCACACCCCACCAATTTGTTTGTATATAATCTATATTAAACCTAGGGTTATACTAGTTTGACTAGAATAATATCCTGGCGGGGAAACGGGTGGCCCCGGCCACCCACCGCCGGACTACACGTCCGTGAGGTCGTCGCTGTCGACCCAGCCGTCCGGGCTGGCCGCGTACCACTCGACGTACACGACGCCGTCCGGCCCCGTGCCACCACAGCAGTAGTGGTTGGTGATGGTGCCGTACTCACCGGCGTCTACGGACCCGATGGAGTAGTCGCCGTCACAGCCGCCCGTCCCGTTGTACACCGTCGCCCCGTCGGAGACGACGTCACCACTGAGTTCCATGCACCCCTCCGCGGCCGCGGAGCCGGCACTCGCCCCGAGCGCAAGCGCACCGACCGTCGCGGCACCGGTCTTTCGCAGCACGCTTCGCCTGTCGAACGTGTCGGCACCGGTCATGGGTGAAACACCCACAAAAGACAATAGACCAAACTGTATTATATTCCTAGGGTTCTCTAGTAGATTTACAAAAGTTTCTAGAAGATTTTACGGCAGAATCGGGCGGACCGAGGCTGGAGACCGGGCACCGCCCGGCACCCATCCGCCCGACACGCCTAAGCGGGGCAGGTCCGTTGGCCCCGCCATGAGCGACGAGTCACAGGCGGCCGCCGGCACCGCCGAGGGGCAGGGCCCCGTCGAGATATCGCCGGAGACCGCCGACTCCCTCGCGGCCGAACGGGAAGCCCTCCTCGAGAAGTTCGAGATACCCGACGAGTTCCCGCCCGAGGTCCTCGAGGAGGCCGAGGCGCGGACGGCGGACGTCGGCGCGGAGATCGCCGCGGAAGTCGACGAGCGCCGTGACCTCCGGGACATGACGGCGTGGACGACCGACCCCGTGGACGCCCAGGACTTCGACGACGCCATCAGCGTCGAGGAGCGCGACGAGGAGTTCGTGCTCTGGGTCCACATCGCCGACGTGACCCACTACGTCGCGCCCGACACGGCGATGTGGGAGGAGGCACTCCGGCGCGCGAACACGGTGTACCTCCCGGCCTACACCGTCCACATGCTCCCGCCGACGCTCGCCGAGACCGTGTGTTCGCTCGTGCCGAACGAGGACCGGCTCGCGCACACCGTCGAGATGCACCTCGACAAGGAGACCCTCTCCTACGAGTCAATCGACATCTACAAGTCCGTCGTCCGCTCCGACGAGCGCCTGACCTACTCGGACTGCGAGGCCCGCCTGGACGACCCCGACGCCGACCTCCACGCCGAGAACGCGCTCGCCTTCGACCTCGCCGACCGGATGCACGAGCAGCGCAAGGAGGACGGCTCGCTCGTCCTCAACCCGCGGCGCGACCGGGCGCACACCATCATCGAGGAGTGCATGTTGAAGGCGAACAAGGCGGTCACGCACCAGCTCATGTGGGACCGCGGCGTCGAGGCCGTCTACCGCGTCCACCCGCAGCCGACGCCGGACCAGTGGAGCGACGCGCTCCGCGAGATACAGGACCTCGACGGCGTCTCGATTCCGGGCACCGGCTGGGACGACCCGCGGAAGGCCGTGAACGCCACGCTCGAGGAGGCCCCGGAGCGCCAGCTCTCGAAGATCCAGCGGGCCGTGATGAAGGTCATGCCCCGCGCGAAGTACATGAGCGACCCGTTCGGCGGCCACCACGCGCTCAACTTCGAGATATACGGCCACTTCACGAGCCCCATCCGGCGGATGTCCGACCTCGTCAACCACTGGATAGTGGCCACGAACGACGTGCCCGCGGACCTCGCGGAACTGTGCTCCCGCGCCAGCGAGCGCCAGCGGGACGCCGAGCAGGCAGAGCGCGAGTACAAACAGCTCCTGAACGACCTCGGACTCGACCCCGCGGCCGTCAACAACCGGGGCCTCGAGGTCACTGGGGCGGAGTGACCCGTCGACGCCCCGGCACCTGGAGGGCGTCGCCCCGAAGCCTTACATCGTCCCGTGGTAACGTTTCACACACGGAGGAGCGATGAGCGAGAGAGACAACCCCCGGGTCGACATCGCGTGGCGCTACGACGAGCGCGAAGCCCTGGCCTGTCCCGAATGTGGCCACCGGGTCGCCGTCGCCGCGACGGACCCGCGAGAACTGTCGGGACTCCGGTGTCTCGACTGCGACGCCGAGATGGAACAGATTGCCGTCCGCCGGTGACGTCCGCCACGAGAGTTGACAAAAAGCGTAAGGTGCTGGGGAAGTCCATACGAACACCTGATGAACTACAGCCGGCTCCCCGCCGTACTCGTGGGGGTGGGGCTGGTCATCGCGCTCTACGCCGTCGTCTCGCTCGCCTTCCTGCCGTCGCTGCCGGAGGACCAGTTCCTCGTCGCGGTCGCGAACCTCGTGAGCACGGTCGTGTTCGCGACCGCCATCGTGGCGGCCGGGTGGTGGCTCCGTCGCGGCGACGTCCCTGTCGAGCGGTACCCCCGCATCGCCGGCTGGTGTCTCACCGGCCTCGTCTTCTTCAACGTCTTCTTCGCAATCGTCGCCGTGGGGACGCAGGACGACGTCGCGGTCCAGGCCGGCATCCTCGTCTGGTCGACCTCGGCCGGCATCGGCGGCGGCGCCCTCGTCGGGGTGTTCGAGGCGCGGGCCATCGAACGCGCGACGACGGCCGAGGAGGTCCGCGTCCGGAACGACGAGCTCCAGCGACAGAACGAGCGCCTCGAGGAGTTCGCCGGCATCGTCGCCCACGACCTGCGGAACCCGCTCACCATCGCGAACGCCTACGTCGACGACGTGCGCCGCGACAGCGACGACGAGCGCCTCGACGGCGCACTCGACGCGCTGGATCGACTCGACGAGACCATCAGCGAGACCCTGCTGCTCGCCCGCGCGGGCCGCGTCGTCGACGACGTGGAGCCGGTCGACCTCGCCGACGTGGCCGCGTCGTGCTGGGCGGGGGTCCAGACCGACGGCGCGAGGCTGGACGTCACCGTCGAGGACGACCTGTCGGTCGACGCCGACCGCGAACGCCTCCAGCGGCTCTTCGAGAACCTGTTCCGCAACAGCGTGGAACACAGTTCCACGAGCAATCGGCCGCAGGCCGATGACGCGGTGGAGCACGGCGGCGAGGACGTGACGGTCACGGTCGGGAGCCTTCCGGACGGTTTCTACGTCGAGGACGACGGCCCCGGCATCCCCGAGGAGGACCGGCCGCACGTCACGGAACCGGGGTTCTCGACGCGCGAGGGGGGCACCGGCTTCGGACTGTCAATCGTCGAGCAGATAGCCGAGGCCCACGGCTGGTCGATGGCCGTGACCGAGAGCGAGAGCGGCGGGG
>Ga0207715_100281_pt1 | contig 18943 bp, 18 predicted proteins | sample A23M3SouthBayCA_FD_187732 | JGI IMG/M metagenome (GOLD analysis project Ga0207715, IMG submission 187732) | Aerobic enrichment media from Eden Landing Ponds, California, USA - A23 M3 (SPAdes) | ecosystem: Environmental > Aquatic > Marine > Unclassified | place: USA: Emeryville, California... | reverse complement strand
CACGTACTCTGCCGCGTCGAAGAACGGGTCGACGCCCACGTCCGCGAACGCCGCCGCGAGCAACTCCGACTGGCCGCGCTCGTACTCTACGAGCGTGTCGTCCAGGTCGAACAACACCGCGTCGAACGCGCTACCCATCGGCCACGTACCCTCCGTTCCGTCGCCCCGCGAGCCCGAACAGCACCGCCCAGTCGAGGAGTCGTCCCACTCGTTCGCGCCACACCGCCTCCCACTCGGGGTTACGCTCGCGCTCCCAGCGCGGCACGATATCGACCGATTCGAACACGTCGTCCCCTGTTTTCGGTGTGTCTCCGAGCGCCGCGACGACTTCGCGTGCGCCGTACACGCCTTCGCGGAACCGGTTGCCGAGTTCGTCTCGGTCGGGCGTCCCGCGTTCGCGGACGTACTTCCCGCCGGTCTCGCGCGCGAGTCCGAGCGCGCGCAAGAAACTCAACCAGTCCTCGGCGTCGCCCCGCTCCCCGACGAACGTCCGCGCGACGACGCGCGCACAGCAGTCGCTCTCGGTGCCCGGCGTGAGCGGGAGCGCCGCCTGCACGTCGAACACGGCGTCGATACCCTCCGGGACGGGTGGGACGGGTTTGAGTCGCACTACAGGTCGAAACTCTCAGCGAGCACGTTCTCGTCGACCTCCCCGAGCGCGTACGTCGGGCCGCCGACGACGTTCACCGTCACCGCCGCGGGCGCGAAGTACCCCTCAGCCACGTCCTCGAACACCCAGTCGACGCCGTCGAACGTCTCCCGGGACGGCTGACCGTACTCGTCGCCCGCCGTGGACGGGAGGTCGGAGAAGACGTCGCTGTCCTCCCTGACCGTGAGGTGGGCGCGGCCGCCGTACACCACGGCGTCCGTCGTGCGCGCGATAGCTCCTTCCTCGTCGCCCGCGACCGGCGCGACCGGCGCGCTCCCCGACACCGACAGCACGTCCGCAGGGTCGTACCCGAGTTCGAACAACCGGAAGACAGCCATCTCCGACGGCCGCGACGCCATCGACACGCTCCCCGCGATGGACCCCGTCGCGTACGCGGGAAGATACACGCCCTCCGTGTTCACCTCCGCGAGGTCGGCGACGTGCTCCGCCACGGCCTCGTCGGGCAGCGTATCCGACTCCACGGTGAGGACCGTCAGGTCGAACGCGTCCGTGTAACCGAGCGCGCGGAACTCCTCCTCGTCCGCCACCAGCGCCCGCGCCGGCCCCGACCCGAGCCCCTCGAACTCCGGGAGCGAGATCTCCCAGCCAGCCTTCTGCGAACACAGCAACGCCAACCCGGGCCGGTCACACGACAACTCCACGAACGGGAACGACGCACCACCGACCTCGTCCAACCGCGTCTGCACCGTCGCCAACCCCGCCGTCTGCAACTCCACCAGGAGTAATCCCGCTTCCAATCCCCCCGCGTGCTCCACGCCGAAATCCAGAACGGTCGCCCCGTTCTCCACGTCGAACGCCCCGATATCGAGTTCGCCCGCGAAATCCAACGCCTCGTCGGCCAACTCGATAGCCATCCGATTGATACTCTCCATACCCGGCGAATTCAGCCTCCCCGCACAAAGGGTTTCGTAGTTCGTGTGGCGCGGATTCGCTACTACTGACGGGTCAATCGTGACTGTGACCCCGAAAGCCCCCTCCTGCTCGCGGGCTGCGAACGCCGCTGCGCTCCTTACTCGCCATGCTCGCTGCGGTGCTTACGGGTTCTCGCTCCGCGACCAGTCGGGCCCTTCCGAATTCCCACCCCACACGTGGACTGGGTGGGTGCTGGTTCCGGCGGCTATTCGCGGTCGCGTCTCGCTTCCCGGCCGAGTTCCCGCTCGACGGACTCGACCTTCTCCCGGGCGGTCGTGGTCTTCGTGCGCTTGTCGTCTATCTTCAGGAACGTCGAAACCCGGTCCCCGTCCACGGCCTTGTGCGCGGCACCCGCAGCCGCAAGCAGGGTGTCGATATCCTCGGCCTCGATGACCGTTCCCATCGGATTCGTCTCGTAGGAGACGTCGAAGTCATCGAGGGCGGCGACGGCCTTCGCCACTTCGCCCGCCATGCTTCCCTCGCGGACCGGTGCGACGCTCAACAGCGCGACGACTGTCATTGTCCTCGGGTACGCGCGCGAGAGACTTAATAACGGGTCCGAAATCGTTCCGCAGGACGGGATAGTCGGCGAGCGACTCGCCGGTAGGGCCGCCGTTAGAAGAGGTTAGTAATGGCGGAAACCGCGCGGCCCGGTTTGCTGAGTGCTTCAGCGGCGAGACGCGGAACCGTCGTGAGGTAGTCGCTGCGGAGGCGACGCCGGGAGTGCGCGAGCAACTCCTCGAACACGGGGTCGTCGAATCGTTCGCGACCGTCGGCAGCGAGCGAGAGCGCGAACCCGTGGAGGCCTTCGGTCGTCGAGAACACCCAGCCGAGCAAGTGCTCGCGGCGGCCGAACCGGCCCTCCGGGAATGTGCTAAATGCCGTGACGTCCGCGGAAACCGGCGAGCGACCGCTCCGCGACGAGAGCGGGGAGAGGAGCGACCGCTCGACGCGACTGAGCCACCGGTCCGCGTCTTCGAGCGCGATGCGTTGGCCTCGTCCGACCTCGAGGCGGGCCGTCCAGAGTTCTCGGTCGTCGATTTCGGCCAGCACCGCCGGGAGTTTGTCCTCGTCGACGTACGCGTCCATGATACCGGGCTGGAACTCCGCGACCAGCACGCGGTCGCGCCGCGCCGGGTCGAGCGACCGGAACAACCGGAGGTCCGTCCCCTGCGTGTTCGCCTTGAACCAGTCCACGCGGTCGAGGTCGAGGTCGTCCAGCACCTCCCGAACCGTGACCGTCGGACAGGTGACGCGGTCTTCGACTTGGAAGTTATCGCCGTGCCCCCACTTGGCCGCCTCCTCGTTCGCCGGTTCGAGAAGGCTCGAATCGCCCGGTACCTTGGTCAAGTAGAACGGCCGGTCGTCGGAATCCTCCGCAGCGACGACATCGTGTCGAACGTGGAGGCGGCGATAGGGCGACCCCTCCTCGAGGTGCGCCCTGCCGCGGTCGTCGGGCTCGAACGCCACGCACACCGCGTACTCCGCGAACGGCTCCCACTTCGGATAGAACTCCTTCGACGCACCGAGGTCCACCAGAACGGGCGGGTCGTCCCGGAACTCCGGCCGCTCGAGGACTCGACGGAGCAAGTCGTCACGCAACGCCATCACAACCCAGCGACACCCGCCTCGTCTGCGCGACATCCGCCTCGCCGCGACCGACGGCATGCGGTCCCCCCGCCGCTCGACGGAACCGCACCCGCCGACCTGCGACCGATTCTCCATCGAGCCAATTCACCCATTCACGGAACGAACCGCAGTTCATACTCCCGCAGACAGCGACCACCAGCAACGTTATTCACGACCTACGCGACACAGCAGTCGCTTCGCGGTGGACGTTACCGAAAACCCGTAGCCCGGATTCGAACAGCGCCAAACTCGCTACGCTCGCCTGACTAACTCCCACTTACCGCACACACCCGCGAAGCCACGCAAGACACACAGCAGTCTCTCTCGGTCGTTGTTCGCAGTAGAAATGCGCTGGCTGGGATTTGAACTGGGCGAGACGGTCACTCTCACTTCGTCGAACGCGCGAAACACGACTCGCGCGTTCGGACTGGCGAGACGCCTTTGGCGTCTCGCTACGGTTCGAGTGCTGCGACTCGCTTGCTCAAATCCCACTAACCGCATCTACGACTGCAATCACACGCGAAGCGACATACCAGTCGCTTCACGGTGTGAGTTACTGAAAATGCGCTGGCTGGGATTTGAACCCAGGTTGTGACCATGGCAAGGTCACGTGATACCACTCCCCCGCAAGCGGGGGAAAGCGGCACCAATTGCCGGATAAGCCCTTTTCCGCTGTCTAATGATAGATTAGACTACACCACCTTATAACTACCCAATAGTAGTTTCTCGTAAGCGCAAAGAAATCGCACGATGGGACTACATCCGTGGCCTTTGTTGCAGATGTCGAGTGGCTTCACACATCGAGGCTTGATTCCCGACGAACAACCGCTATCTTCGAGTGAGACAGCGATTCCGAACAAGCTCGACGGATTCTCGATTCTACCACTAATACGAGTGAGAGCTGGGCTTCCGTGAGGTCACGACCGAGTGAACAAAAATGGATGCGGGTGCTGTCGTTAGTTACAGCTTCCGCGTTGCGACCCAACTCCGGAGTTCCTCGCCGACCGTTTCTCCGGTGATGGATGGACTCACCTTGAACGAATGTGATTTGTTTCGTTCGGGGTTGAGGAGGTCTTGACCGATTTCGCTCGTGTCTGGGGCAATACCGGGCTGGCGGGGCTGAATCTCGTTCGCCCGGTCAGTTAGCATTGCGCTGAAGTACCCACCTTTGTCGATGAGTTTTACTTCGAGCGTATCGCCGACCTTGGTGCTTGCTGGAGCGTGAATGGTCTTCCCATTCAGTTGTTCCTGCGCGATGGCGTTGCCGCTGTTGCTAATGCGGTCTACCGTGACCGTCATCGTTGATGGGCCTACCATCTGTTAGCACAACCCACCATCTCACTATAGTGTTTTCTCAACAAACATTTTATATCAGTTACCCCCGTCCCGTGCTATCAGAGGAACCGTCTCCATACCAAAGAAGTACAAAAATGAAGTTCAAATTCATCGAGATGGGGAATCGCGGGCGAGTGGAGTACCACTTCGAGACGGAGACGTATTCGTGGGAGTACGAGGGCGACAAAGAGCGGTTCCGCGACCTGCTCGAAATGCTCGAAGACGGGCGAGTGTACGACGAGATGGTGACGGGGCCGCCACCGGACGACGCATCCGACGATGAACCGTACCGCCCGAGCGAGAGGTACGAGCTTGTTCCGTGGGACGAACAGCTACGCCGGCTCGACCAAGACCTCCGCCGGAATGGGGCGCAAGTGAACGTCATCGAGGAGTGACGCCGTCGAAGCCGACCTACGTGCTTCCCCGCATCGAGGGTTATTGCTTCAACCCGGTTTCCCCGGCGTTTCCCCGGAGTTGCGTGGTTGAAACACCGTTCCAGAGTTTAACTTCGTCTCGATGCGATGCGGTGGCACGCAATTTAGAAAACCGTGCGAAGCGAATCGCATACGCCAACAGGAACGGTTATTATGGATGTTCCCGTCCTTTAGAGTGTAGGCGTTTTCTCGCCGCAATTGCTGTCCGCGAGCTTGCTCTATGTAGGGGCCGCTCCGGGCGGCGGAGATTGTCTTTATGGCCACCACGCAGTCACTACCATCCGATTTTGAGCATCGAGCGAAGCAAGCAACCGCGAATACCCCGTTCGCAGGAACCGACGAGTACCTTGACACTCGTCTCGGGGAACACGCCACCAGCGTTGACGCACAGAACAGCACATACATCGGACTGAACTGGAGCGACTCGAAAGACCGTAAACAGTTCTTGCGTCAGGTGCCGGATGAGCGAGTTAACTATTACGCGAAGCTGGAACTGTACAACAGAGGCACACACATCCTCAAGTGGACGACCGATGAGTCCGCGAAGCGAGACAACGATGACTTCCTGTTCTGTGGGGCGCTCACCAACCAGATGGGACTCCCAAAATGGATGAGGAAGGCCGTTTGGCGACTGTTTAAACCGATGGATATGCGGGAGTACGCCCGTTTCGATACGCCGAAAGGCGAACCCGAGTACAAGCAGTATCTCGTCGCATTCTGTATCGCGGCCGTTCTCTACAACCACTACTTGCCCGAACGGTCTGAGAAGTGGAGGTACTACCCGACAACGGAAAGCTACCCGTGTAAATCAAAACGGTATCGGTGTCCTCACGCCCGACTCCGCGCTCAGGAGAAGGGAGACGACGGCGACGGGCATCGCGTCATCGAGCGGGTTGCCGACCGGATGGGCTTCACCGAGGAGGATTTGGTTTCCTGCTACCAGATGGTACTGTCTCGCATCGGGAAGTACCTCGGAGACGACAATACTGAAGACTGACTTAAAGGCGCGAGGGGGTATATACGGTATCTTGTATTATAATAAGTAGCGGGGCTACCTGGGGAGATACCTCGGTGAAACACACGGTAGCCAACTCAAGCGGTTTACCACATCGAGGGGTTTGAACACAACAAGTGAGACAGAGAGGGAAGAAAAAACCTCGATGCAGTAAACCACTGAGAAGTAACCCAGCAGGGAAATATACTGCCAGGGGTATCAGCAGAAAACGAGAAAGCAGAGTGCTGGAGTTTTTCGCTCGTGTGACTGCATGACGGTTCACCGCAGAACATATCATACACTAACGGCACAGTATCCCTATGCCTCTCTCTTTGGACGAGCTTGAATCGCACCTGTTCAAGTGTGCCGATATTATCCGCGACGCCGTTGACCCGACTGACTACAAGGAGTATATTCTCCCGCTCGTCTACTACAAGTCTATCTCCGACGAGTTCGAGAAACAGTACGCCGAGAACGAGGAGGAGTACGGCGAGGAGTTCGCCCGCCGCAACAACCTCTACGACATTCCCGTCGTTCCCGAGGGCTATCTTTGGGAGGATATTCGCGCCGTATCCGACAACGTTGACCAAGCGCTGAACGAGGCGTTCGACGCGCTCACCGAGGAGAATCCCGAACTCACGGGCGTCTTCCGGGCGGACTACATCGACGCGGACGCACTCGATGACGACCGCCTCGGCAAACTCGTTGAACACCTCTCGACGTACGACCTCGACCGGGACAGCGTGCCCCCGGATATGCTCGGAGAGGCGTACATGGACCTGGTGCGTCACTTCGCGGAGGAAGAAGGGAAATCGGGCGGCCAGTTCTTCACGCCGCCGCACATCGTGAATCTCTGCGTTCGGCTCGTGGACGACTTCGAGGACGGGATGACGTTCCACGACCCCACGGTCGGCTCAGGCGGGATGCTCATCGAGGCCGCACGGTACTACCGCGAGGAGCAGGACGGCGACCCGACGAAGATGACCTTCACCGGTCAGGAAGTTAACCCGGACATTGCGGCCATCGCCAAGATGAACCTCTCCATTCACGGCCTCGATGGGGAGATACAGCGCGAGGACTCGCTCTCGAACCCCGCGTTCACGAACGACGAGGAGAACGAACTCACACGCTACGACCGGGTGCTGGCGAACTTCCCGTTCTCGGCTGATTGGGCGAAGGACGACCTCCAAGACGACCCGTACGGGCGCTTCGATTGGCACGAGAAACTCCCGCGTGCCGACCGGGGTGACTACGCCTTCATTATGCATATGGCGAAGCAACTCAAGCGTCCCGAGCGCGATGAGGCCGGGGGCAAGGCGGCTATCGTCATTCCCCACGGCGTGCTGTTCCGCAAGCACGAGTCACGGTATCGGGAGTATATGCTTGAGGAGGATATGGTGGAGGCAATCGTCGGGCTTCCCGAGAACCTGTTCCAGAACAACTCGATTCCCTCCGCCGTCCTCGTACTGAACACGGACAAAGCCGCCGAACGCGAGGGCGAAGTGCAGTTCATTCACGCCGCCGACGAAGCGTTCTACGAGGAGCTGTCGAATCAGAATGAACTCACCGAGGACGGCCTCGACCACATCGTCGAGAACTTCCGCGAGTGGGAGACCGAGGAGCGCGTGAGTCGGACGGTGTCGCTTGACGAGATTCGAGAGAACGACTACAACCTCAACGTCGCGCTCTACGTCGATACCACGGAGCCAGAGGAGGATATTGACGTGAAGGAGGAACTGGCGAAGTTACGCGAGTTGCAGGCTGAACGCGACGAGATTGAGGCGACGATGAGCGAGCATATGGAGGCGTTGAACTATGAGTGAGGAGGCGACGCTGGACGAGTTCGTTGGAGAGGGAGAGCACAAAAAAGAGGGACAGAGTTGGCGGAACACTCAACTCCGGGAGGTGGCGTACAAGCGGTCAGATAACGTTGACCCGCAAGAGGTGGATTTAGAGAGGCACGTTGGATTAGAGCATATAGACCCGAATGACCCTGTACCTGATTGGGAATCTGTTGATGGCCTCTCAAGTACTAAACGCAGATTTGTGGCTGGAGATATTCTCTTTGCCAAACTTCGCCCGAATCTGGAGAAATCTGCTCAACCCGACTTTGACGGAGTAGCATCAACTGACATTTTCCCGATAGTCGCTGAGTCCGGTGTGAACTCTAAATGGCTATTGTATCGTCTAAGTTCAAAATCTGCGTACGACTACGCTCGACGGACTTCGGCAGGGACACGGATGCCACGAACTTCGTGGAACCTGTTCAGTAACTTCAGTTTTGACTTCCCACCACTCCCCGAACAGCGCAAAATCGCCACCGTACTCTACACGGTTGACCGGGCGATTGAGAAAACTAAGGAAATAATTGAGCAGACTCGCCGCGTAAAACAGGGAGTTTCACAGGATTTGTTCCGTTCTGGGGTTGGGGAAGGCGAAATTAAGGAAACCTATCTCTCGGCAATTGAAGTAGAAATACCGAAACATTGGGAGGCGAAACCTATCAGAGAAATCGCTGAGAAAGTAACTGATGGCGCTCACCTGACACCAGATAGAAGTGAAGACGGTTATCTCCTACTCTCGGCAAGAAACGTTCGGAATGGTTTCTTAGATTTAACTGATGTAGACTACGTTCCTGAAGACGAATATGAACGCTTGACGAGCCGATGTAATCCAGAGCCGGGAGACATTTTGATGTCTTGCTCTGGAATGGGCTTGGGAAGGCCGTGTGTTGTGCCAGATGGGTTAGATTTTGCACTCGTCCGAAGTGCGGCTCTGATAAAATTGAATAACTCAGTTCATCCGGATTTCATAGAGCAAGCCTTACAGCACAGTTGGGCACAAAGACAGATTCAGGCATATCTTTCCCGGAGTGCTCAACCCAATATCTTCCAAGGGCAAATAGCATCAATCGAATTGCCGATTCCCCCGCTTGATGAGCAACGACGAATCGCAGAAATCCTGAAGGACTTCGATGATGGGGTTGACAAGAAAACTGAATATGCTGACCGACTTAAGCGGCTAAAGAATGGACTTATGCAAGACCTCCTCTCGGGAACAGTCCGCACAACCGACACTACCATAGAGGTGCCCGAGGAAATCGCACAGTATGGTTAGTGATAGGGGACTGAACTATGCGCTCGGTAATCTCTCAGCGGGGCCGAGTCAATGGAAGCGGATGTACGCTACCGGCTCTACAGTTGCCTTCGCTCTCAATGTTTTCTTCGCGTATATCGGTGCTATCCCTGCACTTCTTTCCGGGTCTGAGTCGGCGCTGAGTTCTGTTATCCCACTTCTCCTCATAGAGTACATCAACGCGATAATGCCGTTGACTGCGGTAGCAATGAACCGGCCAGTTAAAGCGGTGTTCACTTGTCTGGTCTACATCGCCACCGGGCTATTCTTGTGGACGATGAATTACGAAAGTGGAATGACGAGGCGATAATGACCGCAATACCTTCCGAAAGCGGCGTCGAACGCTCGCTTCTCTCGTGGCTCGACGGTCTCGGATGGGAGACGCACGGACAGGACGGCGGACGCGGGGCGAACGTTCTCGATGAGGCCTACGAGCGCGATAGCCACGAGGTCATCTACTGGAATCTCCTCGCGGAGCAGGTCGTCGCGCTCAACGAGGATGTGACCGAGGAGAACGTCGATAAGTTCGTCTCCTCGCTCCGCCGCGACCTCGATGCGGAGAATCTGATGGACGGCAATCGCGCGTTCTACACGCTCCTCACCAAGGGGAAGACGTTCAGCGTCCAGCGCGATGACGGCACGACCGACACAGTCTACGTTGACCTCATCGACTACGAGAACCCCGAGAACAATCGCTTCCACGCGGTGAATCAGTTCTCCGTCTCCCGCGAGACGACCATCCGCCCGGACGTGAACCTGTTCATCAACGGGATTCCGCTGGTGACGATGGAACTCAAGAGTCTCGCACAGGATAACGACTGGCACGACGCCGTCCGCGACCTCAAACAGTACGAGGAAGACGTCCCCCGTTTGTTCGTTCCGGGGCTGTTCAACGTCGCCGCCGACACGATGGAACTCCGCTACGGGGCCGTGGGCGCACCGAAGGAATTCTACGAGCCGTGGAACGACGCCCCGGAAGCGTATCAGGACGAGAATGCGATGAGGCAGGCGGTGAAGGCGCTGTGTAACCGGGAGACGCTTCTCGACCTCGTGAAGAACTTCGTGTTCTATGAGCGCCGCGCGGGTGGGGACGCGAAAATCGTGCCACGGTATATGCAGTACTACGCGGTGAACCGAATCCTCGATAGAGTCCGCAGGGGCGAACACAAGCGCGGCCTCATCTGGCACACCCAAGGGTCGGGGAAGTCGTTCACGATGCTGTACGCCGCTGAAAACCTCCTCTCGCGTTCGTCCGTGGCGCGGAACCCGCAGGTGTTCGTCATCGTGGACACGGACAAGCTGAACAGCCAGATGCGCGACCAACTGGCGAACCTCTCCCTCGAACAATGGACGGAGGCCGAGAGCATCAACCATCTACAAGAACTCATCGAGGAGGGGAGCAGTCAGCTCGTCCTCACGACTATCCAGAAGTTCGAGGACGTTGGCCCGGACGTGCAGGGGAACGACGAGGTCATCGTGATGAGCGACGAGGCCCACCGCTTCATGGAGGCCGACCTCGGGAGTCGCCTCGATGCCGCGCTCCCGGACTGCTATCACTTCGGGTTTACTGGAACGCCAGTCCGTGAGGGGGAACGCGAGAAGGATAAGAACACGTTCCGCGAGTTCTCCCCCGAGGGCGAGGACTACCTCCATCGCTACTCGGTCAAACAGGGGATTGACGACGGCCTGATTCTTCCCGTCTACTTTACGCTTCGACACGAGATGGAGTGGGAGATAGACGAGGCCGGACTTGATGAGGAGTTCGAGCAGGAGTTCCGTGGACTGACGACCGAGGAGAAGCGCGACGCTATCCGTGAGAACGTTAACGCGACGACGCTCGCGGAAATCGAACCGCGCGTCGAGCGAGCCGTCGAAGAAATCGACGCCCACTATGACGAACACGTCTCTCCGAACGGCTGGAAGGGCATGGTGGTCACGCCGAGCCGACGGTCGGCGGCGATGTACGGGGAGCGACTCATCGAACGGCGTGGCGATGCGGAGGTGGAGGTTCTTTACACGTCTACGAAGGACGACCCCGACCTCATCCAGCAGTTCCACACGGATTCAGAGGAGCGCGACAGCATCGTCCACGACTTCAAGCAGGAGGACGACCCCAAGCTCCTCGTGGTTCACAATATGCTTCTCACGGGCTTCGACGCGCCCGTACTGAAGACGATGTATCTCGACCGGAATCTGAAGAACCATAACCTGATGCAGGCTATCGCCCGGACGAACCGACCCGCCGAGGGGAAGGAGAACGGCGAGATTGTGGACTTCCAAGGCGTCTTCGAGAACATCGACGAGGCGCTCGACTACGACGCCGAGACGAAGGAATACGCCGCCCGCAACAAAGACGAACTCTACGACGACCTCGTGGAGCAGGTCGAACGAGTGATGGACATTTTCGACGGAATTCCGAAGGACGACACCCAAGAGGCAACCTCCGAGGCCATCGAGCGCATTAGCACACACCCGGAGCGGAGAGAGTTCAAGCAGAACTTCCGGCGGCTCCAGAACCTCTACGAAGCCGTCGCCCCGGATGGACGGCTGGTAAGCGAAGGTATCGAGCGCGACTACAAGTGGCTGAGTCGGATTCACGTCGCGTTCATGCGCACGACCTCGGGCGACGATGACCCGGAGGAAGAAATGCGGGAGAAGACGCGCGAGATACTCGACAAGCACGTCGATATTACGGAAATCAAGCGTGACTTCCCGACATACAAGCTCGGGGAGGAGTACCTCGAAGACGTAGAGGGATTGGAGAACCCCGGCGTGAAGGCGTCACAGATAGCGCACGCGACTCGGGAACATCTCCATCCGCGCGAGAACCAAAACCCTCGGTACAAGCGATTGAGCGAGCGCGTGACCGACATAGTTGAGCGGTGGCAGGGTGAGGAGATGAGTGACCCCGAGGCGGTGGAGGCGCTCAAGTCGGTTGAGGAGGGAGTGCTACGTGTTGAAGACGAAGCAGAGGAGCAGGGGATGGACGATGCCGAGTTCGCTATCTACACGCATCTGACCGAGGAGACGCCCGACGCGATGGAGTCCGATGAGCAGGCGGAGGAGGTCGCTGAGGAAATCGTCTCGCAGTTCCGGGAGCGCGTTGACCGGGGCTACGCCGGATGGAAAACCAACCAGCAGACTATCGCGGAAATCGAGCGTATCCTCTTGGATGTGCTGGTGAAAGAACGCGACCTCGGCAACCTGATTCGGGACGACGATAGCTTCGTTGACGACGTGCGGAACTACCTCATCCAGAACAATGGCTAAGACCCAACGGAGACGAGTGGAGTTGTTGGGTCAGTCCGTTGAGTACGAACTCCGGCGGAGTGACGACGCGACCGAGCCGCGCATCGACGTGGACATTCACGGCGTCACAGTCGTCGTCCCACAATTGGATGAAGCTCATCCTGAGAAATTGCTCAAGGAAAACGCGGTGTGGGTCGTGGAGAAGAAAGAAAAGTACGAGACGTACCGTGAGCAGATTCCGGAGCGAACGCACGAAGAAGGCGCGGTGTTCCCATATCTTGGCTCCGAGCGTGAGGTCGTGGTGGAACGCCGCCCATCATCGGGAGTGGCGGAGGATACGATACGGCTGGCGAAACACCACGTCTCAGACACCTCAGTCAAGCGTGCCCTCGAAACGCTCTACCGGCGCAAAGCGCGTGAAATGTTCGAGGAACGAGCAGAGTACTTCGCTGAGGAGATGGGCGTGGAGTACGAGAAGATAGAGGTGCGTAACCAGCGTACGAAGTGGGGTTCTTGCTCTACGACTGGTACACTCGGTCTGAATTGGCGGTTGATGATGGCACCTCCGGATATAGTGGATTACGTAGTAGTTCACGAATTGGCCCATCTGCGGGAATCCAATCACACCGAGGCGTTTTGGTCGCTGGTCTCAGAGAACGACCCTGACTATGAATCACACGCCAAGTGGTTACAGACGAATAGTATCCGGCTGATTTTCTCAGAAGAAGACCTGTGAAAAATCGACTGAGACGTGGTCTATTCAGGTAATTCTCGCTTTCCGTCTCTCACGCACGGCCAGCAGGGGAAGTCGTCGGATAGTTCCGCACAGTCACACTCATCGCGTTCCCCCGCATCGAGGGGTTTGGACTCTCCGCCGACTCCCTCGGTCGTTGCCCCGCCGTCTGCCCGGAGCTTGTCCGACAACCTCGATGCGTTCGACCGCTCCGGGTTCCCCGTTGGCGTCGGGTAGTTCACGGAGGCTTCGAGGACGACCGGGCCGCCGACCGTGGCGAGCGCGACCTTGTGCTTACAGTCGTACTTCTCGTTGTACTTGTCTGCCGGGCACTCACACTCCGCTGGCACGAGGACGCCGTCGCGGTCTTCGACGCCGACGAGGTACGAGTGGTCGGCTTTCTCCGCGCCGTAGGAGGCGTTCGTGACGCGAACCAGATGCGGGGATTCGACCGCGAACTCCCACGACCCCCACGAGACGCGCTTCGACGTTTTCGCGCCAAAGGTGAGTTCGGTGACGATGCTCTTTTCTGCCGCTGAGTCGTTAGCTGACATTGCTTCTGTGTTCCAGAAGCGCGGTCGGTGTTCCAGCACCGGCCATTTCTGCGACGGCGACACCGCGCTTCGTACTCAGTAGTCTATCGGCCACTACCTTAAAGGTTAGTATATTTGCTAAGGTAAGCAAATGTAAGAACCTTTCACGCGGGAGCGCGAAGGCAGGATATGGCAAAAACACGGGCGCTCCTCACCGAAACCGAGCGTGAACAAATCGCGGGAGAACACGGAGACAGTCGGAAGTACCAAGCGGTATCGCGCATCCGAAGCCGCATCGGGGACGAACTAACGACCGACGTGGAGGTGCTTCGAGAACACCACCCGAAACTCTACGACGAGCTACAGGACGTCGTCTGTTCCGAGTAGCCCAATCACTTCGACAATCAACGTACCCACGCCGCTGTTCTCGAAGGTATCTCTACTACTGTGTATCCCCTATGCCACCTACTATAGGGGATATACTGTAAGTGAACTACTGAGTGTTCTACTGTGGTAGTGTATCGGTTTACTACAACCCCTCGATGCGGTTAGTCACAAGTAGTTAGACCAGAAGTGGTGAGACACCTACTGTATATACTATAGTAGGCGGCCTACTTCCCCACCGCCAGACGACCGTCCCGCCAATCCCGACCAGCGATACCCTGCTTGTTTCCCATCAGACGCCACAGCAAGCTCGCTACGGGATTCTTTTTCCTGCCGAAGGGGAATCATCATCTCGAAGAAAAGACGCCCCGAGAAAGCGCGAGAGAAGCCGCATCAATAATCCGTGTAAGATTGATACAACCACCACAAAACCAACGACAATTGACGAAACAAACACCTCCGGTTAGAACAGTCATCCGGACGCCACGCGCGAGTGTTAGTAAGTCGCTCCGAGAATTTTCCCGTCTGAGGTCAGGTAAACGGGGTTGCCGAACCCGCCGATTCCGAGGAGTTCAGAAACCCGGAGAACGGGGTGTATGGGCACTATCTGGGGTGGCAAAGAAAACCGCTGGACGGCAGTTTAGCCGAACAGTTCTTCGGCGTTGACCTCCGTGGTGGTTGAATCCACCTCGAAGGGTTCGGCCTCTCGTTCGGCCTGCCGGAGTTCTTCGAGTCTGCGCTCGTTCTCGATGATACTGCGTTCGATTCGGAGCGCAAGCGCGTCAAGTTCGTCGTGAATGTCTCCTGCCATCCGAGTGACCGTCTCCCGTAGCCGGTCTTACGTGTACCGATTAGACCCGAACCACGGCGTTAGTCCCAATCCGCTCGATGCATAGAGACGGTGAGGCGAAGCAAACAGTTCCCCCCTATCTTGGGCTGACTACGCTACCACTTCGAGTTCACCTTGTTGTGTCGGCTCTCTGCGCCCGAATGAGCGTATCCGAGAGTGGTTTCGACCTTCTTGTGGCGGAGTTGTTCGCGGGCGTCGTGGATGTTCTCCTCGTCCGCCCACACCGTAGCGACTCCGTGGCGAATCGAGTACCAGGACAGGTCGCGGCCAGCCGGTTCGATGTTCCCCCGCTCGATGAGTTGGTTCAGCAGGTAGTTCAGCGAGTTCGAGTTGTAGGGGTTGGCCTTCCCGTTCAACCAGAGTTCGTCGCGTCCATCGTATGCCTCGTAGCTCGCACGCTCCTTCAGCCAGATTCGTAACCCGCGAATGCTCTTGTTCGAGAGGACGCACTTCCAGTTATCTTCGTTCTTGCTCGACTCCTCGCGGGGAATGTCGAGGGTGTTGTCCTCGAAGTTCACCCAATCGACCGTCGCACGCCCGACCTCTACGGGACGGAGTCCACAGTCGAGAGAGACGGAGACGATAGAGGGAATCTTCATCGAGTTCGCCTTCTCGAAGTCCTCGGGACCGACTTCTCCCTTTGGCTTCTCCGTCACCTGTGCAAGATAGGCTTTCACGTTGTCGCGTTCCTCGGGCGTACACGCGTGATAGTGTTTCACCGTGCCGTGAGCGAGCGCGGCTTCGTAGAGCGTTCGGAACTCGCGTTTCTTGAAGTAGTCGCGGTTGGTAACGGACGGCTCGTTGAGCGTGAGGTCGCACTCCCACTCGATGTTCTTGCCCTTCTCGTGGTTGTAGTAGGAGAACAGCCGCTTGATGACCTTCACGAAGTTATTGAGATTCGAGTCGGTGTACTCGGAGTACCGCCCAAGCTCCCGCATCAGTTGGTCTGCGTCCTCCGGTGAGAGTTCCGTGGTGTATCCGCGCTGATTCCAGAGCCACCGCATTATCTGGTCAACCTTGTAGGTCGTGTTGCGGAGAGTGTCTTCGGAGTAGCCGCGGAGTCGGTCGGGGTCTTTGCCTTCGACGTGGAGCCATTCGAGGAGGTCGCGCTTCCACGTCTCGTAGTCAGTTCGCGCGCGTGCGTGGTGGTCGTCAAGCGCCTCGATGGTTTCCTGTGCGAGGAGTGGGAAATCGAAGGTGGCCGCGCGCGCTTCCCGCTCGAAGTTCATTTGTGGGCCTCGTGCGCGGGGTTTGTACTCTGTATACGGTCGAAACGGTGTAGTCGAATCGAGAGAATCATGGTTGTCTTCTTTCGGTGTTGAAGACAACGGAAAAGGCGGTTAGAGGCGCGTTAGCGCCTGTATGCGCTGGCTGGGATTTGAACCCAGGTTGTGACCATGGCAAGGTCACGTGATACCACTACACTACCAGCGCGTGCTTGCTCGCATTCTGACGAACGCGGGGATTACAAATAAGACTTGCGAACCGAACCCGATGCGGGCGTCGACCTCACGGTAATCGGTGACACGGTATTCGCCGGATATCGGCCGTGTGACGGCGTCTCAGTGTCTCCTGGATAACGCCATCCTTTTAAGCATCCCGTCGGTAGTCAGGTTACAGTCTCGTGTCGAGACGGAGAAGCGCAACGGCATGACAGTCAGCGTACTCGTGCCGTCGTCCCTCGTCCGGGAAGCCGAAGACAAACGCGAGGCAACTCGCAAACTCGGCTACGTTGCCCGTGCGGCAGCGGTATTCCGGATTGACCGCCTCGTGGTCTTCGACGACCCCGAGGGGGAAGAGAAGTGGGGCGGCGGGTTCGTCGAAACCGTGTTACGGTACGCCGCAACGCCGCCATACCTCCGAAAGGAGGCGTGGGGTACGCGGGACGAACTGGAGTACGCTGGTATCTTGCCGCCGCTCCTCGTGTCGGCATGGACCGGCTCCGAATCGAGCGGTTCGGGGTCGAAACGACAGGGAATCGTGACCCAGGTCGGACCTGAAGGGCGCGTACGGGTCAATTGCGGCATGCAACACCCAATCTCCCTCCACACGCCTCCCGGTATGGAGGTCGAGGAAGGAGAGCGCGTGACCATCAGGGTCTCTTCGCGACGACCGGTTCGAGCGAAACTCCTCGACGAAACCCCTCCCGGGTTTCAGGTGGTTCGCTCGACCATCGGCGACGAACTCGCCCGTCCCGACGCGGGATACCGCGTTGCCACGTCTCGGCACGGCCGGACGCTCACCGCGTCTGGATTGCCGGACGAGACGCGCCGCGTCCAAGGGGACGGCATGACCATCGCGTTCGGGTCGCCCGCTCGGGGACTCCCCCCGATGCTCGGGCTGTCCGAATCGACGATAGCCGAGTCGTCCGCCGACACATCCGTCACCGACGGTGGCGGATCCGCCAACGCACCCGGCGGGTTCGACACCTGGCTCAACGTCATCCCGCGTCAAGGCAGCGAGGTCGTCAGAACGGAGGAAGCTCTGTTCGCGGCACTCGCCTGTCTCACGCTCACGGAGTGATACGATGCCACAACCAAGTCGACCACGAAAAGGCTCGATGGGCTTCGGCCCCCGTAAACGGGCAGCTAGCGAAGTGCCGCGCTTCAACAGCTGGCCCGACGACGACGGGCAGCCGGCCCTCCAGGGCTTCGCCGGATACAAGGCAGGCATGACGCACGTGGTGACGGTTGACGACAAAGCCAACTCTCCTACGGAGGGTATGGAGCAGTCCGTCCCCGTCACGCTCGTCGAAACGCCCCCGATGCGGGCGGCCGCGGTGCGCCTCTACGAGGACACCCCCTACGGCCAGAAACCGCTGACGGAGGTTTGGGCTGGCGAGGTCCACGAGGACCTCGACCGCGTCCTGTCGACGCCCGAAGAGCCCAGTGACCGAGACGAATTGAACGAGGCGCTCGAGAACGAGAACGTCGCGGACGTGCGCGTCATTACGCACACGATTCCGCGCGAAGTCGCGAGCGTCCCGAAGAAAGACCCCGACGTGATGGAGACTCGTGTCGGCGGCGGTTCCCTCGAGGACCGTGTCGAGTTCGCGCTCGACCTCGTCGAGGAGGACGGCAGCCACGAGTTCGGTGACGTCTTCCGATCTGGCGAATTCCTCGACGCAGCGGGCGTCACGAAGGGGAAGGGCACGCAGGGCCCCGTCAAGCGATGGGGCGTCCAGAAGCGCAAAGGCAAGCACGCCCGCCAGGGATGGCGGCGTCGCATCGGTAACTTGGGCCCGTGGAACCCGAGCCGCGTTCGCTCGACGGTTCCCCAGCAGGGTCAGACCGGTTACCACCAGCGCACGGAACTCAACAAGCGCCTCCTCGACTTCGGCGACGACGCCGCGGCTGACGACATCAACGCCGACGGCGGATTCGTCAACTACGGTGAAGTCAGCGGGCCGTACGCCCTCGTGAAGGGGTCGCTCCCGGGCCCGGACAAACGCGTCGTGCGTTTCCGTCCGGCCGTCCGGCCGAACGAATCACCGCGCCTCGACCCCGAGGTCCGGTACGTTTCCAATAGTTCGAACCAAGGATGACGCAGGCAACAGTACGCGGCCTGGACGGCGAGGACGCCGGCACGCTCGACCTCCCCGAGGTCTTCGAGACGCCGTACCGGCCCGACCTCATCAAGCGTGCGGTGCTCGCCGCCCAAGCCAACCGAAAACAGCAGTATGGAGCGGACGAGTTCGCGGGTATGCGGACGTCCGCCGAATCGCCCGGGAGCGGGCGTGGGATGGCCCACGTTCCCCGGACGAACGGTCAGGCGGCGCGCGTGCCGCAGGCCGTCGGCGGCCGAAAGGCACACCCGCCGAAGTCCGAGAAAGACCACACCCTCGCGGTGAACAAGAAGGAGCGGAAGGCCGCTGTTCGGTCCGCCGTCGCGGCGACCACCGACAGCGAACTCGTCTCCGAGCGCGGTCACGCGTTCGACGACGAACTCGCCCTCCCGCTCGTCGTCTCCGACGACTTCGAGGAGCTCGTGAAGACGAAGGAAGTCGTCTCGTTCCTCGAAGCTGTCGGTGCCTACGACGACGTGGAGCGCGCTGACGACGGCCGCACCGTGCGTGCCGGTCAGGG